>PPYF01268244.1_pt1 | contig 21616 bp, 27 predicted proteins | sample 1559871 | NCBI WGS metagenome assembly PPYF01 (sample SAMN08240021, study PRJNA423297) | Human gut metagenome, whole genome shotgun sequencing project.
TGAAATTCGGACATATCCATATCTTCCAAAGAGAACTCAACCCGAATCTTTTTCGAGTCGACCTCACCCTTGGAAAGCAAGACAACCGTCTCTATATGATAAGTGCTCGGGAAAAGATCCACACACCCAATCCGTTCTACCTGATATCCTCTTCCCTGCAGAAGCTCCAGATCTCTTGCCAGGCTGGTCGGCTTGCAGGCAATATAAACCATTCTTTCCACACCAAAATCAATGATCTTTTCCAGTGCTTTCGGATGCACACCGTCTCTTGGTGGATCCAATATGATCAGATCCGGTACTTCACCCAGATCATCGATTACTTTCAACACATCTCCAGCCCAGAAGGTACAGTTATCGAGTCCATTTAAAGCAGCATTTTCTTTTGCAGCCTCTACAGCCTCTTCAACGATCTCCACACCTACTACTTTTTTTGCCACTGGTGCAAGGATCTGTGCAATCGTTCCGGTTCCACTGTAGAGATCAAAGATTACCTTATCTTTCGTCTCACCGATATAAGATCTTGCTGCCTCATAAAGCACTTCCGCGCCAAGGGAATTAGTCTGGAAGAAAGAAAATGGTGTGATCTTGAACTTTAGTCCCAGAAGTTCCTCATAGAAATAATCCTGTCCATATAAAATTTTGGTTCCTTCATCTTTTACCACATCCGCAAGGCTGTTGTTGGTTGTATGAAGAATTCCGGCAAGCTTCCCATCATAAGAAAGACCGGTAAGCTTTTCCACCAGTCTGGCTTCATCTAGCTGTGCCTCCGATGTTGTTACCAGATCAATCAGAATTTCTCCGGTGCGAACTGCCTTTCTCACAAGAAGATGACGGAAAAATCCAGTATGGCGCATTCTGTGATAATACGGAAGACCTGTATCTGTCGCAAACTCCAGAACAGCCTTTATAATTCGTCTGAAATCCTCATCCACAATCTTGCATTCTGTAACATTTACAATATCGTGAAAGCTGCCTCTTTTATGCATGCCAAGTGCAAGAGGTCCGTCCTTATATTCGTCTCCAAAAGAAAATTCCATTTTATTGCGATATGCCTCTCTGACCGGACTTTCTTTAACACCCTCCCAGATATAATCACCATCAACCGCCGCATCCATCATTGCATGGATCTGCGCTTCCTTCATCTCCACCTGCTTTTCATACGGCAGATTCTGATAAGTGCATCCGCCACAGACTCCAAAATGCGGACATGCCGGCTGACATTCTTCCGGTGAATGCTCCAGAATTTCCAGAAGCCGTCCCTCTGCCTGACCTTTTCGTATCTTATTCACCGCGAAACGCACCTTTTGTTCCGGAACGGTATTCTTCACGATCACTTTTTTTTCTTCGTCCTCTACCACGGCAAATCCTTTATTCGGGAAATCTACCCTTTCTATATATCCTTCTAATATCTGTCCTTTTTTCATCTATCTATATACCCTCACATAGAAAAGGCAGGAATCTTTGACAATTCCTGCCTTCGCTGCTTTCTTAATATTACTGTACTTCATCTTCATCACTGAAGAAATCATTGTCGAAATCATCGTCAAAATCTTCTTCAAAGTCTTCCAGATAATCCGGAGTAAAGAAACAATATACTGCATATGCAATTGCTGCAACTGCTGCTACCGCACCGATAATTGCAAGAATCCAGAGAACAGTTGTCTTCTGATCATCATCTTTCTTATGCATCATATCGTTGAGTTTCGTTGTTGCAAGTAATTCTTCGATTCTGTTCATCTCCATACACGCCCTTTCTGCCGTCACTCTCTGTTTCGGCTCACTCATTGTTTATAGCTAGTATACCACAAATCCATGCATAATTTCCACCATATTGCACAGATTTTACGAAAAAGAATGTGTTTCTTAGGCACATAGTGCAATTTTAGTCAATTTTCTGCAGTTTTGCAAACATGGCAAACATCTTCTTCGTGCCCGCCGTATCAAAGTCCACAGTCACTTCATAGTCTCGTCCGCCTTCTGTGATCTGTGTCACCAGACCTTCCCCAAACTTAATATGACGCACTCTGTCCCCCACATCATATCCCGGACCTTTTCCCTTGGTCACAGTAAACTGCTGTGCAGGCTTTGTCACTGCGAACGCTTTTGTCGCAAATGCCTGCTTTGCCTGACGGTAAGCAGATACCTTGGGTTCCTCCTCTGTCTGCTCTTTTTTGAACAAGGCACCGGTAGAAAGCAGACTCAGCGGAATCTCTTTTAAGAATCTGGACATCTTATTATACTGTGTCTCACCGTGTACCATCCGTCGTCTTGCACAGGTCAGCGTCAGATTCTCCTTTGCACGGGTAATTCCCACATAGCAGAGCCTTCTCTCTTCTTCCAGCTCTGCCGGATCATCTGCCGTGATCGTCATATAGCTTGGGAAAATCCCATCTTCCAGGCCGGCGAGATAGACGTGTGGAAATTCCAGGCCTTTCGCACTATGTAAAGTCATCAGCACCACATAGTCCGTCTCCTCATCAAGACTGTCGATATCTGCAACCAATGCCACTTGCTCTAAAAAACCGGAAAGTGTCGATTTTTCATCTTCTGCTTCACAGGACTCCTCGTATGCAACAATTTTATTCCGGAGCTCTTCAATATTTTCCAGACGGCTTTCTGCTTCTTCATCAGAATCTGCCTGCAGTTCTTCTACATATCCAGTTGCATCGATAATCTCATCCATCAATTCCGCTACACTCATGCGTTCGCCTTCGGCTTTAAAATGTTCAATCAGGGCTGCAAAGGATTCGATTTTGCCAAGCGCACGTCCGATTCCCGGAACCGATCCTGCAGCCAGGATTGCTTCATAGAAACTGATCTCCCGTTCCGTTGCATAATCCTGCACCCTTCCGATGGTTGTCAGTCCGATTCCCCTCTTCGGTACATTGATGATCCTCCGTACTGCCAGATCATCTTTTCCATTATCTACTGTTTTTAAATATGCCAGCAGATCCTTTATTTCGCGTCTTGCATAGAAGTTTACTCCACCAACGATCTTATATGGAACATTGGATACCACCATCTTTTCCTCGAATATACGTGACTGCGCATTGGTTCTGTATAAAATAGCGAAATCCTTATATTCTCTTTTTCCACTGTTCACCTTGTCTTTGATATCACTGACAATATAATCCGCCTCATCGTAAGCAGAATCAAACTGACGGAACTGAATCTTCTCACCCTCACCATTCTCGGTCCAGAGCGACTTCTCTTTTCGTCCTGTATTGTGACGGATCACTTCATTTGCGGCGTTCAGGATTGTGGATGTGGAACGGTAATTCTGTTCCAGCTTGATCACTTTCGCATTCGGATATTCTTTTTCAAAATTCAGGATATTCATGATATTCGCACCCCTGAATTTATAGATCGACTGGTCGTCATCACCAACTACACACAGATTCTGATACTTACCGGCAAGAAGGCTTACCAGCTTAAACTGTACCGTATTCGTATCCTGATACTCATCCACCATGATATAACGGAATCTTTCCTGATAATACTCCAGCACGTCCGGCTGTGTCTGAAGAAGCTGTACCGTCTTTAAAAGCAGATCGTCAAAATCGAGTGCATTGTTAGCTTTCAGCTGCTTTTCATACTCGGTATAAACCTGTGCAATCTTCTTTTTCGCCCAATCCCCTTCCGCACGAAGTGTCATCTCTTCCGGTGTGACAAGCTCATCTTTTGCAGAAGAAATCGCACTAAGAAGCGACCGTTCCTTAAACATTTTCGTATCAATCTGCAAATATTTACACACATCCTTGATCAGTGTCTTCTGATCATCTGCATCATAAATCGTAAAATTTGTATCATACCCAAGCCGGTCAATATATCTGCGCAGGATCCGCACACACATTGAATGGAAGGTGCTCACCCAGATACTCTCCGAACCGAATCCAACAATCTGATTCACTCTCTCACGCATCTCCCCGGCTGCCTTGTTCGTAAATGTGATCGCCAGGATATTCCATGGGTTCACACCTATCTGATCGATCAGCCAGGCAATCCTGTGTGTAAGGACACGTGTCTTACCGGATCCTGCTCCGGCAAGGATCAGAAGCGGGCCCTCTGTATGGAAAACAGCCTCCTGCTGTCTGTCATTTAATGTATCATAAATACTCATATTTTTGTTCCTCTTTCTTCTCCTCTCTCGAGGCTCTATTGCATCATTATATTATAAAAAAAGTAGGGTGTCAAAGAATCTCTCGTCTCTATTTTTCGTCGTAAAAATAGAAAAATCCAGCTCCTTTTTTCTTATCTGTAAAATTTTGCAAAATATCTGGACTTTAAAATTTTAATGTGCTAATATGTCATTGTATGAATGAGTGGGGCAGTTTATGTCACACTCTTATTGATTATTTGTCATGGAGGGATAATATAATGAGTAGAAAAATCAGAACAGAAGCGGTCGATTCTTTATTTGATGCCGTTCTCAGTCTGAAAAGCAGAGAAGAATGCTACACATTCTTTGAAGATGTCTGCACGATCAATGAGCTTTTATCGCTTTCACAGCGTTTTGAAGTAGCTAAGATGCTACGTGATCAGAAAACATACCTGGAGATTGCAGAAAAGACTGGTGCTTCCACAGCAACAATCAGCCGCGTAAACCGCTCTCTTAATTATGGTAATGATGGATACGATATGGTATTTGAGAGACTTCAGGCAGGGGCTGAAGAATCCGAATCTTAATTTTACAGACACCGGCAGGAGTTGGTAGTAACAGCTATTGCCAAACACATAATAGTAAAAAGGAACGAATTTCAAAATCTGAAATCCGTTCCTTTTTTTATTCTTCTTAAAAAAGCTAACGCTTTTATTTTTTCTTATCCGGCTTTGGAAGTTCGTCCACCATTTTTTCAATCAGTTGCTTTTTCACATACACATCAAAACTGAGATTACAGATAAAGGCAAACTTCTGAAGCTGTTCTCTTTCTTCATCATCCACACATACAAAAGAATGCTCAGCAGTCTCATACGCCTTACGAATACTATCCTGCAACTCTCCGATCCTGCTTTTTTCCATCTTACAGACTTCTTCATAGATACTTTCCATGTCAAATTCCGAATCCACAGCAAAATATTTGTCTGTCAGTGGCTTTAACAAAATCTCAATATCTTTGATTGAGAGCAGGTTCTTAAAATAATAGACAAAAATTAAAACCAGAAGGTGCTCTTTGGAATACTTTTTCTTGTTCGGAGGTGGAAGCAGATTGTTTTTCGCATAATTATTGATCATCGTTTTCGTCAGGATCTTATCATCCTCATAACGCTTCGTCGAACTGAGCTGTTCCTCCATAAAAGTTGTTACCTGATCCATATATAAATCTATATTCGGAATATCTACCGGATGAATATAATCAATTCTGCCGACACTTTCCAGGATACTGTTTAATAAATCTTCCGTATTTATCGTCATTCTTTTTCACCTCAATATAGATATTATATAGTATTAAAAACTAGATATCAAGTCTTTTCTCTATCTTTCATCCAGGCTTTTTTAACGTAAATGACGTATTAACAATTCACTTTTTTCTGTTTCCACATATTCCGTTTATACCGAATACATGATTTCAGAAGCTCTGCAGAAGTATTAACGATCAGTTCTTCCGGAAAATGACTCTCCTCGATCACCGGAAGCGCATAACTGTAATCTGCAAGATCTACATCCATATGTGCGTCGCTTCCCATCGTAACCGGAACTTCGTATTTCTTACAGTATTCCAGCATTTTTAAATCATTTTTCCTGGTATCCACGCGGAATCCGCCAGGTCTTAACGAACCGTTATTTACCTCCAGAACGGTTCCTGTCTCTTTTGCTTTTTTGGCCAGCTGTTCATAATTGTTCTCCGGAAGGTCAACCTCTCCCTTTTCATTCATAATATTCAGTTCCACACCCATAAACAGTCTCACGCCGTACATTTCACGCGGTACAACATGCAGATTCTGGAAATAGAACTCATGACAGGTTCCCGGCATCTGCGGTGCATGTTCAGTCAGTGCAAATGCCTCCAGTCCTTTCTCTTTTGCCATCTGTGCCATCTCACGTATCGTATTGTATGCATGTCCGCTGACAATGGTATGTGCATGTGTATCTAAAACTATTTTCATCGGTCTTTCCTCCTGCCTGCTCTTTGTCTGTGTTCTCACAGCTCATCTTTTCTTATATTCTTATGATAAACTGATTCTTTCTTTTTTACAATCCGTTTTTCCCCACTGTTTTCATTTCTAAAATTTCTATAAAATGTGCGGTGTTTTTGTTGTCACATGGTACAATAGACTATAAGAATATTTAACGAAAGAGGTTTTTTTATGAATCTTTTAGCAGCACTTGCAAGTGTACGGATCTTTCCAAGAAAAGCTTCCCATCAGACACTGACTACCCGTTGGGGAAAAGCTCTTGATCCGCAGCACATACTGGAAGAATATCCACGTCCGCAAATGATCCGCGATCAATATATCAACCTGAATGGAGAATGGAATTACACAGTTCTTTCAGAAAAAAATACCATAACCAAAGAAGGAACTCTTCTCGTTCCTTTTTCTCCAGAAGCCCCTCTTTCCGGTGCCGGTTTCCAGTTAAAGCCGCACGAAAAAATGCTCTGTGAGCGCCTGCTGTCGGTCAAGTGCCTTCCTTCCGACGGATCCCGGTGCATCTTGCATTTTGGTGCAGTCGATCAGTATGCGAAAGTTCTGGTAAATGGAAAAGTAGTTGTCTCACATATCGGCGGATATCTTCCATTTTCTGCTGATATCACAGATGCTCTGCAGGAGGGTTGCAACACTCTGACTGTACACATTGAAGACCGTTCCGACACTTCTTATCACAGTGTTGGAAAACAGAAATTAAAGCGTGGCGGAATGTTCTACACCGCCCAGAGTGGAATCTGGCAGACAGTATGGATGGAATGGGTTCCGGCTGTCTATGTCAAAAAACTGGAACTCACCCCTTTATATGAAAAAGAGACGGTACACGTATCCCTTCTTTTAAATCATCCGATTTCCGGATGCAGCGATGCCGAAGCGGTTGTCTGTCACGTCAGAGACATGGACGGTCGCCTGATTTCCAAAGGGATCTGCACCAATCAGTCTGACTCTCTTTGCTGTTACTCCTGCTACTGTGACGTCAACAATATGCATCCCTGGAATCCTGATGATCCTTATCTTTATACAATTGAGATACAGGCAGGCGAAGATAAAGTCACCGGCTATTTTGCAATGCGTACCTTTACCATAGAACCGGATAAAAAAGGACTTCCCCGCTTCTGTCTGAACCATGAACCACTTTTTCTGAATGGAGTCCTGGATCAGGGATACTGGCCGGACGGGCTTTACACTGCACCATCTGATGAAGCGCTGATCTATGATATCCAGACCATGAAAAATCTCGGCTTCAACATGATCCGTAAGCATGTAAAAGTCGAGACTGCAAGATGGTATTATCATTGCGACCGTCTTGGAATGATCGTCTGGCAGGACATGGTAAACGGTGGCACCTACAATGCTCCGTTCATGACCTGGCTGCCTGCACTCTTTCCAAAATTCAAGCTTCACACCAGTGACCGGATTCATCCTCTCTTCGGCAGGAAAAATGTACATGGCAGAGAAGAATTCATCCGTGAATGCAAAGAAACTGTCACTGCCCTAAAAGCATTCCCATGCATCAGCACCTGGGTAATCTTCAATGAAGGCTGGGGACAGTTTGATTCAAAAAAGCTCACTGCCTTATTCCGCGAACTGGATGGCACCCGGCTCATCGATTCCGCCAGTGGCTGGTTTGACAGACGGCAGGGAGATTTCAAAAGTGAACATAACTACTTTGCAAAGCAGTTCGTAACTCCATCTGACCGCGCTTTCGTCATCTCCGAATACGGAGGCTACACCTGCCAGGTCAAAGGACATACCTGCTCCGGCAAGACATACGGATATAAAATCTGCTCTTCACAGGAAGAATTCCAGGCAGCCTATCATAAACTTATGTCTGAAGAAATCGACCCCCTCAAAGAACAGGGATTGTGCGGAGCAGTATATACACAACTCTCCGACATCGAAGATGAAATAAACGGGCTGATGACTTACGACAGGGAGGTTTGTAAGTTGTAAGTGGTTGACAAAGTTACGCACCCATGGATTCGGATTCACCCCCGCTCGCGCTTAGTCCGCAAACGTAGCGGATACTAGTTCGATGATGTCTGACGACATCCTCTCACTAAGTACCGACGTTTCCGATGGGGTTCATTCCAAATGCATGGGTGCTTGCGTTTGTCGCTCCAGTACAAATTGTACGGAGGCGCTTCGCTGCCGCACTGGGAAAATACTATTTTAATTTCAGTGGGATAGGTTACTCAGGAACGTAAACTTTATACCTTATCAATATACCTCCAGTACTTCTGCAAATCCATTGCCACCACTTCCCGTCAGACACCACATCCAGGCGATGCGCAGCGGATGCCGTCCCCCCTGGTATTAGTTTTTTGTGCGCTTAGTATGGTGCCGTCTTCCCCCCTTCGCCGATGCGGTTCTGGTGTCATAGCACAGTCCGGGGCAGAACGATAATTCTGCTGGCGGGCCCTCAAAAAACGCCGGCACTTAGTGAGGGGATAACGCTTGCGGTATCACCGAACTTAGTACCGCTGCGTTTTTTGCGGAGCGAAAGCGCGCCCGAAAGCAGAAATATCGTTCTGCCCCGGGCGTCCCTTTCCCATCACCTAACTCATCAGCAAAATCCCCGAAAACGGCGGCAGGTTCAGCGTCACATGCGTCCCTTTTTTTGCTTTTGCCGGCAATGTCTTTTTCTTTTTTGTATTTCCTCCATATTCATCCCAGTCCGTATCCAGTATCACACTGAGTTTTCCTTCTTCTTCGGTATCCAGTTCGTAATCTTCCTGTTCTTCGTCTGAGAAGTTGAATATCGCGATAAAGTTCTTATTTTTTCCTTTTCTTTTGATCGCATAGATACAGCGTTCTTCCTGATGGCAGTCCAGCCATTTGAAATTCTCCGGATCATAATCATGCCAGAATGCATCATTTTCCTGACCGATACGGTTCAGTTCGATCATATAACGGTGAAATGCATCATGGAGCGGATATTTTAGGATATCCCAGTCCTGCTCGCGGCTTTCATCCCACTCGCGAAGCTGACCGAATTCATTTCCCATGAAATTCAGCTTCTTACCAGGATGCGCCATCATATACAGATACATAGCTCTTGCCTGTGGGAACTTATCCTCATATTCTCCGTTCATCTTCTGGAGAATCGTTGCCTTTCCATGTACCACTTCGTCATGACAGTATTCCAGCAAAAAATGCTCATTATAATAATACATCATCGAGAATGTCAGCTTATGATAATCTCTGCTTCTGTATTCTGGTGCACTCTGGAAATATTCCAGTGTATCGTGCATGAAGCCAAGATCCCACTTGTAATCAAAACCAAGTCCTCCCTGGTCAACCGGTTTGGTAACACCTGGAAAATTGGTGGAATCTTCTGCGATCAGCATGGCTGTCGGATGAAGGGACTTTAGTCCCTGGTTCATCACCTTCAGAAAATCCAGTGTCGTTCCGTTAACACCCCTGGCCTCGTCACCCTGCCAGTAGATCAGACGGCTGACTGCATCCATACGGATTCCGTCAAAATGGAACTCACTCAGCCAGTAATTTGCTGCCGACTGTAAGAAACATCGTACTTCCCCTCTGGAATGCATGAAATTACAGCTTCCCCATTCGCTTTCACCTACTGCCGCATTTGGATATTCATACAGACAGGTTCCGTCAAATTCTTTCAGTCCATAATAATCGACTGCAAAATGTACCGGAACAAAATCCATGATCACACCAATTCCTGCCTGGTGACACTCATCCACAAATTTTTTCAGCTCATCCGGTGTTCCATAACGTGCGGTCGGCGCAAAAAATCCGGTATTCTGATATCCCCAGGATCCGTCAAAAGGATGCTCGGAAAGCGGCATCATCTCAATATGAGTATAATGATTCTTTTTTACATAAGGAATCAGAAGCTTTGCAAGCTCAATATAAGTATACCAGTCTGTCTGCCCTTCTCCTTTTTTTCTCCAGGATCCTGCATGGATCTCGTAGATATTGACCGGACTGTCAAATCCGACTGTCCGGTTCTTCATCCATTTTTCATCCTTAAATTTATAACTATAAAGATCCGTTAAGATTGAGCAATCTCCTGGTCTTAATTCCATCTGGAAGCCATATGGATCACAGTGCTCTACCCTTCCGCCATTTGCTGTGTAAATGCAGTACTTATACAGCTGACCAGTCTTCGCCGGAATCGGCTCTGACACATATACACCGCTCTGTTCCTCCTGATACATCGGGATCTCTGTCCAGTTACTGAACTCTCCAAATACGCACACTCCTTTTGCCGATGGCGCAAACACACGGAAAATAAAATTTTCACCCTCTTTATGCGCTCCAAAATAACGATATACATCAAAAAGATGCCCTGTATAAAACTCCTTCCGCATCTCTTTTCCCCCTGTTTATTTATTTTTTTGAAAAGATATGTTTGATAAAAACATACATTACAATAGCAAATGCCATCAGATATCCAAACGCACCGATTGCCGGAATCCCCCACAACCTTGGCTGCATATTGGTTGTACAGATAATGCTGGAACTGATCAGAAGTGCCATCACCCACAGCCCCATTACAATATTCCGCACCAACCTCCTGAGCAACCCGGAAAGCTCATCCGAAGTATGAAGATCCAGATTGACTCTGGTCTGTCCTTTCATGTGACCCTGCAGGATGTCTGCTGCAAGGGAAGGAATATCCATTGCCTTGTGAAGAGAACGATACAGTCTTTTTGCATCATTCTTTATCTCTTTTTTCCACTGTTCCTTCGTCAGAAAGCTCTCCTTCATCCGTGCCGCCGCAATCTCAACCATGTTGATCTGCGGACTGATCTCGGCAAGCACACCTTCCATATTGGCGAGTCCTCTTGCAAGCATAGTAAGTCCATGAGGCATGGAAATTTTATTTTCCTTCATCACTTCCATCAGATCCTGCATAACTTCCGCAATATCAATATCACCCATATCAATCGTTCCATATTTTGCCATCAGATTATTGATATCTTCATACAGCTTGCTCTGATCCGGCTTTCCGCGGAACTCGCCAAGTGCCATCACCGCTTCCTGGATCAGACCGATGTCATTCTCTGCCACACCTTTGACTGCATTACTGATCTGTTCCCGGTCACGCTCGGTAAGTCTTCCCATCATTCCCATATCGATCCAGACAATCTTTCCATCACGGATACGCACATTGCCCGGGTGCGGATCAGCATGAAAAAACCCGTCCTCCATAACCTGGCGAATGTAATTATCTACAAGCTTTGTTCCAATCTCATTCAGATCATAGCCATTTGCCAGCAGATTTTCTTTATCGTTGATTGCAAATCCATCAATATATTCCATCACTAGCACATGATTGGTCGTATATTCGCGATAGAGCCGAGGCGTTGTAACAAAAGCCACATCCTGATTGCGCTGGGCAAATTCTTCCATACTGGCTGCCTCCAGAAGGAAATTCATCTCCTGCTGGGTGACAGTCCAGAGCTCGTCCAGAACCATGTTAATATCCACCATGTCCTTGATCGTACCTGGCGGGACCAGCTTTGCCGCTTTGTGGAGCAGACTGATATCTCTGGACATTACCTTATAGATGCCCTGCCTCTGAACTTTGACGACAACATCTTCCCCAGTCTTCAGAACCGCCCGGTGGACCTGTGCGATCGATGCCGATCCCAGTGGATGCACATCAATGCTCTGGAACACTTCGTTCCACTCATAACCGTAGGACTTGCGGATCACTTCTGCTACCTGTTCAAATGGCATCGGTGTCACCTCGGAATGAAGCCGCATCAGTTCTTCACAATAGCTTTTCGGAAGAATATCGGAATGCAGTGACATGATCTGACCAAGCTTAATATAAGTCGGCCCCAGATCCTCCAGGATCAACCGGAGCTTTTCCGGGGTAAGTCCACCGGTAATCCCATGTTTTCTGAGGACTGCTGTCATCTCCCGCAGTCTGGAACCATATTTATTTGACTCTTTTGGCTGGTTTTTGTTACTCATTCATGCCCTCGTTGCCAGATTCAATTGCTTCGACTTCTTTTGCTGCTTCCTCTGCCGTCTCTGTTCCAACAGTTTCAGCCGTCTCTCCTGTCTGTTCTACAACTTCTTCTACTTCTTTTGTTTCTTCTTCTGAAACTGCTGCTTCACGTTCATAAATTCTTTCTTTGAGCTGTTCAATCTGCTCCGGTGTCATCTTGTCAAGCAGCTCATCCAGTTCTTCCGGTGAAGATGTCCTGACAGAAACATTGACATTTTCTTTTACAGTCTTCTTGATATTGTGGCGAAGTTCCTGATTCAGAACTTTTCCCTGTTCTACAGCTGCTTCTCCACGTTCTGCCATCTTATCCAGAACTTCTTTTGACTTTTCTGCAGTTACTGCTACTGTACCAATCCCTGCAAGTAATACTTTCTTAACTCCATCTCCTAAGCTTCCCATAACGTCTATCTCCTTTCACAATTTCAATCTGCTTTAAAGTCCAAGGAATGTAAACCCCTTTGGTAGAAAAATAATAATCCCGGCGATTGCTGCCATAATTGCTGCAATCAGAACCGCACCTGCTGCTGTATCTTTTGCAATCTTTGCAAGTGGTTTCCGCTCTTCCGTCACCAGGTCGACCACCGCTTCTACTGCGGTATTGACCAGCTCCAGCGCCATGATAATCCCAAAAAGCGTCAGGCAGATGCACCATTCCAGCAATGAGATCTTCAATATCACTCCGGCAATCACTACCAACACCGCTGCCGCACAGTGAATCTTCATATTCCGCTCTTTTTTGATACAGGTACCAATTCCTTCAAATGCGTATCCAAAACTCTTATAGAGCGGATCTTTCTTCTGACTGTCCATATTTCATCACCTGCTTCTTATTATTGTCTTTATTTTACCAAATCAGCTCTATAATAACCAGTCTTTTCCGTATTTTCTTTCTATACAATCTGTAAAAATTGTAAATTTGTATTTGTATTTTGTATCGAAAAAAGCGGAAATACCATTTCTGATATTTCCGCTTCTCTGTCTGTTTATTTTATCTCTAATTCATCCATCGTTGTTTCCGCATTCATTGCAAAAAGTACACCTCCGAGAAATCCCGGGAAAACAATCGCATATCCTGCAAATATGATCAGCCAGGATATTCCTTTTAACGCCACCAGACTGACAACTCCCCAAAGTGCTGCACCTATACCCCCACACAATAATGCATTCGTCAGCAGAAACCATCCTGTCATACTCTTTTTTCCATATTTTTTATTCTTCCAGAAATCCCACAGCTTTCTCATTTTACATCTTCCTTTCCAAATTCCTTACCTTTAACAGAATCTTAACAAAGGTATGTAAAATCCAAAGGATCTGCCATGTAAAATCTATGTAAGAATTTTAAATCACCTGATGCTTCAGCCACTTTCTGCTGTGGAATCTCCACGAAAAAATAATCCCACGGAGTGTCCAGTCTGAAAACATTCCAATCCACACGCCCATCGCTCCGACACCAACTACCCGGATCATAAATACGCTGAGGCAAAAACGGCACAGCCACATCGTCGTGCAAGATGTGAGCATTGAAAATTTCACATCCCCGGCTGCGCGCATACCATAGCCCGGGATAAATGCCATAATCCATACCAATGGCTTTACAATCGTGATCCACATCGTCATATGGATACACATATCCGCACTTTCTGTTTCCATACCACCAAGGATCGTGATCGGTTTTGTCAGTACAAATACACTCAGACAGCTGATGATCAGAATCACTTCCGCAATCATACAAAGCTTTTTGATATAGTAAACCGCTTCATCTTTTCTGCCAGCCCCAATACACTGTCCAACAATCGTCATCAACCCAACGCCAACTCCGATTGCTGCAATTCCATTCAGATTTTCCAGAATACTTGTCATTGCCTGTGCCGCGATTGCCACTGTGCCGAGCATTGATACGGAGGACTGAATCGCAAGCTTTCCAAGCTGGAACATACTGTTCTCTACCCCTGACGGGATACCGATACTTAGAATTCTCCGGATCATCCGGAAGTCTGGACGGATTTTCAGATAATCACGCACCACGATCGGCTGCCTGTCCTGACGCAGCTGGGCCAGAACTACAACTGCACAGAAAACACGTGAAATCAGAGTTGCAAGTGCTGCCCCTGCAACACCCATATGAAATCCCCAGATCAGCATTGCATTTCCTGCAATGTTCATCACATTGGATATCATGGAAATGAGCATCGGACCTTTCGTATTATCCTGTGCCCTGAAAATCGATGCTGCCGAATCATAAGCTGCGATAAACGGAAAGGACAGTGCTGTATAGAAGAAATAAATTTCCGACGCACGCATGACCTCCGCCTCCACTGATCCAAAGATCAGACGCAGCATCGGCTTTTGGAAAGCAAGACAGATCAGGCTGACCACAACCGAAATTGCCGTAATAATAAACAGCACCTGCCTTGCGGATTCATTTGCCCGCTTCACATTCTTCTGTCCGATATACTGTGCACAGACGATCGCACCTCCTGCCGCCAGCGCAGAAAACGCCTGGATCACCAGCACATTGATCGAATCCACCAGCGATACTGCTGAAATCGCCGCAGATCCCACATTGCTTACCATCATTGTATATAAATTTGTTACTTAAAATGCATTAAAATGCATAAATTTGTTACTTAAAATGCATAAAATACCTAATTATACTGGCGTTTTGTTTTTAGTTAGTGTGTATCGTACACACTACTTACACACTTTACGATATTCTTTGCTTAAAATCAACAAGTTTATTACTTGCGCAGTCAACTATCTTCTCAATATCACTTGATGACTTTTCTTCGGTGACGTGCGTATATAAGTCGAGAGTCATACTCACACTAGAATGACCTAAATATGATTGAACTACTTTTGGATCAATGCCACTTTCAAAACACCTCGTAGCAAACGTGTGTCTAAATGTATGTCCGGAAAACGTTTCAAACAAGTTTCCTGGAGACCTCAACAGATTTATCGCATCAACAATTTTCTTTATGCTATCAGAGTACCTTGTGGTGTTAATTGGAGTATTGAATTTTGTAGTAAATAAAAAATCATTCTGTTCTCTTGGATTTTTTGTGGAAACAACAGCTTTTTGACGAATTTGCTTTTCCAGGTATGTCCGGCACACGCTATTTATAGGCACCTTACGATTGCTATTTTTTGTTTTAGGTTCCTCAATGTGAAAAGTATTATTAGAATCTGTCAAATATTTTTGATACACTAAAGTTTTGTTGACATAAATAAAACCTTTTTCGAAATCTATATCACCTTCTGTTAACGCGAAAAGTTCACCCGGTCGCAATCCGGTATTGATAGCAACATTAAACAGATTATCATAGAATGTATTCTTGCAATATTTAAAGAAAATATTTTGCTCTTCAAGTGTAAGTGCTCTCGATCTGTTTTCTTTCTTTGCTATAACTTTGGTTCCTTTTGTCGGATTTCTCGATATAAGATTGTCTTCCAGTGCTCTTTCAAGCATATCTGCCATTACTGATTTTATTTTACATTGAACCTCATAACTGTACCCTTTATCATTCGCTAGATAAATTATTTTTTGAATGTCTGATTTAACCAATGAATTTATGTTGCGGTTTCCGAGATATGGTGATATATTTATTTTATATGTACTGGTGTACGCCCTAATCGTGTTTGGGGCGCACACTTTTTCTTTATATATTTTCATCCACCTATCAAACCAGTTATCCAATTTCACCTCATCTCTAATGCTTGTGTAGTTTTCATTTTCTGCAATTTTTACAGCGAGTTCCCTTCTTAATTCTGGTAATTTTTTCGAATAAATTGTTCTCTGCTTTCCAAAACAATCTTTATACCTTCCTTGATAAGTGCCATTTTTTCTTTGCGTAATTCCTACTCCTAATTCTTTTCCTTTCAAATCCTTTCCCATTATTTTTGCCCCTTTCATTTTGAAAAAGAGCCACTATATATCTACATACTACTATATAGTGACTCATATTTCAATATTTACACTTCAAGCGTTTTTTCTATAAACTTTTCAAATTCCTTTCTTTTTACCAATCGTTTACCTTTACCCACGCAGAATAGGAATGAACATCCAGGTTCGTTAAGTAATGAACTTATCTTATTTACGCCAATATTGCTGTATTGTGACGCTTCTTCCACAGTAAGCATTACCTTTTCCCAAATAGGAACACCGTTCTCTTTCATCGTTATCACCTCATTTACTTTGGACATTATGTTTTTTATTCTTCTGTTTACAGTTGATTCAGATAGGGATAATTTTTCTGAAATTTCCGTTGCAGTTTTCCCTTTTGATAACATCAAGAATATTTTTTCTTCTTCCTCTGTAAAGTTGCATTTAAGCATATAATACTCAATTTCGCTCGATACGCAGTTACATAACTTCATACACCATCCCATCTTTCCATAACGGTTATTATCTACTATTATTCATTTGAAATTTCATCAGGTATTCCAACACTGAATACCTCTTCGCAATACTTTTTGTACTCTTTACACATTCTTGTTTCCGCTGCCTCTTCAATTGTTGTACCGTATGTTCTTGCGAAAATTTTGACATATTGTTTATATTGTCTTTCTGCTTCATTCATACTACACCTCGTCATACTTTGCGGATTCATCTAAAAACATTTGATTCAGCAAAGCAAGTTTCTTTTCTTCTGAATCTGTAAGTTCTCGGTCTGCTTTCATGTTACCTAACTGTAACAGATAAGTGCCGGCCTTATCAATGTCCTGTTTCTTGTTTTTGGATTCATGTCTCCAAAGGTACTTGAAAACATTTCCCATACAAAATGCCACAAAACCTCTTTTCCCTAAAAACAATTTCATCACAGAAAAACATTCAAGGCTTGTCTGCTTGTAGTGATCTGGTCTAATTTCTTTCATCTTTTCTCTTCTTCCTCTCTTTTAGTCTCTTATTCCACTCTGCCAGATACTTCTCCTGTTCTGCATCTTCCAATTCCTGTCTGAAGCCGTATACCGGTCTAGAAAAGCTTTCTTTTGCCGTGTTGCTGTCGCAATGTGCGATCATGCCACCGTAGTGCTGGTTCTGGTCATGCTTCATTTCTTTTCTGGTGCGTTTATTCATATCTCTTCTCCACAAGCTCTCCTAATTCGTGCCCGATTGGTTTCCACAGATGCAAGCAGTTTTCCGACAGATTCACATATTCGGACTTCTTTGGATGTATCTGGTATACCTCTTCTTCATCATCGAAGAATATATCTTTCAACACACACATATCATCCCATGTAGGTATCTTGTATTTGTGCTTCGGTGATACGCTCACGTGTTCCCATCCGTCCTCATTCTCTCCGAACATCACGGAACACGTACCGCAATCGGGCAGTTTTATTAAACCGCCCACTAATTTTCCTAACATCACCGTGTCCCAAACCTTACCGCTTTCCATGATTTCTTTATATGGTTTCATCTACATCGTTCCTTTCTTCATGAAATCATGATAAATTACACTATCTGATTCTTTCCTAGTAAGTTCTAACTTCTTTGCATCAAATTTTTCGATATATTCGGATTCTGCCCACTCTCTTTTTGCTTTATCGCAATCACGGCTGTCATCAAACATGCAATTCTTACACAAAACGCAATTACACGAATCTACTTTGCCTGTACGTTTGTCAACAGCAACACCATCGCCGTCGCAAGCAAGTTCCACAATCTCTTTTGCGTACTTTTCTTTGTTCTTCATAGTTTTTATTCTCCATCAAACACAATTACGCTTTCTCTAATTTCTGCTCTAATATTTTCGTGCAACTCATCCAAATCCCATCCATCAGCATGAGTAAACAACTTGTCTTCGCTGTCTTCTGTGAATGGTAATCCCTGTGCCACCCAAAATTTTAAATCACTATCAAAACCAGTGTCCCTAAAGATCGTACAGTTATACAATTCTTCTAATTGCTTTTTGGAATATTTATTTTTCATCTACTCCACCTCGCTTAACAATTTCAATGGCTTTATCTAATGCATGTACATCTGCATAATCACAGTCATTACAGTCGCCAAAATACTTGCAATCTTCGCATTCTTCATCAGGACAAGAAACATGTGTTGATTCTTCCCTTAGTATTCCAAGTATTTCAATAACTTTCTCCACATCAAACGCTGTCAGCTGTTCTTCTACTGCTTTCATGCACTCTTGTATTGTATCGTAGATTTCTTTCTGATTTTTACCGTCATTGCGTCCGAACGGAGCTTCTTGCAAAGCATAATCATTCAGGTGGAGTATCAACTTATCAGCATCAATCAGTCTCATTTGTTTCACAGCCTTTCATTCCATTTTTCTATTGCTTTTTTCTGTGCTATTTCCTTCTGTCCGTTCCATTCCTTCACTGACACATGAGGTCCGAGACTTCCGCACCTTGAACAGCAAACTCTATATCCATTACTGCCCATCCTACGAATTCCTACTCTCCTGTCTCCGCAACCGCAAAACGGACATGGTTTCATTTTTTTCATCAATCTCACTCCCATTCACTTTTCAGCATATCTGCCTTAATCAACTCATAGATTATATCCAACGCTGTTCTATTATCCCTGTATCGGCAGTTCACATCCTTATGTATTCTTGGATCGTTTTTATCCCAATCATTTACACCAAAATATGAATCACTGACAAACAGCATCTTACATCCTCTTGCGATGCAGAGATAATAACACTCTGACTCCTTTGGAATACCTTTACATCTTTTGAATCCAAATTTCTTGAATTCACTAGCTTTCACTTTTGGTTTTAGCATCAATCTCACTCCAATCAAATTTACAACCACATTCGCCACAATAGTTGTTTCTGCTTTCCGCATCCGACATTACCTGTTTGCCACACATAGGGCATTCGTAGTCGATATCTCCGTTCAGTTCATCTAAGATAATCGGCTTTACTGGAATCCGCTGAGTTTCTTCCAGTGCATGTATCCCCATTTTAATGGCTTCTACTGTTTCCGGAGACCATCCCCATTCAAGATGTTTAACTAATCTATCTATTGCTTGCTGATTATTCATCTTCGACCTCCTCTTCTTTTGGAAACTGAAATATTTTCGGATATGTAAATAATACTGATTGTGTCATAACACCAGTAATCGGAATAACTCCGCCCTTAAAGCTGAAAACCTTACCGTATTCATGTCTGCACATCTCCATAGCCTTAATTGCTTTCTCTTCGGTGGAATAACTTGCAATTCTCAAATCTTCATATTCCATAGTTCTCACAAGTATATGAGTCTCTTCTCTTAGCACTACTGTCTGTTCATAAGGAAGATCATAACATCCATCCTGACTAACTATTCTCATTACATAAGCATTTAACACCTGTCCGTCAATTTCATGATTTTTTATATAATCTTCATACCCATTTACAGTTTTTACCAAGTATTCACTTGCCATAACAAAAAAAGTGCCTCCTAACTAAAAAAGTCAAGAGACACTTCTCTGTTCCACATCCGCATCCGGGCAATGGCGATCTTTATTATTTTTTCTGTGAGAATATAGTTCATCCTATTTCACAACTTTTTCCTTGTGGTAAGTAACTTTCAATCCCTCTTTAACAGGTCTGATTGTAACAGTGTATCCAGCCTCTACCAATTCAGTTACTTTTCCTTGTGACATATACAATTGTTTGACAATTTTTTCTTTTTTATCGCATTCATTCTGGATCATAGTTTTCGAAGTCCTCCGTTACATACTAGCATAGCGAGATATTATTTCCTTTGCGTTTTTCTTATTGCTCATCTTTGTATGCAGCTCCATTTAACGTCCATATGTATTCTGCTTCAAACAATCCTTTAGGAAACGGTTCTCCCATCAAAAGTTTTCTGAGATATTTTCTAAATGTAGGCTCACACATTTCCGCCATTTTAGCCGCTTCCGCCATTGTAACTTTTCTACTAGCAAAAGCGTTGTATGCATCACAAAATTTTTGAGAATCAAACTGTTTTTTCTTACTCATATTACACTCCTCACATTCACGTTTACAACTAGCCAAGGCGGAATCGAACCGCCACAAACGGAGTCAAAGTCCATTACTCTACCTTTAAGCTATTGGCCAAAAGTAAAAATTGCATTTTCAGAATATGATTAGGGCTTCCCCTTATTCAATCATGGTAGAAATCATATTCAGCCAGTGTGACGATAAGTCTGAGCGTCCAGGAGCGACCCTTGGCTTCTTACCGCTATCAAAGCACACACGGGATTGATACCCGTAAATTTCACGGTTCTTTCAGAATTGTTTGTAATGTTTTTTCTTATCCTTAAAACATTTTTCTTTTTAAATAAAACTTTTCCATACCGCTACTTTAACGAATTTCTTGTGTTATACTCCGATTTCTCGGATTCAAGGAAAATCAGCTTATTGAGAATTTCCAGTTAGTCCGTAGTCTCTCACACCACTCACCTCACTGGATTATTTCTGCACCGCAGACGTCTATTACGCTGACCACAAGGATTCTGCTATTGACTTCTCTGTGATGATACACTGCAAGGCATTGTTGATGGTTTCCATCTCCACCAATGGAATCACTTCCAGTGGAAAGAATCAGCTTATCCAATATCTCGAACAAGCCTATCTCGTTACCTTTGCATCTCGGCAGGACTGAAAAATCCATCTGCACCGAGGTAATCATATTTTGAATTTGCAATACGGTTTTTAGTGTATGATAACGCTTATTTGATTTACTATAGTGGATTGGATAATGTTAATAAGTGTTTTTTCAAGAACCGCTTAACTTGAAATAGCAGACACGGGAGTCGAACCCATTATTCCAAGGGTATGAACCTTGTGTGATTATCCGTTTAACTCGCCTGCTTTAATTGTTTGACTGGAAGACCGCCGTCTATTACATATCGCTCCGCAATAAAACCAGTCGAGGGACTAAAAATGTGCAACTCCGTGTTACCAACCACGGAAAGCTACCGTTCGGACTCGAACCGAAAACCTGTTGATTCGTAATCAACTGCTCTATCCAATTGAGCTATGATAGCAGATAGTAAATGCGGTTTTTATGTAATTTGCTACCAGAGAATGCGATGGCTGTTAATAGTTCCTCGTTTCCAAGAACCGCAAAAACTTGGAAAACGCCGTATGAAGGAGTCGAACCTCCAAGTCGTTTCCGATCCAATACCATTATGGGAATACGGCTTATTTAGCGGTCTGCCAAACCGCCATAAATATAAAATCAAAAAAGAAGTTACAGCCTGTAACTGTCAGTATCTCCGTAAAGATACTGGGTTGATTTCCACGAAACCCACCAGACCTTGTGACGGTCTTTTATTCAGCTTTCCGCTAGTGGGTAATGAAAGGATAGTGCGCTCACGCCAGCGCACGCATGAAAAAAATCTATCGAAATTTTAACTAATCGGCATAATGAAAAACGGCATTTTTTCCGTATACGCTTCGTGGATTTTATCAAATACTCCACGTGCTCTATTTTCTGTGTTGTATTGTCCGAGTATCATCTTTGACACACCAACAGAA
>PPYF01603244.1_pt1 | contig 21610 bp, 17 predicted proteins | sample 1559871 | NCBI WGS metagenome assembly PPYF01 (sample SAMN08240021, study PRJNA423297) | Human gut metagenome, whole genome shotgun sequencing project.
CCTTGCTGCTGGGAATCTGCCCTGCGATGATCTTGCAGAACAGGCAATCGTCGGATTCGCTCATCATGCTCCTTGGTTTGATGTTGCTACGCACCAGCTTAGCGCGTGGGCGTTACTCGTAACGTCCCAACACCCGAGACAACAGCGACAACGCTACAGGACCGGCCGTCGCGGCTCTCAGAATATTGCGCCCCAGTACGCAGCTCACCGCTCCGGCCTTGACGAAATCAGCTACCTCCTGCTCACTGATGCCGCCCTCAGGCCCGACCACCACACTGACAGTCCGCGGCAGGCCGTCCTGGAGCGTGCGTTCCACCAACTGCGCAACCTTCTCCTCCACGCCGGACCACGTATCGGTAGCATCCTGATGCAGCACAATCACCACATCGCCATGCACGCAGGCCCTGCGGCAGATGGCCACGACCTCCTTGCTGGACGCACACGCCTCCAGTTGCGGCTTAAAGGCGCGCCGCGACTGCTCGGTGGCGGCATCCAGTACCGAATTCCACTTCTTGTCTGTACGGCCGACCTTCCACTTGGCAATGGATCGGTCCGCCTGCCATGGCACCACTTGGTCGACGCCGATCTGAGTAGCCATATCGATGGCCTGCTCATCATGGCCGGTTTTCGCCAATGCCTGAATCAGCGCCAACCGGGTGAGCGGCTCGGGTTCGCGCCCCACTTCCACGACTTCAGCCAGTCCGGCTTCAGGATCGGCCATCACTGCCTGGATTCTCAAGCCGCTGCCGTCGGAAAGTTGCAGGCTGTCCCCTGCCTTGAATCGCATGGCCTGCACGGCATGGCGCTTGATGTGAGCGGGCAGGGTTAGCTTCCAGCCGGCGTGGAGTTCGTCGCTGTTCACCGGGACGTCGTCGACCTGCGGGTCGAAAAGAAAAAGGGCATCAGTCATGACTTCAAGGCTACACGCGACACGCCGGGCACACGCGCGAATTGCATCCCGGTAATTTCATGCTAAGCTATCTACTCGTTGTCCAAACGACACCTGCCCGGGTGGCGGAATGGTAGACGCGCTAGCTTGAGGTGCTAGTGCCTATTTTATACGGGCGTACGGGTTCAAGTCCCGTCTCGGGCACAGATAAACCCCTTGCATTGCAAGGGGTTTTTCGTTATCTGCACACACGAAAGGCCACCAATGCAGTTCATCACGCTGGACACCGTCGACGACCCGCGCGTCGAAGCGTATGTGAGCCTCACCGAAATGCAGTTGCGTAATCGCTTGGAACCAGCCAAGGGCGTGTTCATCGCCGAGTCCCCCAAGGTTATCGACCGCGCGCTGGCCGCTGACCGCGAACCGCTGTCACTGCTGGTCGAGGAACCTTGGCTGGAGGGCATGAAAGACACCTTCGACTTCATCGACGGGCGCTGGGGCGCGGATATTCCCGTCTACGTGGCCTCACCTGAGCAGCTCAAGCGTCTGACCGGCTACCGTTTGCATCGCGGCGCCCTATGCGCGATGCGACGCTGGCCGTTGCCCTCCGTAGCCGAGGTCTGCAAGAGCGCCCGCCGCGTGGCAGTAATGGAAAACATCGTGGACCACACCAATGTGGGCGCACTGATGCGTTCGGCGGCCGCGCTCGATGTGGATGCCGTGCTGGTCACACCCTCCTGCGGTGATCCGCTGTACCGACGCGCCGCCCGCGTGTCGATGGGCACCGTATTCCAGATTCCGTGGACCCGTATCACCGGGTTCAACGACGACGGCACCGAAAACAAGCATTACTGGCCGTTCCAGGGCATCGACGAGTTGAAGTCGCTGGGCTTCACCACCGTGGCCATGGCATTGGAGGATCGTTCGATTTCGTTGGACGAACTGACACGCCGTCTGCACGCGCCTGCCGAAGATCCGACGCATATCGACAAGCTCGCGCTGATCTTCGGTACCGAGGGCGACGGCCTGTCCCACCATACGATTGCCCGCGCCGATTTGACCGTGAAGATTCCGATGAGCCACGGCGTGGATAGCCTGAACGTGGCGGCATCCAGCGCAGTGGCGTTCTACGCGACACGCTAAGGAATCGCACGCGCTCCGAAAAGGCCGGATCCTTAACAAATCTACGAAACTGTTCATCGCAAGTTCACGGCACGCGGGGGCGAAAGCCTTGCATGTTCGTTTTTTTCTGCAATTATTAACTATGTAAACCGAATGCAAGGAAGCATCCGGCCCGGCAGTGCGGTGTCGAAAGACGCTCAGTAACAGAGAGGACAGTTACGATGACCAAGAATCCCAAGATTCTGTCGATTGTGCTTGCAGGTGGTGAGGGGACCCGCCTGATGCCGTTAACCCGTGATCGCGCGAAGCCCGCCGTTCCCTTCGGTGGTGTGTATCGTCTGATCGATTTCCCGTTGAGCAACCTGGTGAACTCCGGGTACCGTCAGGTCGTGGTGCTCACCCAGTACAAGTCTCACTCGCTTGACCGCCACATCTCCCAGGTCTGGCGTTTCTCCCCGCTGCTTGGCTCGTACGTCTCCCCTGTGCCCGCGCAGCAGCGTCTCGGCAAGCACTGGTATCTCGGCTCCGCCGACGCCATCTACCAGACCATCAACATCATCGAGGATGTCCAGCCGGACATCGTGGTGATCGTGGGTGCCGATCACGTCTACCGCATGGACTTCGAACAGATGGTACAGCAGCACATCGAGTCCGGCGCCGAGTTCACCGTGGCCGGTATCCGCCAGCCCATCGAGGAATCGAACCAGTTCGGTGTGATTGAGGTCGATCCCGATCACCCGAACATGATCAAGAACTTCCAGGAGAAGCCGCCCACCACCACCGGTCTGCCGGACAATCCGAACCAGATTCTGGCCTCCATGGGTAACTACGTCGCCAACACCAAGGCCCTGTTCGAGGCTCTGGCTCTCGATGAGAAGGCTGCCGACACCAAGCACGACATGGGCGGCGACATCGCCCCGTACTTCGCTTCCCGCAACGAAGCCGGCGTCTACGACTTCAACTCGAACGAGATTCCGGGCTCCACGGCCACTGATCACGCTTACTGGCGCGACGTCGGTACGATTAAGCAGTTCTACGATGCGCACATGGATCTGATCGCCTATGTGCCCGAGTTCAACCTGTACAACCAGGATTGGCCGATTTACACGATGTCCGGCAACCTGCCGCCGGCCAAGTTCGTGCACGCCGGCCGCGACCGTCTGGGCCACGCCACCGATTCGATCGTCTCCCCCGGTGTGATCGTCTCCGGCGGTGAAGTGCACCACTCCGTGCTCTCCCCCAATGTGCGTATCCACTCGTGGGCACAGATTGTCGATTCCGTGCTGTTCGACGGTGTAGTCATCAACCGCCGCGCCCGCGTGTACAAGGCGATTCTTGACAAGAACGTGGTGCTCACCGAGAACTCCACTGTCGGCATCGATACCGAGCACGATCTGGCCCGTGGCTTCACCGTCACGCCGGATGGCATCACGGTTGTCCCGAAGAACACCATCGTCGATGACTGATTGACCAGTCCAGACATGGAAAAGCCCCGCATCATGCGGGGCTTTTCTCGTATAGAGCTCCCTCTGATGAGGGAACTTACTAAGCGCTATCAGTACTTTGGCATATTGTCGAAGCTGAAGCCTAGGGCGGCGAGCTGGTCGCGGCCTTCGGGCGTGATGCGCTCCATGGTCCAGCGCGGATCCCACGTCCAGTCGATGCGGAACTCCTCGACCAGACCGGCCAGCGTGGATGCGCATTCGTCCTCGATAAGGTCGGTCAGCGGGCAGGCCGGCGTGGTCAGCGTCATCGTAATAATGGCGCGGCCTAGCTCATCGATCTCAATGCCGTAGACCAGACCCAAATCGATCACGTCGATGCCAAGCTCCGGATCAATCACCTGATGCAGTGCCTCGCGCACGTCTTCGGCAGTGGCGCGGCCGATATCGTCAATCGCCTTGATCGGAATCTCGCTGCCATCGGACTGTTCGTCATCCTGGCAACCGCATTTGCCGTGGTGACCGCCACACGCACAGGTGTCATCGCCGGACGCAGCAGAGTGCTCGATCGGGCGTCCGTTCGGGAAGCCCTTGGCCAAGGCCGGGTTGGCCATCACGCGGCGAGCGGCCTCCTCGTCCTGCAGGACGCCGTTGACAGCATCGAAAACGGACGGCTGTGGTTCGGGAACCAAATTATCGTTGGACATATTTCCTCAGTTCTTTGCAGCGAGGGCTTTGGCGATGGAGTCCTTCAGCCCTTCCCAGCCTAGCAGAGCGCATTTGATGCGCATAGGGTATTTCGACACGCCTTGGAATACCACGGCGTCGCCGAGCTTTTCTTCCAGGTTCTCGTCGTCCAGACCGGCACCGCGCGATTCCATCAGCTTGTGGAATGTCTGTTCCAGATCCATGGCCTCGTCAACGGTTTTGCCGTCCACCAGATCGACCATCACCGACAGGCTGGCCTGCGAAATGGAGCAGCCGTGGCCGTCCCACACCAATCGCTTGATGGTGTGCGGTTCGTCATCGGAGACTTCGACATGGATGGTCGCCTCGTCGCCGCAGGTCGGGTTGAACTGGTGCGATTCACCGGGCGTGCAGTATTCGTGGCTGGCTTGTACGGTGACATTGGCCGCTGCGTCCGCGGACTGTTCGACCGCTGCGTTGGGCGCAAAGGATTCCTTGCCATGCGGATGTTTCGACGCCTCGAGGATGACCTCTTGGTACATCTGTTCGAGGTCATCCCCGCTCATACCGAATTCGTTCATGGTGTTCTGTTTTACTCCACTCCAAAGAACTTACGGATGCCCTTGGCCGCTTCGACCAACGCTTGGGCATCTTCGACCGAATTGTAGACACCGGAGGAGGCACGGTTGGATGCGTATAGGCCGAAGTGGCGGTGTACCGGCTGGGCGCAGTGGTGTCCCACGCGAATCGCGATGCCCTGGGCGTCGATGAACTGGCCCACATCGTGCGGATGCACGCCGGCCACGTCGAACGCCACGGTGCCGATGCGGTCCACGTTTTCGCGCGGCCCGAGGATGCGAATGCCATCGACGTCGCCGAGCTTGAGCAGTTCGGCGGCGATGGTCTTCTCATGGGCTTCGATGTTCTCGAGCCCGATGTTCATCATCCATTCGGCGGCGACGCCTGCGGCCACCACTTGGGCGACCGGCTGGGTGCCGGCCTCGAAGCGGGCCGGAGGGGCCATGTATTGGGCCTCGTGGTCCATGTAGGCGAGCTCGACCATGGAGCCGCCGAAGTTGGCCGGCGGCAGGGCTTCGAGCAGGTCGCGCTTACCGTACAGGAAACCGACGCCGGTAGGACCGTACATCTTGTGCGCGCTCCAGGCGGCGAAGTCCACATCAAGCGCGTGGAAATCGACCTTGAGGTGCGGTACGGACTGGCAAGCGTCCAAGATGAAGATCGAACCTACTTCATGCGCACGCTTGATGATCGGGGCGATGTTGGTGATGGCACCCGTGGCGTTGCCCACGTGGGTGACGGCCACGACCTTGGTACGCTCGGTGATGACTTCGTCGAGGTTGTCCGTACGCACACGGCCGTCCTCGGTCAGGTCGATCCACTTGAAGGTGGCGCCGGTACGGTAGGACAGCTCCTGGAACGGCAGCAGCACCGAATGATGTTCCGCACGCGAGACGACGATCTCATCGCCCGGCTTCAGGGCAAAACGCTTGGCGGCTTCTCCCCCACGCCCCAGCGATGCATTGCCGAATGCGGTGGCGAGCAGGTTCAGTCCGGCCGTGGCACCACCGGTGACGACGACCTCCTCTTCACCTTCGGCCGCATTCGCGCCGACCAGCTTGGCCACCTTGGCTCGGGCCTCCTCAAAGGCCATGGTGCTACGGGCGGCCAGCTCGTGCGCACCACGGTGCACGCCGGCGTTAATTGTACGGTAGAAGTTCGCCTCGGCGTCGATCACCGCATTCGGCTTCTGCGAGGTGGCCGCAGAATCCAGGTACACGAGCGGGTGCCCGTGAATCTCCTGATCCAGAATCGGGAACTGCGCCCGAATCGCCTTAAAATCAACCATTATGTTCCCCCTACTTACGTAACAATTGTACGAAACGAGTGGGAGTCTGACATGGCCTGTTCGCGACCGTAAAGACCTGGCCTAAGCGGCCCGGAGCGTGTCGAGAATAGGGCATGTCAGACTCCCACGGTCACGGACTCAGGCCAGTGCGGACTCGGAGTCGGCGCCTTCGGGCAGGTACTGGTCGTAGCCGTTCTCTTCGAGTTCGTCGGCCAGCTCAGGGCCGCCGGTCTTGACGAAGTGGCCGTCGGCGAACACGTGCACGATGTCCGGCTTGATGTACTTCAAGATACGGGTGTAGTGCGTGACCATGAGGATGCCGAACTGGTTGGCTTCCTTGGCGCGGTTCACGCCTTCGGACACGATGCGCAGGGCGTCCACGTCCAAGCCGGAGTCGGTTTCGTCAAGGACGGCAAACTTCGGTTTCAGCAGTTCGAGCTGCAGCACTTCGGCGCGCTTCTTTTCACCGCCGGAGAAGCCTTCGTTCACGGAACGGGAGGCGAACTTCGGGTCCATCTTGAGGCGCTTCATGGCTGCGGACAGGTCCTTGGCCCACTGGCGAATACCGGGAGCCTCGCCGTCGATTTCGGTCTTGGCGGTGCGCAAGAAGTTGGTCATGGACACGCCCGGTATTTCGACCGGGTACTGCATGGCCAGGAACAGGCCGGCCTTGGCGCGCTCGTCCGGAGTCATCTTGAGGATGTCCTTGCCGTCGAGGAGGGCCTCGCCGGAGTCGACCACGTACTTGGGGTGGCCGGCCAACGTGTAGGCGAGAGTGGACTTGCCGGAACCGTTGGGGCCCATGATGGCGTGGGTTTCGCCGGAGTGGACGGTCAGGGTGGCACCCTTCAGGATCGGCTTGATGCCTTCCTTGGTTTCGACGTGGACGTGCAGGTCCTTGATTTCGAGTGTTGACATTGTTGTGCTCCCGCGCACCACGAGCTTGCGGGCGTCGGTTTCGGGGATGCCGCGGGATTCGAGGTAGAACAGTTCCTCGTCGTCGAAGCGGCCCACCGAAGAGGCGTGACCGGCACCGATGATGTTGCCGTTTTCGATTTCGAGGTTCGGCTCGGAATCGGCGATGGCGCCCGGGGTCAGGACCAGGTTGCGGTTGAGCTCGTAGGAGTCGGTGCCGGGGGCGGTGGGCTGGATGAGCGCGTTGCCCACCCAAGTGGAGTGCGCGCCCTTGCCGTCAAGCGCGCCCTTGTAGACCACGCGGGACTTGCAGTCGGGGTGGTTGTGTACCACCATCGTGCGGTGTTCGATGTGCTCGCCGGGGTCCACGAAGTAGATGCCGAGCATGTTGAGGTCGCCCTGTTCGCCGCCGAAGTCCTGATCCATGCGGATGCGGACGATGTCGCCGCCCAAGGTCACGACGGAGTGGCGCAGGGATGCGCCTTCGCCGACGTGGATGCGGTGGTTGGCCACATGCTTGGCGGTTTTGGCCCATTCCTGAACGAACGTGGTGGAGACGTGCGAGTCCTTGCCGGTGGTGATTTCCACGCCTTCGGCCAGTCGTGCGTCACCGTCGTGTTCCACGACGACGTCCGCATGAGCCTTGTCGGCGGCGGCGATCACCAGATGGAAAGCGTCGAGGTCCTCCCCCGCGCCGTGCACCTTGACGAGCACGGGCTGGGCGATCTCACCGGACAGTTCCAGAATGGTTGCGGTGCGGCCGGATTCCCATTCGACTGCGGAGACGCGGTCGTTGGGCTTGGACACAGTGCCGGACAGGCCCTCACCGAGCTTGATCTGGCTGAGCTTCACGCCTTCGGCCAACGGCGAGCCGTCAATCATGGAGACTTCGATCTGCGTTTCGCCGGAAGGCTTGAACACGGTGAAGAACTCGTTGATGCGCTCGATAGGCGTGTAGCGCCATTCGTCCTGCTTGCGGCTGGGCTCCGGGTAGTCGCCTGCGTTGAACGAGCGCACGGCATGGTCCACGGAGGACGGCATGGCGGCCGGAATCGCGTACGGGTCGTTGGGGTCGGCGACCGGAATCTTGATTTCCTTGACGGGTGTTGTGTTGTCGGTCATCGGAATCAGCCCACCGATCCTTCCATCTGGAGTTCCACAAGTCTGTTGAGTTCGAGCGCGTATTCCATAGGCAGCTCGCGGCTGATCGGTTCGACGAAGCCGCGCACGATCATGCCTCGCGCCTCTTCCTCCGTGAGACCTCGGCTCATCAGGTAGAAGAGCTGGTCTTCGGAAATCTTGGAAACGGTGGCTTCGTGGGCCATCGAAACGTCGTCTTCGCGAACGTCGACATGCGGGTAGGTATCGGAGCGGGAGAAGTCGTCGACCAGCAGGGCATCGCACACGGTCGAGTTGGACGAACCGTACGCGCCCTTGACGATTTTGACCAGACCGCGGTAGGCGGAGCGGCCACCACCACGGGAAATGGACTTGGCGACGATGGTGGAGCTGGTGTGCGGGGCGAGGTGAATCATCTTCGCGCCCGTGTCCTGGTACTGGCCCTTGCCGGCGAAGCCGAGGGACATGGTGGATGCCTTGGCGTACGGTTCGGCGAGGATGCAGGCCGGGTACTTCATGGTGGCCTTGGAACCGATGTTGCCGTCGACCCATTCCATCGTGCCGCCCTCGCGCACGTAGGCACGCTGGGTGACGAGGTTGTAGACGTTGTTCGACCAGTTCTGCACGGTGGTGTAACGCACGCGGGCGTGCTTTTCGACGATGATCTCGACGATGGCGGCGTGCAGCGAGTCCTCGGACCAGATCGGGGCGGTGCAGCCTTCCACGTAGTGCACGTAGGAGCCTTCGTCCGCGATGATGAGCGTGCGCTCGAACTGACCCATGGCCGGGGTGTTGATGCGGAAGTACGCCTGCAACGGGATGTCCACATGCACGCCCTTCGGCACGTATACGAACGAGCCGCCGGACCATGCCGCGGTGTTGAGGGCACCGAACTTGTTGTCTTCCGGAGGCACGACGGTGCCGAAGTACTTCTTGACGAGTTCAGGGTATTCGCGCACAGCGGTGTCCGTGTCGACGAAGATGACGCCCTGCTTCTTCAGGTCCTCCTGGATGGAGTTGTAGATGACCTCCGACTCGTACTGGGCGGCCACGCCGGAGACGAGGCGGTTCTTCTCCGCCTCCGGGATGCCGAGACGATCGTAGGTGTTGCGGATGTCGTCAGGCAGTTCGTCCCAGCTTTTCGCCTGCTTGTCGATTGGCTTGACGTAGTACTTGAAGTCGTCTGCGTTGAAGCCGGAGAGATCCACACCCCAATCGGGCATGGGCTTTTCGAGGAACGCCTTGAATCCACGCAGACGCATGTCGAGCATCCACTGCGGCTCGCCTTTGTCGGCGCTGATCGCGCGTACGACGTTCTCATCAATGCCTCGTTTTGCGGCTTCGCCGGCGGCATCAGAATCATGCCAACCATAGTTGTAGTCGCCGAACTGGCTGATGATCTCGTCATCCTTCTTGATCTTGTCCTCGTTGACGCGGGTACGATCAGCCACATACTGGCTCATCTCCACGTCAGCGGCGGCGTTTGGTGCTGTGTTTTCGGTCACCATCCTGCCTTCCTTGTGATACCCACGCAACCATGAGATCCGTTGGCAATGGAGGGCATTACGGCATCCGCTACATATCCGCCGGCAATACGGTGGATTGCGCAACCGGAGGAGAAGTAATTGACGAAGCCCACGTCTTTGACATCCCATGTTTCCACCGTGCCATCGGCAAGATTCAGCGTGCCGCTCATATCTTGACTGGGCAACTTTTGCCATACGTTGAAGTCACCTGTCGGCGTACACATCATGCCAACGCATTCGCCGGTGACGTTGTCGTTGCCCTCCGCGACCACGACATTCAATGTCTTGACCACCGTGTCATTCTCATAGGCATAGAGCTTACGGTCGGACAGGTCAATCGCCACGCGATGAGCGACCTTGACTTCCTGTTTGGGATCTACCTTGCCGTCCACATTCACTGAGCCAGTTCCCGTGGCCAGCACCTGAGCCAAGCGAGCACCAACCTCCGTATCCGCGCCATCGGCAATCACAATGCCATCATGGCCTTCTGTTTCAGTGCTCAGCACCTCGCCAGCATTATTGACGACGACCTTCTTGTCTTCACGTTCCAATTTGAGATTCGGCTTGATTTGCTCGTCATAGTATTGCTGCAGCTTATCGGCATCAAAGACCACGTAGCCATTACGTACTTCATTGTCTTTCAGCTTTGACTGCTGGTTGGCGTCGATGCGCATGGCCGAACCCAGCATGGACGCATTCACGGTGGCGATGTCTTTATCCGCCACCTTGATGGCCACGGCATTGTTCACTAGGGTTTCCAGCGTGGTTTTCGCCTCATCGGCAATTGCATTGGTAATCGTCGGTTCGGTTACGTCGAGTTCCACCCGAACGGTCTGTGGCTGGACACTGCCCAATGACTCCACTGTGGAAATGGCTTGCTTCGCAATGCTGGTGGCGTTGGCTCCCTGGCCATTTTCTCCCGCAATAACGTTGAAGCCACTGTTGTTATCGTTCAATGCGACTTGCGCGTCAACAGGTTCTTGTGCATCAATGTTCAGCGCCTTATCTACCACACTGCCATCAGCGAGCTCGGGATTGATTTGCGGGGCCACATCATGCGTAATCCAGAACGCATACTGTTGCCACCATGCGTCACCGCGTTGGGCATTGATGACATCGGATGCGATTGCTTCACCATCAACTTCGATGCCGAGATCTTTCAGCGTGAACGTCGCCGACTGCCCCCTGGTATTTCGCTCGTACCGCGGTGTTGTCAACCTGTTCGTTGATTAGGTCGGCAATCTCCTGCTCGGTTTTGCCGGTAACTGAATTTCCCCATAGCGTTGTGCCAGGCAGCACGTGATCTTGGAAGAACCAAACACCGCCGCCACAGGCAGCCCCCAAGGCAACCAGCAGACAAGCAATCACCACCCACGGCCAGATGCGGCGCCTCCTCATCTCATCGCCCTGAATGGAATCTGATGCAGCAGCATCCACACTGTCTGCCACAGTGCCGCTGACGGCATTATTCGCACCAAACAGAGGCGCAAACTGCTGGGTCGAGTCATCAAGGTGTTCGGTCATGGTCGGTCTTTCTGCGATGGCCTACTAAGCGTTATCTGCATACTACCAACACACCATAGAAACGGTAATTTTTTACCGTCGCCTTCCAATACATCATGCTGCATGCTGCTCATACAACAAAAAAGACGTGGTGGCGAAACATCATTAGATATTTCGCCACCACGTCTTTACCGTATGTCTTGCACTACGCCGATGACGGCAGCCAGCACATCATGCCGCGATATTATGCACGGCACGAAAGTGCGTCAGCGCGCCGCCTGATGGTCGAGCGCGGCCTTGACCAAGCCGGCGAACAGCGGGTGCGGCTTGGTCGGGCGAGACTTGAACTCCGGGTGAGCCTGGGTGGCCACATAGAACGGGTGCACGTCCTGCGGCAGTTCCACGAACTCGGTGAGCTCGCCGTCCGGGCTCTGGCCGGAGATGCGCAGGCCGCCTTCGCGCAGACGATCCTTGTAAGCCACGTTGACTTCGTAACGGTGGCGGTGACGCTCGGTGACATGCGTGGTGCCGTACAGTTCGGCGACCAGCGAGCCTTCCTCCAGCTCAGCCGGGTAGGAGCCAAGACGCATGGTGTGGCCCATGTCGCCCTTGCCGGCCACGATGTCCTTCTGCTCTTCCATGGTGGCGATCACCGGATTGGCGCAATCGGGCTCGAACTCGGAAGAGTTCGCGTCTTCAATGCCCAGCACGTGGCGGGAGTATTCGATGACCATGGACTGCAGGCCCAGGCACAGGCCGAGGGCAGGCAGCTTGGTTTCACGGGCGAACTTCAGGGCGCCGATCTTGCCGTCGATGCCGCGGATGCCGAAGCCGCCGGGAATCACGATGCCGTCGACGTTGTCGAGAGCGGCGGCCGCACCTTCGGTGGTTTCGCAACGATCAGCCGCAACCCACTTGACGTTGACCTTGGCCCAGTTGGCAAAGCCGCCGGCCTTGATGGCCTCGGTGACAGACAGGTAGGCGTCCGGCAGATCGATGTACTTGCCGACGATGGCGATGTTGACCTCGTGCTTGGGGTGATGCACACGCTCCAGCAGGTCGGCCCATTCATCCCAATCGACGTCATGGAACGGCAGGCCGAGCTCACGCACCACATAGGCGTCGAGGCCCTCCTCGAACAGGATCTTCGGCACATCGTAGATGCTCGGCGCATCCACGCAGTTGACCACGCCTTCGGCATCGACATCGCACATCAGGGAGATCTTGTCTTTGATGGACTGATTGAGCGGGCGGTCGGAGCGCAGCACGAGAGCGTCCGGGGAGATGCCGAGCTGACGCAGCATCATCACGGAGTGCTGGGTGGGCTTGGTCTTGAGCTCGTGGGCGGCGGAAATGTACGGCACCAGGGAAACGTGCACGAACATGCAGTTGTCCGGGCCGAGATCGCGGCGCACTTCGCGGGCGGCCTCAAGGAAGGGCTGGGACTCGATGTCGCCGACGGTACCACCGATTTCGGTGATGATCACATCCACGTCATCGGAAGCCTGGGCGCGCATACGAGACTTGATTTCGTTGGTGATGTGCGGGATGACCTGCACGCACTGGCCGAGGTATTCGCCGGCGCGCTCCTTGCGCAGCACTTCCTGATAGATCTGACCGGTGGTGACGTTGGCCTTCTGGCTCAGGAAGACGTCGAGGAAACGCTCGTAGTGGCCGATGTCGAGATCGGTTTCGGCACCGTCTTCGGTCACGTAGACCTCACCATGCTGGAACGGGTTCATGGTGCCCGGGTCGACGTTGATGTACGGATCGAGCTTTTGCTGCAGAACATGGATACCGCGGCTGCGCAGCAAACGACCGAGCGAAGATGCGGTCAGGCCCTTGCCGAGAGAGGAGACAACGCCGCCAGTGACGAAAATATGCTTGGTGACGTGTTCTTGAGAATTACCATGTGTTCTTCTAACCATGGAATTTCACTCTATCATCCAGCTATTGCAGGTATTGGTCGAGACGCACTAGGCCTAACGCATATAGAACAAACGCTGTTTTCAGGTTTTTCAGCGAGGCCCATTCATCGGCACCGTGCGCGTTGCCGGCACCTGGTGCGATGAATGGCGGGGTCTCCAGGTCGATGCCGTCGACCGCCGGCACATGGTCGGCATGGAATTCGGGACCGAAGTTGAGTGCGCGCGGGATAAAGCGGGCGTGGGTGCCGTCGCCGACAGCCACGGGTCGAGCCTCGCAACCGAGCACGTCGTTGTAGGTTGCGGTGAGCAACTGGACACGCGGGTCGTCAGCCTGCACGTAGTATGGGTCATCGTTAAGGATGTCGACAATGCGGCCGCCCGCCGCTTCGGCTTGTGCTTGAATACGCTCGATGATTTGTTCGTGTGCCTGGCCTACCGCATAACGGATGTCGAAGTGCAATACGATGGCATCTTCAGAAGTCTCACCCGATACCGCGCCTAATACCTTGACTGCTTCAGCGAACTCATTCGCCGGCATAATCAAACCACCATTGGCGGTAGTCGGTCCGCTTTCCGCATTCTCGCAATCGATACCCAAGCCGGTGCCATATGAGTCTTTTGTCCATTGGGCAATCGCCTGCGCTGCAGTGAGGTCACGGCCTTCGAGCAGACCGGACCGGGCAAGCGCCGTAGTGAGCACCGCTATAGCGTTTACGGTACCGGACGGCTGGCAGGCATGACCGGCAACACCGGTGGCCTCAATCGTGACGCCTTGCGCTGTTGCGTTGATATGCAATCGCTCGGCGATATCTGGAGCGATGTTGCCGCTCTGGCAGAATGCTTGCCGCACGGTAGATTCGTCGACGCCGGTGAGGGTGATTGCGGCGGCCCCGGGAACCGTGTTAGTGGCGGTGCCGGCATGCCAACCGCGCAATTGCGGCCCGACCGGCAGTTCGACATCCACATCGAGCAGCCCTTTTTGGATATTGTTCACCGGGAAGGGACCATCGGTGACGATGGCCTGGTACGGCGCGCCGATGTTGGCGACGAACCATTTGATGTCGTTGAGCGCGATCTCTTCGGAGCCGCCGAACAGTATACGTACGCGGTGGCGGAAACGGTGGTCGTGTTCCTTGAAGAAACGGAGTAGGAAATAGCTGGTCAGCGCGACGCCTTTATTGTCCAATGAGCCGCGACCGATAACAATATCGCCAATAACCTGCGGATCGAAGGCATCGTGCGTCCAACCGTCGTCGGCGGGGACTACGTCGAGGTGGTCGACGAAGGCGATGTCACGGTCGGTCTCCACGTTCTCCTGTGGATAAACGACTTCCATGACGTGGCCGGTGTAGTCGCGCGTAGGCAGCCCGTCTCGTCCTGCCTTGGCCAGCATATGGTCGAATACACGGCGTACTTCGGGTCCATAAGGCGCGCCCGGACGAGGATTCGGGTCCGATTCGTCGGAAACCGACGGGTAGCGCAGCAGCTCACACAGCTCATCGACGAACTGTGCGCGGTGGGCGTCAAACCAGCGTGACGCGGCATCGACGAGATCACGTTCCGTGGCGGTGAGAGTCATGGCTTCCTTTACTTGGACGCTTATGGTTTCCTCAGGTAACAGGAATCCCGGGCGCAACGTCGACTGCTACCCGGGATTGGCTGGAGGGCTTGGTTCTATTCGCTCAGCAAGTGCGCCACAGCATCGAGCGCGAGCTTGTAGCCGTAGAAACCCATGCCGGTGATGGTGCCGGTGGCCACAGGGCTGATTACGGAACGCTTGCGGAACTCGTCGCGGGCGGACGGGTTGGAAATATGGACTTCCATAAGCGGCAGGTTCTCGTCAATGACCATGTGCGCGGCGTCGGCGAGAGCATACGAATAGTGCGTGAAGGCGGCGGGGTTCATGACCACCGGGGTTTTCTCGTCGGCGGCTTGGTGCATCCAGTGCACCATTTCGGCTTCGTCGTCGGTCTGGCGCACCTCGACTTCGAGGCCGAGGTCCTTGCCCCATTCGGTGCAGAGCTTGCGCAGGGTGTCGAGGTCTTGACGACCGTAGACGTCGGGCTGGCGGACGCCGAGACGTCCGAGGTTAGGGCCATTGACAACGATGACTTTGGTCATTGGGACTCCTTTTGTTTGTGCTTCTCTCCCTCCGCCCCTTCGGGGCACCTCCCTCATCAGAGGGAGGTAGAAGGTAAATCCGACTCCGGGGCACCTCCGTTAGAGGGGAGCCAAGTACTTTTTTCTGAGGGGATGGCGAACGGCACGGCCTACGGCCGTTCAATTACTGCTGGATACGACGGAATGCTTCTTCTACGGCTTCGGCGGGCGGGTTGTCGAGGTGTACGACGTGACCAATCTCGTCGAGGACCACGAAGCGCAGTTCGTTGCCACGGGCTTTCTTGTCGCGATGCATCAATGCGAGCACGTCGTCGAACGAGCCGCCATTCCACGACGTCGGCAGACCCAGCGAAGCGAGCAACGAGCGGTGATAGTCAACCAGATCCTGATCGATGTAACCGATCAGATGGGCCAGCTCGGCGGCATACACCATACCGACGGCCACCGCATTGCCATGCCTCCAGCGGAAGTGCTCGAGCTTTTCGATGGCATGGCCCATCGTGTGCCCGTAGTTGAGGAATTCACGCAGACCCTTCTCCTTCAAATCGGAGGAGACGTGGTAGGCCTTGACCTTTACCGTGCGCTCAATGAGCTTGGCAACCACGTCTTCGAGCGGCGAGCCGAGGAATGTAGAGCCGTCGAAAGCGCGCAGTTCAGCTGCGTGGTCTTCGAGGATATGCAGGATTTCGGGGTCGCGGATGAAACCGGATTTGGCGACTTCGCCGAGCCCCTCGATGAAGATGTCATTGGGCAGCGTAGCCAGCGTCTTGGTGTCGGCCAGCACACCGGCAGGCGTGTAGAACGAGCCGACGAGGTTCTTGCCCTGCGGGGTGTTGATGCCGGTTTTGCCACCGGTGGAGGCATCGACCATGGCCAGCAGCGAGGTCGGGCAGTTTACATAGCGCACGCCGCGCATCCACGTGGCAGCCACGAAACCGGCCAAATCGGTTGCGGCACCGCCGCCAAGCCCCACCACGGCATCGGATCGGGTGAAACCTTCGTCGCCAAGGCGTTCCCAAATGCCGTTGGCCACGGTAATGGTCTTGCCGGGTTCGGCATCCGGAATCACGATGTCGGAAACCTCATAGCCGCCCTGACGCAACAGGGCGCGGGCGCGATCGGAGTGTCGCTGCACCGGCTGAGTATGGATAAGCGCGATTTTGGCGGGTTTGGGTCCCAGCACGTCGACCAGATGGTTCATGGCACCTTCGCCAATGACCACATCATACGGCTCAATTGCCGCTCCGGTAACATGCACTGCTCGCTCAGATACCATATCAATCACTTTCTTCGCTGCGCCCTGAGGCGTAAGCCCCCGGGTATGGACATGAACGTTGGCGACCTCGCGGAATACTGGGTCACGCTGCTTGAACAGTTTTTTCCAACGGGAGTTGGCGTTGCCATTGAGCATGGGCCGGCCTCCCCCACGGTTCGCGCGTTCCATGGCTTCCGCCGGATCGGCATCAAGGTAGACCACACGACCGCCATGGTCGATGTAGGAGGCGAGGGCATGCTGGGTGGATGGCGTCATGGGAGCGCCACCGCCCAGCGAAAAGATACCGTCGAAATCCTCAAGCATATCGGCGATGAGATCGGCCTCGACCTCGCGGAATGCCGGCTCACCGTATTCCTCGAAGTAGGAGGGAATCTTCATGCCCACTTCACGTTCGATCTCCACATCGGCATCGGCGAACGGCAGACGCAACATATGCGCCACTTCCTTACCGACACGTGTTTTGCCGGCTCCCATCATGCCGATGATGACGGCGCGGGGGCGTGCGGTCATAATCTACGAATCCTCTCGACGATTGGTGAGTACAGTTGCTGATGGTTCCGCAGCAGTCGTCACGAAACCATACGCCCTTCGTTCAGCGCATGTGCTCCGGCCACGAGGCAAGATACGACTCAAGGTTGCGCCGTGTTTCGGCAACACTGTCTCCACCGAACTTATCCAGCGCGTACTTCGCCAAAGTCAGACGCACCATGGCCTCGGCCACCACGGATGCCGCAGGCACGGCGGTGCTGTCGGAACGCTGGTTGATGGCTTGTGCGGATTCGCCGGTCAGCACGTCGACCGTACGCAGGGCCTTGGGGATGGACGGAATCGGCTTCATGGCACCGCGTACGCGAATCACCTGGCCATTGGACATACCGCCTTCAATGCCGCCTGCGCGGTTGGACAGACGGTCGATACGGCCGTCGGCGTTGACCACGATCTCATCGTGCGCCTGCGAACCGGGGCGGGAGGCTTCCAGGAAGCCGTCGCCGATCTCCACACCCTTGAACGCCTGAATGCCCATGATCGCGGAGGCCAGAGCCGCGTCCAGTCGGCGGTCGGACTCCACATACGTGCCGATGCCGGCAGGCACACCGTAAGCCAGCACTTCAATCACGCCGCCCAACGTATCGGAGGCCTTCTTGGCCTCGTTGATGCGTTCGATGATGCGGGCTTCGGCCTCTTTGTCCAGCGTACGGACAGGCGAGGCATCAAGCGCTTCCAGATCGTCGGGGGTGGGCAGAGGCAGGTCGGGGTTGGTCTGCACGCCACCAAGCGCCACCACGTGGGCTACGGTGCGGATGCCGAACGCCTGATCCAAGAACTGCTTGGCCACCTCGCCCAAAGCCACACGGGAGGCGGTCTCACGGGCGCTGGAGCGCTCCAGTACCGGGCGGGCGTCGTCAAAACCATACTTGCGCATGCCGGTCAGATCGGCGTGGCCCGGGCGCGGGCGGCTCAGCGGCGCATTGCGGCCTTCGCGCGGCAGGTCATGGTCGAGTGCATCGGCGCTCATGACCTCGGTCCACTTCGGCCATTCGGTGTTGGCGATTTCGATGGCCACCGGCGAGCCGAGGGTCAGGCCGTGGCGTACACCGGTCAGCAGACGGACCTTGTCTTGCTCGAACTTCATGCGGGCACCGCGACCGTATCCAAGTCGACGGCGTGCCAGTGCGGAAACGATATCGTCCGTGCTAATACGCACGCCGGCCGGCAACCCTTCAATCATGGCCACCAATGCTTCTCCGTGCGACTCCCCTGCCGTCTGCCAACGCAGCATAACTTCCCTCGTTTCATGTGTGTACGCCTATGTGTACGTCTAACTAGGGGTTAATGTTAAGCCATGCCATACCTGTTCACGCTACCCGGTCTGCTATGTGGGCTTGCACTGTCCATTGAGGATGTTCGTCACCGGCGGGTGCCGATCGCGTGGGTGGCTGCGGGCGCGTTGCTTCAGCTGGCCGCCGATTTCGCGTATGGAGTGGTGATGAACGACCTGTTCGTGCTGTTGCAGGCGCTGTTGTTCACCGTGCTATGTTGCCTGATCCAGTTCGCGTTGGCATTGCTGGTGCCGCGGTCATTGGGATTCGGCGATGTGACCGCCCTGATACCTATGGGATTGTCTGTCGGACTGTTTGGCCTGTTGCCTGTGGTGGTCTGGTGGCTGGCGATGGGCGTTGCCGGCATCACATGGATTGCCTTGTGGACGCGATTCGATCCACAACGCACATCACCGACACATGCGGGCAAGGTGCCGTATGTGCCGGTGATATTGGCGGGCGCGATTGTGGCGGTGGCTGTTGGGGTGTTGTCCTAGATTTCTTCCATCCGCTTCGCGGGAGCCCCGGGCTTAAGTTGAGCGTTACATTCCCTGCAGTGCTCCCCTCAGTCCGCTTTTTTGCGGACAGCTCCCCTCGGCGAGGGAGCCAATGAAGAGACCAACGTCCGATCAGCTTCCCCAAGCGAAGGAAGCTAACGGGATGACTACTGGTTTTCGGCTTGCCACTTGCGTAGTTCGGCCACGTTCTGGTCATGTTCATCGGCGGTTGCGGCGAACTTGGTTTCGCCGGTGTCCAGATTGACCGTGCAGAAGTACAGCCAATTGCCGCCTTCGGGGTGCAGTGCCGCTTGAATGGCGTTATCGCCGGGATTGCTGATCGGCGTAGGCGGCAGGCCGGAGATCTTGTACGTGTTGTACGGGTTGGACTCGTCTTGGGTCATCTCGGTGGTCACCTGCGCGGGCTTGACGTTATTGCCATAGGCCACGGTGGAATCCATGCCCAACGACATGCCCTGCTCCAAACGGTTCTCGATGACTCGCGTCACTTTGCCGTAGTAATCGGCTTTGTTGACCTCGGCCTCGGCGATAGAGGCGATGATCATCACCCGTTCGCGGTCACTGCCGGCCGGCACGCCCAATTCATCCAACTTGGCGATACGCTTATCGACCATGGCCTTGAGGATTTCCGAAGCGCTCTTCATGCTCTTGACGTTGTAGGTTCCCGGCTCCAGCCATCCCTCAAAGCTACCGCCCGCTTCATTGGGCAGAATATCCTTACCCTTGTTCTTGATAATCGTGTCGAATTCGCTTTGGGCAATGCCGGAAAGCTTCGCGGCGTTGGCGAACACATCGGTGGCACGTTCACCGGGACGAACCTCGAGGAAGCCCGCCGCCTGGTTGGTGTCGGAGAGAACGTCGATCACTTTGGATGCGGCCATATGCTTCTTCAATGTGAACGTTCCCGGATAGAGTGTCGTGCTATTGGCGTTGACCACGCTGGTGAACGCGGCAGTAGACTTGATGACTTCGGCCTTGAGCAGATTATCGGCGATCTCCGCCGCGCCTTGGCCCTCGCTCACGGTGAATTCGACCTCGCCATAGCCCGGTCCCGGATAGTCCGCGATGGCCGTCGACTGGTTGCTCCGGCTGTCGCGCCATGCGATGAGCTTGGTTACGCCGAAATAGCCGCCGCCGATAAGCAGGGCGACGATGGCGATAGCGATGATAATGCCACTGATACGCTTGCGCCTGCGCTGTGCACGTCGCTTGCGCATCTCCCTGCGGGATTTCGGCGGTTCTGGCGGCTCGGCCCCGCGCATTGGTTCTGACCCCTGTTCGACCCAATGCGTGTTGTCATCAAAGAACTCGTTAAAATCATCGGTCATAACCGATACCTCACTGCTCCCGGGTACGGTCGAGTGCCGTCTGCAAAATCACCACTGCCGACTGCTGGTCAACCACCGGCCTGTGCTTGTTCGAAGCTTTATGGGCCTCGAACAGCTGACGATGCGCACTGACTGTTGTCAATCTCTCATCTATCAATGATACCTGCGGAATCTGATACTCCGTAGAATCACTGTCTTCACTCTCTGCTTGCAGCCTCTTCTCCAGATTGGCCGCCCACCTGCGCGCTTTTTTGGCGCTTTTGCCTTCTGTACCGTCCATCTGCAGGGGCAGTCCGACGATTACATGGTCCACATGTTCGTCTTCGATGACGTTCAGGACCTCGTCAATAGCAAAGAAATAGTCGCCGGCAACATGAATGTTGCCAGCAGGATGTGCAAAGGTAAGCTCCGGGTCGGACAGTGCCAGTCCGACCCGGGCATTACCCAAATCAACGCCTAACCACACCACTGGCGGAATCAGGCTTTCTGCGCCTCGTGCTTGAGCGCTTCGAGGGCCTCGTCGATCTTGGAGGCATCGACACCGCCACCCTGGGCGAAGTCCGGCTTGCCGCCGCCACCGCCGCCGAGGACCTTGGCTGCGCCACGCACCAGATCACCGGCCTTGATGCCGGCCTTGCGGGCGGCCTCGTTGGTGGCCACGGCGACCATCGGCTTGTCATCCTCGTTCACGCCGGCAAGGGCCACCACCACGGGGGCGTCTTCACCGAGCTGGGCGCGCACGTCGAGTACGGTCTTGCGCAGGGCATCGACCGCGCCAAAGTGGCCCACGTTCTTGACGGCCACCTTGACCAGGGCCGCGGAGTTCTTGGTGTCAGCAACCAGCGCCGGAACCGAGGCGGCCAGCTGGGACTCGTACATGGAGGCCAAGCGACGATCGGATTCCTTGAGCTTGGCGAGCAGGGCGTTCACACGCTCGGCGAGCTCGTCCGGACGAGCGTTGAGCTTGTCGGACAGCTGGGAGACCAGCGCGTGCTCACGAGCGTTGAAGTCATAGGCACCCTGGCCCACGACGGCGTCGACACGACGCACGCCGGAGCCGATGGAGGCTTCGGACAGGATGTTGACCATGCCGATCTTGCCAACGTGGTCCACGTGGGTACCACCACACAGCTCGCGGCTCCAGCCGTCTTCGCCGATGGAGACCACGCGTACGATGTCGCCGTACTTCTCGCCGAACAGGTGCATGGCACCGAGGGCGATGGCGTCGTCGAACTTCATTTCCTTGGTGGTCACGGCGAGGTTGTCGCGCAGCTTGTCGTTGACGCGCTCCTCGACTGCGGAGATCACGGACTTGGCCGGGGCCTTGGACCACTGGAAGTCGAAGCGCAGACGGTTCGGGGCGTCTTCGGAGCCGCGCTGGGTGGCCTGCGGGCCCAGCTCCTCACGCAGCGCCTTGTGCACCATGTGCGTGGCGGTGTGCGAGCGGGCGATGGCGCCACGGCGGGCCAGGTCGATGTTGGCGTTGACTTCGGCGCCGACGACCAGCGTGCCTTCGGTCAGACGGCACTGGTGGACGATGAGGTCCTTG
>PPYF01525486.1_pt1 | contig 21606 bp, 21 predicted proteins | sample 1559871 | NCBI WGS metagenome assembly PPYF01 (sample SAMN08240021, study PRJNA423297) | Human gut metagenome, whole genome shotgun sequencing project.
ATACAATAAGATAACAAAGAAATAACAAATAATAATACAGTAATAAATATAATGCGTCTGCCCTGTTTGTGCCCATCTATTGATTGGCTCACATTATGTGCAACAGCTAACTCACATTATGTGTGACAACTGTTGCTCATTGTGTGCGACAGTTATCGCACAATTGGTGCTACAACTAATATGATACGTCAAAATTACTAATTATTCTAATCAAAAACAATACTTCAACGGTTTATTTCTGTTAGTTCATTTTATTAAAAAGAATGAAGCTACTTATTTGTAAATCCGGTCTTTAGTATTATACTTTTGTGTCTCAATTTTCATAATAATTAAAAAAATGACGAATATGGGAACAATGATTAGAGAAATGGTAGAGACAATAAAACAGTTATTTGTACAGAAACAGTTGCAGAAACCGGTAGCTGCGGAATCTGCAATACCGGAGAAGACAAAACAAACGGTTACGGAGAATAAACCGGAAAAAAATCTTAAGCCTAATAATAAATGGAACAAGTCGTTGACCTTACAATTAAAGGAGTATTTGGATAATAATTTTGTATTTCGCTATAATAGCCTGACAGGTGCAACGGAGTACAGAGGGATAAGTGAAAAGAATGTTTTTCGTCCCATTAATGAACGTGAAATGAATGGCATTATTGTGGACGCCCGTTTGGATGGAATCCCTTGTTGGAGAGGGGATGTACCTACCTTTGTCCTGTCAAACAAGGTTAAGTCTTATAATCCTTTTCATCTTTATGTAAAGGAGTTGCCGCCCTGGGATGGAGTAGACCGGGTGAGACCTTTATTATTAAGGGTTTCGGATAACGAACTTTGGCTGAAAGGAGGGCGTTGTTGGTTGCGGGCGATGCTTTCGCAATGGAGTGGGGAAGAGCGTTTGCATGCCAATGTACTTACACCTGTATTAATAAGTGGAAAGCAGGGATTGAGCAAAAGTACCTTCTGTCGTTTATTGATGCCGGATTCACTTCGATGTTATTTTCTGGATAATTTGAATCTGGCGACAGGCAGTTCCCCGGAGAAAAAACTGGTAAAGAACGGCTTGATTAACTTGGACGAATTTGATAAAATAAAAGAGAGCCAACAGGCTACATTAAAAAATCTTCTCCAAATGGTGAATGTATCCGTTTTTCATGGCAAGCGATTGGGGTGGGTGAACGAACCCCGTCTCGCTTCTTTTATAGCAACAACAAATGTTTATCAGGTTCTAACTGATCCTACGGGAAGCCGCCGTTTCCTTTGTGTAGAAGTCTTGAAACCGATATCGGAAGAACCATTGGAGCATAAACAGATATACGCACAGCTAAAAGAAGAATTGGAGTCCGATGCACCGGATCATTTAAACAAGGAAGAAGAAAAAGCTTTGCAGAAACATAATAAAGCATATTATCGGCAGTCTTTATTGGAAGATGTGTTTCATTGCTGCTTCCGTCGTCCTCTTGATACTGAAAAAGGTATTTGGCTGACAACTGCCGAAATATTCCAGGTAATGCGTAAATTCAATTCGGCTGCTTTGAGGGATATATCTGCACGGCAACTAAGTCTAAAACTATCTGCAATGGGATTTTTTGCCAAACATACGTCTTTTGGGAATCGCTATTATGTATTTAATCTTTTGGCTACGAAAGAGTAGTGGCATTGTATTAGGCTATGTTTAAGGTGGTTACGTTGAAAAGTGATTTACTGATGAGGATATCTAAAAAAACAAACTCCCGCTTTACGTTCGTTTGGTGATACGACGGAAAGCGGGATATTTGAACGAATATCAGTTTGTGTTACTCGTTGGTTATATTCTGAGATTCGATGGGTTTGCTGCCCATGAGTTTTTCCAAGTCACGTAATTGGCGATGATAGTCTTGCAATATCTGACTGATGAAACCACGATGAAAGGAAGCTGTTATCAGGAAGTCCGACCATTTCGTCCATTCTTCAAATATCTTTTGGCATTCTGCGCGAGGTGAATTTTGTAAAGCCAGGAAATGCAGACAAGCCTTTTGCATCTCCGGCATCCCATTTTCCCATGGACGGTCGAGGTTGGTCAACGCTTTAATAAAATGCTTGATTTTGTGGTGTAACGCTCCCAAACGTTGCGTTTCCGAACGATCGGCTGATACAGTAGGGCATAGTCGTAGTGATTGGGCTAAATAAAACTGTTTTAGTTTCTCTTTTTCTTCCGGATTGGGAGAGTCTGCTTCCTGCCGATTGCTTCGAATGGTTTTTACAGGTGCATTGTTTTGTTCTTCATGCATGATACAACGATTTTTAAGATAGGCGGGAATATAAAAACGGTTCCGCCTTTCCCGTTGCATAACACTTCACAGAAGCTGGGGACGCATTAACGTTCCCCACGGGGGTACGAAACCGCGTATCTACGACAGCAACAGGCATAAGAATGCCTGCTACTGGAGTTGAAGCAGGTTCACTGCTTCTGTGAATAAAATGTTATGCGTTGCAAATGTACGATAATTTTCGGAAGTCACAAATTAAACAGCACAAGAATCTGTGTGAAAATTGTGTGGTGTTAAAGTGCAATAGCTGTTTCGGAATACATCTTGTTATGACAAATTGCAATTATATAGAGCCCTTATTTGTATTCATGTTCTCTTATAAATTCATCAGCTATATAGAGATTGCCATACAAATAGAGACCAGTATTTTTATTATGTAAGTCTGCGCAGGTTTTACTTTCATAAAATAATTCCAATGCTCTTTCGGGAGCAATATTCAGCCGTTTTGCCAGTTCGGCTGATATGTAGCCAATCCGGTTACTTAATATCATTTCTTGGATAACAGGGGATTTTACGGGGTCATTCTGCAGATTCTGTTCCATCATAACTAAGGTATTAATCAATTAACTTTTGGTTTAACAGACAAATTTGACTGTTCGGTTGGTGCATTTTCGTTTTTTGCTCTCCCATGTGGTTAAACACTCTATCATATTATCAGTTACATGTTCACGACTTTCGGTATGAAGTACCTCATAATTAGGTAGAATATAATTTGCTATCATCCCTACGGACTTCATTCGAGCGTATATTTCTTGATAGGATTTGCCGAGCCGACGTGCAGTTCCTTCAATGCAAAAGGTAACGACAGCTAACTTAATTTCAGTGGGTGATAATTCAATAAGTTGTTCCATACTGTTACTGTTTATGTACATTCTACTTTATTCTGTTTAGCATATTCTTATGCTTGACATAAACTCTATCCATATACAAATATGGAAAGTATTACTTCATAAAACAAAAAAATGGCAGATTATCTAATGATTTATCGCAAAAAGTTACTATTTTTGTAGTAATCATTAGTATTAATATCAAAAGTTATAATAACTATGAGGGGATATATATTAGCGACAATTAGTTTTTTTATAAGTTCAATACTACTTGCACAAAATAATAATGAAATCTCAACATCACAAATTGTAGATTTAGGATTAAGTGTAAAATGGGCGGGATGGAATGTTGGTGCTTCGACACCAGATGAGTATGGTAAGCTTTTTGGTTGGGGGGATCCAACGGGGTTAAAAAAAAACAGAAATCTAAATGAATATCCTGATTCTAACCCTCAACAGGATATAGCAGGGACTACTTATGACATAGCACGGGTTAATTGGGGTGGTGAATGGCGATTGCCAACATTTTATGAAATGGCAGAACTTATTACTAAATGCACATGGTCATATATTACTTATAAGTACGTTAAAGGATTCAAAGTTACAGGACCTAATGGCAATAGTATTTTTTTACCCTTAGCTGGTGTTGCACCTAGAACTATACCTTCAGGTGGCTATGGTAATACTGGTAACTATTGGACTAGTACATTAAAGAGAGGAGATACTCAAAAGGCTCATAGTTTATTTATTTATTCTAATGGTGTTCCAAGTGATATCAGTTATAGTTATAGATATTTTGGATTATCCATTCGTCCTGTAATTGGAAAAATTAACTCTTCAATTGAACAATATGCTTATGCTTGTTTTTTATTAGGCAAGTGTTGTAGTAAAACAAACCTTTCTGCACAAGCTGACTTTTGGTATAAATCGGCAAAAAAATATGGATATGTACAAAGAGATGAAGCACCTGATAATATGCAACAATATTCAAAGAGTCATCAGAAAAATAAACCTTTATTGGACGAAGTGTCCATTCAAGAAAATGGTTCCTTATTAGATCTTATAGATACCATATGTGTCCAACAAGCTGGTACTTTACCAAATATATTATCTGAAAGCGAGAGAAGAGCAATTCTCGCCTTAACAATAATAGGTAATATAAACGGTACAGATATTCATTTCTTACGCTCAATGGCTGGAGGCAGTGATATACCAGAGTCCATAGCAGGCCGACTTGTATATTTAGACTTGTCCAAAGCAAGAATTGTTAAAGGTGGAACGTCATATTCTTCATCTTCTTTACTTGAACAGTATACATCAAATGATGAAATTGGTGACTCAATGTTTTTTGGAACAAATTTACAAGCTATTTATTTACCGGACTATATTACACGTATTGGGAAATCAGCTTTTTTAAATAGTAAATTAGAAACTGTAATTAGCCCATCAACAAACCTGCAAATCATAGATTCAGAAGCATTTAGCCATTGCAAACATCTTAAAAACATAGTCATATCGAAAGGAGTGACCACCTTTGGTTATAAAGCTTTCAGCGATTGTACGGAGCTTAAATATTTCTGTATGCCAACGACATTACAAAGTATAGAAAGCCAAGCCTTTGCTGATTGTACTTCGTTATCAGAGATTTACTGGCCCGAAAGTTTAATAAAAATAGAAAAGCATGCATTTGCAAGATGTATAAGCCTGGAATCACTAACCCTACCCGTTTCTTTGAAAGAAATCGAGCAAGAAGCTTTCTTAGCGTGTGAGAATCTAAAATCAATAACCATACCACAAAATGTAAACTACATAGGCGATTCACCATTCAGGGCGTGTGACAATATTGACATAGATGTAGATATTAAGAATGAACATTACAAAAACCTATCAGGAGTGCTGTTTGATAAGACCGGGCAGAGTTTAATTCAATATACAAATCGTGCAAATAAGAATTATACTATTCCTGATGGAGTCAAAAGTTTTGGCAGAGCCTTTTCGAATGCAAAAAATCTCTCTTCAATCATTATTTCTGATGGTATTAAAGATATTGAAGAGTTAGCTTTTAATGGTTGTGAAAATCTAATATCCATAGTTATACCAAAATCGGTGACTAATATAGCTTTATTTGGATTTTCTGATAGTTTTGCCGGATGTCATAACTTGAAAGAAATAATTGTTGATAAAAACAATCTCCAATATAGTTCTCTATCTGGTGTGCTTTATAATAAGGATTATAGTATTATATTGAAATGTCCTTGTAAAATAAGTAAAAAAATAACTATTCCGAAAGGAGTTGAAATCATCGAAGAATCAGCATTTAAAAATTGCGAGAATCTCACTTCTATCGAAATACCTGAAGGTGTTAAAACTATTAATAACAAAGCCTTTATGAATTGCTCTAATCTTGCTACTGTAGTAATCCCTCAAAGTGTTACATCAATAGAACTTACATACTCATTTGGTCTATGCAAAAAGTTAACCGATGTTTGGGTTTACCATAAATTTCCTCTGAAATTGAGAGGGAATCCTTTTGCCGAATCTAATTTTAAAAACTGCACTTTGCATGTTCCGAAAGGTTCGATGGGTGCTTATAAAAACGCTATATGTTGGAGACTCTTTCAAAATATGGTTGAGTTCTAACTACTTTAATTCAAGAATATAGTTTATTGAAGAGATAAAAATAGTGACGCTATCCCGTCACGATAGCGTCACTATATGCTTAGGATAGCGTCACTATCCGGAGTACATAGTGACGCTATATTTTTACTTGGAAGAAGTACCGCTTTCCAGTATGCTAACGATAGAAAACAGTGTGAAACAGATAGCCCCTAATCCGACTAAAACACGTGCCGGGATAAAATAATCGGCATGTTCCGTTGCAAGCTCGAATACGAAAGCCGCTAGAAATAAGCAGGCTAATGCCGTCAATACCGGAATCATAGGGATACGGTTAGCCAGTTTAAATTCCTGTCTCCATATCTTGGCTAGCAGGATTACCTTACTGGAAATACTGTAACACACCAGTCCAAGACCAAGCATGATATATCCGGTAGTACCGTTTGCGCTACCTGAATCTGCAAAAATCACGAATAACCCCCATATAAAAGAGATAGAGCCCATCAATAAAACCAGTTTCGGCCATTTGTTCCGTTCCTTTTCCGAATAATCATTCCGCACCTGGCGGGCGATAGTAGCTACCAATGCAATAAGGCTGGTGCAAATGCATGCAAGCCCTACCATCACATGCCCTGCAACAAAATAAGCGGGATGAGAGTGACTGTTGCTCAATAAGACAAATGCCCATATCCATGCTATAATAGAAATGATAATGGCAAGAATTACCATTGCCCGCCTCTGGTTAAGAGAAAACGCTCCCTCTGGCACTTCGTTATCCGTTGCTTTTGAATTTCTTGGAATTAAAGAGAAGCGGGTGGAAGAGGTGGCGGCAGTAGCTACGCAGGCTGTGATAAATCCTACACCCATAATTACGTGACCTGCAACGAAGGCGGAAGTGGAAGCGGCATTACTAAAAATACAGATACCGCTAATAATCGTAGTTACGGCTGCCAGATACCCTATGATGGGTAAAACATATTTGGTGGCTTCATTATAAGTATGTATGATTTGCCGGATAATAGTGGCTGCCGTACAAAACAGCGCAATACATATCATACCTAGTGAAAATACGACAGGCCCCGCTACTACACGATTTCCCGCATCTCCGTAACCATAAATAAACGCTCCGTATCCGAAGCAAAAAAGTGCCATCGCCAAAGGGATTGCTCTGAATAAAATACTAATACCGTAATTCATAAGTTAAGTGCTTTTAGGTTTTTCACTAGAACAAGGATATATCCGTTTTGTTTAACCCGCAAGCCGTTTATAATCATTAACTTCGCATGATTCTGATTAAAAGTTATTGCTTTTTGCTCAACTAAGCAAATGTTTTTGTAAATTTGCACCCTTAAAAATGGGGATACCCCTCAAAGTGTAAATTGTAAATAGTAAAATCGTAGACACAGCTATGAGTAAGAGATTTACTGAGTATTCGCAGTTTGACCTTTCACAGGTGAACAAAGATGTGCTGAAGAAATGGGACGAAAACCAGGTTTTCGCCAAGAGTATGACAGAACGTGATGGCTGCCCTTCGTTTGTATTTTTCGAAGGACCACCCTCGGCTAACGGTATGCCGGGTATTCACCATGTAATGGCTCGTACGATTAAGGATATTTTCTGCCGTTACAAAACGATGAAAGGTTATCAGGTAAAGCGTAAAGCCGGATGGGATACGCACGGACTGCCTGTGGAACTGAGTGTGGAAAAAGCATTAGGTATCACAAAGGAAGATATTGGTAAGAAAATCTCTGTTGCCGATTACAATGCTGCTTGCCGCAAAGACGTGATGAAATATACCAAAGAGTGGGAAGACCTGACTCATCAGATGGGATATTGGGTGGATATGAAACATCCTTATATCACGTACGACAACCGCTATATTGAAACACTGTGGTGGTTATTGAAGCAATTGCACAAAAAAGGACTATTATATAAAGGATATACTATCCAGCCGTATTCTCCGGCTGCGGGAACAGGATTGAGCTCACACGAGTTGAATCAACCGGGCTGCTATCGTGATGTGAAAGATACAACAGCCGTTGCCCAGTTTAAGATGAAGAACCCCAAGCCGGAAATGGCAGAGTGGGGAACTCCTTATTTTATAGCATGGACAACCACTCCGTGGACATTGCCCTCAAATACGGCTCTTTGTGTAGGACCGAAAATTGATTACGTTGCCGTACAGTCTTATAATGCTTATACCGGAGAACCGATTACGGTTGTTCTGGCAAAGGCTTTATTGAATACTCTCTTCAACCCGAAAGCGGCAGATTTGAAACTGGAAGATTACAAGGCTGGAGATAAGCTTGTGCCGTTCAAGGTAATCGCCGAATATAAAGGCGCTGACCTGATTGGCATGGAATACGAGCAACTGATTCCTTGGGTGAAGCCGGTTGAAGTATCCGAAGACGGTGCCTGGAAAGCCAGTGATAAAGCCTTCCGTGTAATTCCGGGTGATTATGTGACTACAGAAGATGGTACAGGTATCGTCCACATTGCACCGACATTTGGTGCGGACGACGCGAATGTGGCACGTGCTGCAGGAATCCCGTCACTGTTCATGATTAATAAGAAAGGTGAAACTCGCCCGATGGTAGACCTGACAGGTAAATTCTATCTGATTGATGAGCTGGACGAAGACTTTGTGAAGGAGTGCGTTGATGTAGATAAATACAAAGAATATCAGGGCGCATGGGTGAAAAATGCCTATGATCCTCAATTTATGGTAGATGGCAAATACGATGAGAAAGCCGCACAGGCTGCCGAGTCTCTGGATATTGTGATTGCCATGATGATGAAAGCCAACAACAAGGCTTTCAAAATAGAGAAACATGTCCACAACTATCCGCATTGTTGGCGTACAGACAAACCGGTACTTTATTATCCGTTGGATAGCTGGTTTATCCGTTCTACGGCTTGTAAGGAACGTATGATGGAACTGAATAAGACCATCAACTGGAAACCGGAATCTACCGGAACAGGACGTTTTGGAAAGTGGCTGGAAAATCTGAATGACTGGAACCTGAGCCGTTCCCGTTATTGGGGTACTCCGTTGCCAATTTGGCGTACGGAAGATAACTCTGATGAGATATGTATCGAGTCTGTAGAAGAACTTTATAATGAAATAGAAAAATCGGTAGCTGCCGGATTCATGAAATCCAATCCGTACAAGGAGAAAGGGTTCGTTCCGGGCGAATATACTGAAGGAAATTATGATAAGATTGACCTTCACCGTCCGTATGTAGACGATATTGTATTGGTATCGAAAGACGGTCAGCCAATGAAGCGTGAATCCGACCTGATCGACGTTTGGTTCGACTCGGGTGCCATGCCTTATGCGCAGATTCATTATCCGTTTGAGAACAAGGAAATGTTGGATAACCGCGAGGTATATCCGGCTGACTTTATCGCAGAAGGAGTAGACCAGACACGCGGTTGGTTCTTTACGCTGCACGCTATCGCTACGATGGTATTTGATAGTGTGTCCTACAAAGCTGTTATCTCCAACGGACTGGTACTTGACAAGAATGGTAACAAGATGTCCAAGCGTTTGAACAATGCTGTCGATCCGTTTACTACGATTGAAAAGTACGGTTCCGACCCGTTGCGCTGGTATATGATTACCAACTCTTCTCCGTGGGATAACTTGAAGTTCGACGTAGAAGGAGTGGAAGAAGTTCGCCGTAAGTTCTTCGGTACTTTATACAATACCTATTCGTTCTTCGCGCTTTATGCCAACGTAGACGGATTCGAATATAAGGAAGCCGACGTGCCGATGGCGGAACGCCCGGAAATCGACCGTTGGATATTGTCCGTATTGAACACATTGATTAAAGAGGTAGATACTTGTTATAATGAATATGAACCGACAAAGGCAGGACGTCTGATTTCCGACTTTGTGAATGATAACTTGTCCAACTGGTATGTTCGCCTGAACCGTAAACGTTTTTGGGGTGGTGAATTTACACAGGATAAATTGTCTGCATACCAGACATTGTACACTTGTCTTGAAACAGTTGCCAAATTGATGTCTCCTATATCACCGTTCTATGCAGACCGGTTGTATACGGACTTGATTACTGCAACAGGACGTGACAATGTGGTTTCTATCCACTTGGCTAAATTCCCGGAATGTCAGGAAGAAATGATAGACAAGGAATTGGAAGCCCGTATGCAAATGGCACAGGATGTAACGTCTATGGTACTGGCATTGCGTCGTAAAGTGAATATCAAGGTTCGCCAACCGCTACAGTGTATCATGGTTCCGGTGGTAGATGAAGAGCAGAAAGCTCATATCGAAGCAGTGAAGAACTTGATTATGAACGAGGTAAATGTCAAAGAAGTCAAGTTTGTTGACGGTGCTGCCGGTGTATTGGTGAAGAAAGTGAAATGTGACTTTAAGAAGCTCGGCCCGAAATTTGGAAAACAGATGAAGGCAGTAGCTGCCGCAGTTGCGGAAATGTCACAGGAAGCCATCGCCGAACTGGAAAAGAACGGAAAATATACATTGAACCTGGACGGAGCGGAAGCTGTCATAGAAGCGGCGGATGTAGAAATCATCAGCGAAGATATTCCGGGATGGCTGGTTGCCAACGAAGGCAAGCTGACTGTTGCGCTTGAAGTGACTGTTACCGAAGAGTTGCGCCGTGAAGGTATTGCCCGTGAATTGGTGAATCGTATTCAAAATATACGTAAATCAAGCGGTTTCGAGATTACAGACAAAATAAAAATAACAATCTCGAAAAATACGCAAACAGATGATGCGGTAAAAGAATATAATACTTATATTTGTAACCAGGTTTTAGGCACATCTTTGGAACTTGTTGATGAAGTGGAAAACGGTACAGAGCTTAACTTTGACGATTTCTCACTGTTCGTGAATGTGATAAAAGACTAATACTATATTGATTAACCTTTTAAAATTGTAAGATTATGGCAGAAAAGACTAGATACTCAGATGCGGAACTCGAAGAATTCCGTGCCATCATAATGGAGAAACTGGAATTGGCACAACGTGACTATGAACAGTTGAAAAGGAGTCTGATGGGATTGGACGGTAATGATACTGACGATACATCTCCTACATACAAAGTGTTGGAAGAAGGAGCTAATACGCTTTCCAAGGAAGAAACTACCCGCCTGGCACAACGCCAGTTGAAGTTTATTCAGGGATTGCAGGCTGCTTTGATACGTATTGAGAATAAAACGTATGGCATTTGCCGTGAAACGGGAAAGTTGATTCCGGTAGAGCGTTTACGTGCTGTTCCTCATGCCACTTTGAGTATTGAGGCAAAAAACAGTGGTAAAAAATAATAGATAGCTACATAAGCTACGGGTAATGAGCTACAAGTAGCTGCGCAAAGTTTACGCACGGCACTTGTAGCTCGTTATGTTTAATTTATAATGAACACATGAAGAAACTATTCACGAAGGGGAGAATTGCTCTCATCGTTATCTTTTCCGTATTAATTATTGACCAGGTCATTAAAATCTGGATTAAAACTAACATGTACTGGCACCAGAGTAACCGTGTGACAGACTGGTTTTATATCTATTTCACCGAAAACAACGGGATGGCTTTCGGCATGGAAATCTTTGGTAAGCTATTCCTGACCACATTCCGTATTGTCGCTGTGGCATTGATAGGCTGGTATCTCTATAAAATAGTGAAGAAGGGCTTTAAAACCGGATACATTGTTTGTGTAGCCTTGATTCTGACCGGTGCATTGGGAAATATTATCGACAGTGTATTCTATGGAGTCATTTTCAATGAAAGCACTCATTCGCAGATTGCGAGTTTCATGCCCGAAGGCGGAGGATATTCTACCTGGTTTTACGGTAAGGTGGTAGATATGTTTTATTTTCCCATTATAGATACGAACTGGCCTACATGGATGCCGTTTGTAGGCGGGGAACATTTTATATTCTTCAGTCCGATCTTTAATTTTGCCGATGCTGCCATCAGTTGTGGTATCATTGCTTTGTTGCTCTTTTATAGTAAATATCTGAATGAATCCTATCATTCGTTGGATAAAGGTAAAAAGGAAGAAAGTGCGAATCATGAATAATAAATTTCGGTTTCATCTGTGTCTTGTCTGCATGCTTGCTTTTGCAGTGGCCGGGTGTAAAGTGAAAAGGCCTGGTGATGTTATCTCTGAATCGAAGATGGAGAATCTGCTGTATGATTATCATCTGGCAAAATCCATGGGAGACAACCTGCCTTATAGTGAAAACTATAAGAAAGCGCTGTATGTGGATGTCGTTTTTAAGAAATATGGGACTACACAGGCTGAATTCGACTCGTCTATGGTTTGGTATACCCGTAACACAGAAGTGCTATCGAAAATTTATGAAAAGGTAAGAAAACGTTTTAAAGACGAACAGGAACTTGTTGGTGACCTGATAGCCAAACGTGACAAGAAGCCGAAAATGACTAAACAAGGTGACAGTATCGATGTTTGGCCATGGCAGCGTATGGTACGTTTGACCGGTGAAATGATGAATAATCAGTATATATTTACTTTGCCGACTGACTCTAATTATAAAGACCGGGATACTTTGGTGTGGGAAGTGAGATATCGTTTCCTCGAACCGATGCTTGCCGATTCTTTGAGATTTGTTACTATGGCGATGCAGGTGATATACGAAAAAGATACAATCAACTGTTGGGAGACTGTGACCGAACCGGGTGTTCAGCAGATACGTCTTTTTGCAGATACATTGGGGCAGATGAAGGAGATAAAAGGTTTCATTTATTATCCGGTGGAAAATCAGCAGAAAGTGGGAACATTATTGGCCGATCGTTTTTCGATGATCCGCTACCATTGTACGGATACGCTTGCTTTTGCTGTTCGTGATTCGTTGAATAAGATAGAAGCTTTACGGGTGGATTCTTTAAAAAAACTTACTGATAAAGAAAAAGTTGATTCGCTACAGAAAGTGGTAGAAGAAAATAAAGAGGATGCCCAACGTCTGACACCGGAAGAAATGAACCGTCGTCGCTCGGGGACTCAGCGTGAGAAGAAGCCGGAGCAGATTGAAGTAGAGCAGCATATCCAGCAAGAAAGGATAGAACAGAGAAGAGAACGGCAGATGAACCAGCGTAAGCAGCAACAGCAAAGACGTCAAACCCGTTAGGCATTATGAAACGATTTGCATCGCATTATTTACTGATACCTGATATTGGATTTATGAAACAGCAGGTAGTGGAGATTAATGATGAAGGAGTTGCGCAAAGTATATTCCCATTGACTGAAGAAATTGAGTCGGTTGAATGGATGCCGGGAGTTATCGTTTTGTTTTCTGCACGTCAGATGGAAGATATAAAAAACACTGGGATGATTTTAAAAAACATCCCAGTGTTTCAATCTAATCTTCCCATTGTTTCCAATCAATCTTCTCAATATTCAGGTGAACTTCTTGATGAGTCCAAAAGGAGAGGAGAAACGTTGCTTCCTTATTTGTTCTATCCCTTTGATTTTATTTCCATGCAGCCTGTCGACGGAACTCGGCACAGATTACTGCGGTAGCGATGGCTACATTGAGTGATTCGGAAGTTTCTTGCCCCTGCGGATAATTGGGAATATATAGTTTTCTATTGATCAGTGCTTCCACCTCTTTTCCTATTCCGTTTCCTTCGTTTCCCATAACGATCAACCCGGTGGCAGATAATGGCTGCTCGTACATGTTTTTTCCATCCAGGAAAGTGCCGAATACGGGAGCATCTCCAAGTGAGCGGATAAAATCGGGAAGAGAAGTATAGTGCACCTTTACCCGCGCGATTCCGCCCATGGTGGCTTGTACGGTTTTTGGGTTATATACGTCTACTGTATTCTGTGAACAGATAATATGCTCGATACCGAACCAATCGGCCAATCGGATAATAGTTCCCAAATTTCCGGGATCCTGAATGTCGTCCAGTGCCAGGCAAAGGGACTGGTGTACAGCTTCCGGATTTAAAGTATAGCGGGGTTGTTCAAAAACAGCAAGTACCTGTTGGGGAGTTTTCAGCAAACTGGCTCGTGAGAGTTCATCCTGTGAAACTTCTGCGATTTCATTTGCATGAATATCGGGATGTTTTTGAAGCCATACTGAAGTGGCAGCCAGAAAACGACAAGGAAAATGTTCAAGTAAATCACCTACCAGTTTAGGGCCTTCGGCAAGAAATACCTGTTCTTCTTTACGTATTTTCTTCTGTTCCAGCGAGTGGATATACTTTATTTTGTTTTTACTTAATGATGCCATATATTTGATATTCTTTTGCAAAGCTATAAAGATATTTCCAATCTATCCTTACTTTCCCCTCTTTTTCTTAATTTATTTTCCCCATCGGAAAATATAAATTATCTTTGTAATCGCATTTTTTATGCTATCGATGTAGAAACCGTATGAGGAGAAATTTTCTTTTTTTGATTACTTCCGCTGCTGTCCTGTCACTTGCTTCGTGTACTGCCACTAAGTTTGTGCCGGATGGTTCTTATTTGTTGGATGAAGTCAAGATTCGTACGGATCAGAAGAATATCCGCCCTTCTTCCTTGCGCATGTATGTGCGTCAGAATCCTAATGCCAAGTGGTTTAGTTTGATAAAGACGCAGCTGTATGTCTATAATCTTTCGGGACGTGATTCTACCAGATGGGGGAATAAGTTTTTGAGAAGGATAGGGGATGCTCCTGTGATATATAGTGAGGAAGAAGCGCTACGTTCAGAGGAAGAAATCACGAAGGCTGTACATAATATGGGATATATGGCAGCAACAGTGAAGCGTTCGACAAAGATAAAAAAGAAAAAGATAAAGCTGTATTATGACGTGACGGCAGGAAACCCGTACGTTGTCCGGTCTATTAAATATGATGTGCCCGATCCAAAGATAGCCAGCATCCTGAAACGGGATTCTGCCAGGAATTTGCTGAAAGAAGGGATGTATTTTGATGTCAATGTATTGGATGCAGACAGACAGCGTATCACGGACAGGTTACTGCGGAATGGTTACTATAAATTTAATAAGGATTTTATTGGCTATACCGCTGATACGGCTCGTAATACATATAATGTGGATTTAATCCAACATTTGCAACCCTATAAAGTTCATGCAAGCGATTCTGCAAGAGTACATCAGCAATACAGGATAAACAAGATTAATTTTATTACGGATTATGATGTGTTGCAGTCATCTGCAATGAGCAGTGTAGATATCAATGACTCTGTTCATTATAAAGGCTATCCGATTTATTATAAAGATAAACTTTATCTGCGTCCCAAAGTGCTGACGGACAATCTTCGTTTCAGTTCCGGGGATTTGTATAATGAACGGGATGTGCAGCAGACGTATTCCAGTTTTGGGCGTTTGTCTGCCTTGAAATATACTAATATCCGTTTTGTTGAAACACAGATAGGTGATTCGACAAAGCTCGATTGTTACGTCATGTTGACTAAGAGTAAACATAAATCCGTAGCTTTCGAGGTGGAAGGGACAAACTCTGCCGGCGACTTGGGGGCAGCGGCTTCCGTTTCTTTTCAGAACCGGAATCTTTTTCGAGGCTCGGAGACTTTTATGATAAAATTCCGTGGTGCTTATGAAGTGATTTCCGGACTTCAGGCTGGTTATTCGAATAATAACTATACGGAATATGGGGTGGAGACAAGCATTAATTTCCCTAACTTCCTGTTTCCCTTTCTTTCATTGGACTTTAAACGGAAAATCCGGGCTACTACGGAGTTCGGATTGCAATATAATTATCAGTTGCGGCCTGAGTTTCTGCGTACGATGGCTTCCGCCAATTGGAGCTATAAGTGGACTCAGCGTCAGCGAATACAGCACCGTATCGACTTGATTAATATCGGTTTTCTCTATTTGCCGCGTATATCCGATAAATTCAGAGAGGATTATATAAACAAGGGGCAGAATCAGGTTTTCCAGTATAATTATCAGAATCGCTTGATTATAAATATGGGATATAGCTATAATTATAATAGCGTAGGCGGATCGATAGTTAATAATACAATAGCTGCTAACTCATATTCTATCCGTTTTAATTTCGAATCTGCAGGAAATGTAATGTATGCTTTGTCGAAGGCTACCGGCATTCGGAAGAATGGTAATGGTGAGTATGCAATTTTAGGTATTCCTTATGCCCAATATCTGAAGGGGGAATTTGATTTTGCTAAAAATATCAGGATTGACCGTCGAAATTCATTTGCGTTTCATGCAGGTATAGGTATTGCTGTTCCTTATGGAAATGCGAAAACAATTCCGTTTGAGAAGCAATATTTCTCCGGTGGTGCTAATAGTGTTCGTGGCTGGTCTGTACGTGATTTGGGTCCGGGCTCTTTTGCCGGAAATGGAAATCTGCTGGATCAATCCGGCGATATTAAGTTGGATGCCAGCATTGAGTATCGGAGTAAATTGTTCTGGAAGTTCCAGGGGGCAGTATTTGTAGATGCGGGTAATATCTGGACAATCAGGAATTACGCGAATCAGCCGGGTGGTGTATTCGAATTTGATAAGTTCTATAAGCAGATAGCAGTGGCTTACGGATTAGGGTTGCGCCTTGATTTGGATTTCTTTATCCTTCGTTTTGATGGGGGTATGAAAGCGGTTAATCCGGCTTTCCAAACAAAGAAAGAACATTTTCCTATTATTCATCCTAAATTTAGTCGTGATTTTGCTTTCCATTTCGCAGTGGGATATCCTTTCTGATTAGCCATCTATTGTATTCTCTTACCAGTTCGAGCGTATCTTGCAGAGCGTTTATCTGTTTCATTTCTCCATTTATCGGATTGATAATAAATGCATTTTTTATTTGGCACACAACTGTTGCTCTCTCGGAGTTGGCATCTATTTCACTTGAGACAATTGAAACTTTAGCGGCTCCTTGTGTCTTTAATTGGTCTAGGTGAGTTTGCTTGACATTGGATGCTAAAAAACTAAAGTAGGGCAGAGAAGAAGGAGTGCTCCATTCTTTGGCAACCGGATAATTGAAATTATAAAATGCTTCACAAAAATCTATGGCTGTTTGCTCTATTTGGTTCTGCGGGGTTTGTTGCTGGCATGATAAACATGTAAATAATAAAAATGAAAGGATTAATATGTGTAGCTTGTTCATAGTATTAAGAAATTTGTAACCGGGAATGATAATGAAAAAAGGAGATGAAACTCACCTGAACAGGTTCCATCTCCTTTATATTTTTTTCTTTTGATTATTAACGGGCTGCAAACATTAGGTTGCTTGTTGTTGCCTGACGGGCTGCCATCATACCTTGGGCATCCAGTGTAACATTCATCTTTTCGCCGTTTGGTAAGAACAGATCAGCTGTGCCGTCATTGTTCATCTTGATCAATTCTGCGCTTTCACCGTTTGCTACAACATTCCAAGTATTGGCTTCTTTGTTGTAAATCAGATCCATGGAAGCAGTTTCACCTTCTTTAGTGATAGAATAACCATTCTCAAGTGTTTTTACCATGTAGTTGCCGTTTTCTCCTTTTACTTTCTTCACGTCGCCTACATTAGCCATTGGATTGGAGCCACTCCAGAATTCGATAGAGTTGATAACTAAAGCATCAGCCAGATAAGCTACTCCATAAACCGGAATGATGTTGAAAGCCAAAAATACAAGTTCGTTTACAAATTTGTTTCCAACAGACTGGTTCCAGGAAGATAAGCGATTGAATAAACCAAATGAACCTACACAAGAACTGAATAATAGGCTGCCGCTAAGTACTACTGCGACTAAAGACAGTTTCCCTCTTTTCATGTCAAAAATGTTTTTGATTAATAAAAAATGTTTATATATTCTCTTTTAAATGTATGCAAATATACTATTTTTTAATTAATTAGGGTTATTATTTCTATTTTTTATAAGATTTAGATTTTCGCCGTTCCAATTCGTAGCCGATTATATGGTCAATTGAGAATTTACCGGGACCGGCAATGTACATGATGATAAATACGACTAAGTAGATGAAAGCCATTTCTTTAACTGCAAATACATCATTTGCGTGAACTATAAAGAATGCTACAATCATGGTGAAAATCATTGGAATCATTGCCAACCGATACAGGAAGCCGACGATAAATGCCATTGAACACACAAGTTCGCCAAAAATGGCCAGTCCGAGAGAGATAGGACTTCCTATTCCCAACGGATCGGGAAAGGCTGTCGACAGTTCCTGGAAATTACTCCATTTTTGTATACCATGGTTCATTAATAATATTCCGAAGATGATTCGGACTGCCAATAAAAGCAAAGAAGCTTTTGTCGTATTGGGCTTTGTCGGAAATAAAAGATTATAAATCATAAGTTGTTCTATTTTTAAGTTCATCTCTATCTATTTTATATAAACATAAAAAATCTTGATTTTGTTCTTTGAAGATTATAAAAAATAGATACGTTTGATATTGAAAAGAAACAAGTAACCTTGTTCGTGAATAAATAAACTTTGTATCTTTGTCGGAAAATATAAAAGATATATGGCACAACATACTTATGACAATGATTCTGTTCAGGAGTTGCTGGACTGGGCAAAAAAGATGATTGAAACTAAAAATTATCCGACTGAAAAATATCAGCTTAATAAATGTGCTACAATTATTGATGGCAAACAGTATTTGGAGTCTTTGGTTGCGATGATTGCCAGGAACTGGGAAAATTCAACGTTCCATCCCATTATTGAGCAATTATGGGAGTTTCGGGAGAAATGGGAGAATAAAGAAGCGTAGCCGGAACAGCGAATGGTACTATTTATAAATATATGTGCACTCTAATCACGCCAGATAAGAGTGCACAATTTTCAAAATAAACATATAATACTCGTGACTTTAATAAGGGCACGAGAAATAAGGGTTTGCAAATATACACCGAATAGTCACAAAAATCGACTGTTTAATCGCTTTTTTAATCTAAATAGGCAAAATTTGCATTTGTTTGAGTGCCTCTTAAAAAGGCAGCCATCTTTTTTTCTTTTTCAGCGGCACTTTTTCTTCATCGTCATTTTGACTATATATATCTGCAAAAGTTTTTTTATTTTTTATCATTTCATAAATAACTCCCCAATCCGGCAAGCCGCCCAGGTTACGGTCGTCTATAAACATATCGGCTTTCAGTTTACGAGAGAAACCCTGATGGTCTTTTTGTTCTTCAGGATAATCCTTATTCACTGCGTAAAACTCTAAACCTCTGGCCTTGCACCATTCGACAGCTTCGTCCAGAAGTGAGCCTTCACGCACACTCCATAATATTAAACGGTGCTTTTCTTGTTGCAACAACTTCAGTGTATCAACTGCGAATGGAATTTCTTCACCAATACGCGGGTAACGATGTTCTACAATCGTTCCGTCAAAATCAACAGCTATAATCATAGTTTTTTTTAATACCTAATTTTACACAAAGATACGGACAGTAAGCCAAAAAAACGTATCTTTGTTCCAAATTAACATTTTAATAAAAATTATCGATACATGAACAATTCCCCTCAGCGTGCTGCCAAAGGCTTTACGAGAGCTTTTTGGGTTAGCAACACAGTCGAACTGTTTGAACGTATGGCGTATTATGCCGTTTTTATCGTTCTCACGATTTATTTATCTTCCATTTTAGGTTTTAACGATTTTGAAGCAAGTATGATTTCCGGCTTATTTTCCGGTGGATTATATCTGCTTCCTATTTTTTCCGGGGCTTATGCCGACAAGATTGGTTTTCGGAAATCAATGATTATAGCGTTTTCCCTATTATCTATCGGATATTTGGGATTAGGAGTCTTGCCTACCTTATTAGAAGCGGCCGGACTGGTGAATTATGGTGCAACGACACAATTTAGCGGCTTGCCCGATAGCAGTTCCCGTTGGCTGATTGTGCCTGTCTTATTTATTCTTATGGTAGGCGGTTCTTTCATTAAATCTATTATTTCCGCTTCCGTAGCCAAAGAAACAACAGAAGCCACTCGTGCCCGTGGTTATTCTATTTTTTATATGATGGTAAATATAGGTGCTTTCACCGGTAAAACAATTATTGATCCTTTGCGGAATGTAATTGGTGAACAAGCGTATATCTACATCAATTATTTTTCCGGTGCCATGACTATTATTGCTTTGCTTGCCGTTATTCTTCTTTATAAATCTACTCATACGGCAGGAGAAGGAAAAAGCCTTCATGAGATTGGGCAGGGATTTATGAGAATTATAACGAATTGGCGTTTACTGATTCTTATATTGATTGTCACAGGCTTCTGGATGGTACAACAGCAACTTTATGCTACGATGCCCAAGTATGTGATCCGTATGGCAGGCGAAACGGCAAAACCGGGATGGATTGCCAATGTGAATCCTTTTGTGGTGGTATGTTGCGTTAGCTTTATCACACGTTGGATGGCAAAACGCAGTGCTATCACTTCAATGAATGTGGGAATGTTTCTGATTCCTATTTCGGCTTTATTGATGGCATGTGGTAACTTGCTTGGTAACGACTTGATTTCGGGTATGAGCAATATCACATTGATGATGGTTGCGGGTATTGTTGTGCAGGCACTTGCCGAGTGTTTCATCTCACCGCGTTATCTGGAATATTTCTCTTTGCAGGCTCCTAAGGGAGAAGAAGGGATGTATTTAGGATTTAGTCACTTACATTCTTTCCTCTCGTCTATTTTCGGTTTTGGGTTGGCGGGAATCCTGCTGACTAAATATTGTCCGGATCCTGCTTTGTTCGAGACACGTGCAGCATGGGAGGCAGCCAGCGGAAATGCCCATTATATATGGTATTACTTCGCTGCAATTGGTCTGATTGCTGCTATAGCATTGCTATTATTTGCAAAAATCACCGAATTCATCGACAAAAAGAAGAAGGCTAATCAGTAAATCTCTCCTTTTTTACGTATATTTGCCGTCACTTTGCTGTAAAAGTTGACGGCATTTTGCATTTTAATAAAGAAGTTGAGACATGAAAGTGAAATTTATAAGCTTGGCGAGTGGCAGTAGTGGAAACTGTTATTATCTGGGCACTGAAACCTATGGAATACTGATAGATGCTGGAATCGGTATTCGTACTATAAAAAAAACATTGAAGGATTTTAATATCTTGATGGATAGTATTCGTGCCGTATTTATTACGCACGACCATGCGGATCATATCAAAGCCGTAGGCCATTTGGGTGAGAAGTTAAACATTCCCGTCTACACAACGGCACGTATTCATGCAGGAATCAATCGTAGTTATTGCATGACGGAGAAACTTAGTTCATCGGTTCGTTATCTGGAAAAACAGGAACCTATGATTTTAGAGGATTTCCGTATTGAATCTTTTGAAGTCCCGCATGACGGTACGGATAATGTAGGCTACTGTATCGAAATAGATGGCAAAGTATTTTCTTTCTTAACCGACCTTGGGGAAATTACGCCTACGGCAGCTCATTATATTAGTAAGGCTCACTATCTGATTCTCGAAGCTAATTATGACGAAGAAATGCTCAAAATGGGTCCTTATCCTCAATATTTGAAAGAGCGGATCACGAGTAAGACCGGACACATGAGTAACTCCGATACCGCAGAGTTTTTAGCGGAAAATATCACGGAACACTTGCGATATATCTGGCTATGCCACTTGAGCAAAGACAATAATCATCCGGAGTTGGCCTTTAAAACTGTGGAATGGAAATTAAAGAACAAAGGTGTTATTGTTGGCAAAGATGTGCAACTACTTGCTTTAAAGCGAAATACGCCTTCCGAGCTTTATGTGTTCGAATAAAAGCAAAAAAAAGATAGTAAAAAAGCTGCATTATTGTTTGGTCAAATAAAATAAAAGACCTACTTTTGCAACCGCAAACGAGGAAATAAGCACTCTTAGCTCAGTTGGTAGAGCAACTGACTCTTAA
>PPYF01506945.1_pt1 | contig 21587 bp, 10 predicted proteins | sample 1559871 | NCBI WGS metagenome assembly PPYF01 (sample SAMN08240021, study PRJNA423297) | Human gut metagenome, whole genome shotgun sequencing project.
TTTAAAAAGAGAATCTAACTTTTGTTTAACTTAACAGATGCACCTAATAGATATGGGAAACAACAAAAAAAATGCTTCATTTATTTCAATTGCTGGTTGGAAAAGAATGCAGCCATTGTCTTTTTTACTTTACGACGATTTTACTAATCAACAAAAATATGTTTAACTTTAAAAAACATGGTATGAAAAAAAACTATGTCACAACTGCTGTTGCCTTACTACTTTTAGCAGGATGTAGCAACGATATTAAAGAAACTGATATTCAGTTTACCGGTGATACGGGAGCGAAAGTTTCTTTTAGTGCAGTAATAAACAATCATGAGGCTAGCAATCTTGTTACAAGAGCTACGGAAACAAACTGGGAGGCAGAAGACTCGGTAGGAATCACTTGTGGTACGGAACAAGTGAATATTCATTACAAATACAAGGGCAATGGTCTTTTTGCAGCAAAAGGAGGAAATGCAGAAGAGATTTGGGTATTAGGTTCCGGAGAGTATGATGTAGTGGCATACGCTCCATTTTCTGGTACATCAGGTGAAGAACAACCTGTATTGGAAGTGACTACAGCCAGTGACAATCAAGCTACAGCAGAAGAACGTGCGAAGATAGATTTTCTTTTTGCTAAAGGGAAGGCTACATCACAAACCCCGAACGTGACATTAGCATTCAATCATGTGATGAGTCGTATTAGATTGGAGTTTCAAGCTGGCGAAGGTGTGGACTTGGCAGATATAACTTGTTATCTTATTGGGCTTAAGAATAATGGTACATTTAATCCTAAAACAGGGGAGACAACAGTCAGTGAAGACCCTGTTACGGATAAAGATGATATTTATTGGGATAAAATAGGAGAGCAGGATAATTATACAGTACAAGCTATTTTACTGCCACAGAAGGTGCAAGGCAAAGTAACTATCCAAGCTAGAATGAACGGTTATCTTTATGAAGCCGAGTTTGCTAACTTGACAGAATTGAAATCAGGATTTTCTTATAATTACATCATCAAGACAAATAAATACGAGGACAATAATTATGTGTTGACAATTACAGAACAAACGCAAATAATAGGATGGGAGGATGAAAACCACGATCCTATAACATCCGACCCGAGTATAGCTGAAACTGGAACAGAGATAACTAATCCTAGTTGGAATATTACAGAAGAAACCGTAACTCCACAGCCTGTTGTGAAGTGATCTGTTTACCAATCTAATATAGATAAAAATGCTAAAAATATAAACATGAGATTTATGAAAATATATAATTATATATCAATGCTTTTTCTGGCTGGCGCAGCCATAGTTGCGTCTTGCTCGCAAAATGAAGAACTCACCGGAGAAACACCGGATTCTTTGCAGGGATTTCAGATTAGTGTGTCTGATGAAGGATTTATGGACGAAAGTGGTAAGACACGTGCTACAGAGAATGGATATACTACCCGATTTTCTAACGGAGATGCTATCGGTATATTTGCGGTAAGAGGAGAAACGGTGGTAGAGGATATCAAGAATCGGAAATTCACACTGACAGATGGCTATTGGGAATTGACTGATGGAGGGGATCCTATTGAATACAAAGGTTCACAATTTCAGCGGATGACTTTTTATGCATACTATCCGTATAATGCGAATGTGACTTTTGATCCGACGAAGGTGGATCCTTTTGAAACATACGTCAACAATTGGAAAATAGGCAGTGAACAAAATGAAGGAAATTATACACAATATGATTTGATGACGAGTACGGGTAGTGTTCAGGGGGATCGTTTGAAAGGACAGATCGCTTTTACTATGCAACATCGGATGGCTCTTGCGGTAGTGAAGATGCCTAATTTGACCTATAGCTTTACAAATGGCGGTATAGATGATTATTTGTTACCATTAACAGCCGGTTCGTTTACAGTGAACAATACTCAAGCAACTCCTTATTATCAGGAAAGTACGGATACATACCGTTTCTTGGTTAATCCGAAGAAGGAATTCTCAATTAAGGGTACTTATTCTGGAGTAAGTGAGATGGAATATGAAGCTAAAGGTACGCTGGAAGGAGGAACGGCGAAAATGTATACCATCGAAGATAAAAGTAAAATCAACCATACTTTGCAGGTAGGAGACTATTTTTGTGCAGATGGAAAAATAGTTTCAGTAGATGCGGAAACGGTGCCGGAGAATGTGATTGGTATTGTATGTTATGTAGGAAATTCACAACCCAGTGTAACACATACTGAACTCTATTCAGCAGAAGTTGATGCTTTGCGTCGCGATTTCCCTGCATGTACGCACGGTATAGTGCTATCTATTAAGAATTCTGTGGTAAAAGATAGTGAACAAAATGATGTTGCTTTGAAAATGTTCCATTCAAGTAAGTCCGGTTATTATTCAGACTGGTTTACTTCAGATGAGAATTGGGCAAACAAGTTTGTAGGTTGTAACACAGAGAAGGATGTTAACAAGAATGATGCTTCATTGGTTTTCCCAGCACTAATGGGATACAATAATACACAGTTACTTACTATGTGTTACGAAGGTATGGGTAGTCCTTCTACTTGCGACCATGCTTATGCGTATATCAAGGCTTATCGTGAAGCGGAAGCTATTCCGGCAAATGTGACTCCTTGGTATTTGCCCTCTATAATGTGCTGGGATACAGTCGCTAAGAATTTGAGTGTTATTAACCGTTGTCTCAAGAATGTAAATGGTGATGAGATGACCTCTGTCGAGTCAGGAACTAACAGTGGACACTATTGGAGTAGCACACAGCGTTCTCCAGCCAACCAATGGACACACGGTATGGCTGGTGGAAGATATCACATAATTTGTGAACGTGATTCGCGTGCCGGTTATTTCCGTATGATGCTTGCATTCTAAAATAATGACGGTATATAAAGTCCGTTAAAATTATACTTATATCATGAACATATACATATATGAATAAGAAAAACTTTATAAAGGGGACAACCTTACCTGTCGCTCTGTTTTTCACTATAGCAACTTTTGCACCTGCATGGGGATTGCAAACAGCTTCGGCAGCCATCGAAGTTGTACAGCAGCAAAGTACTATAAAAGGAACAGTAGTAGATAGCCAAGGCGAACCGATAATTGGAGCAAGTGTACTTGCGGAAGGAACATCTAATGGTACAATTACCGATATTGACGGTGTATTTAGAATAAATGTACGTCCCGGTGCGAAATTGAAAGTATCTTTTATAGGTTATACCGATAAAAAAGTAGTAGCGAAAAATGACATGAAAGTCATTCTGGTAGAGGATGTGACAGCACTTGAAGAGGTGGAAATCGTAGCTTATGGTACGCAGAAGAAAGTGACCATGACAGGAGCTATCGCTAGTGTGAAGGGAGAAGAATTGACCCGTGTATCTGTAGGTTCGGTTTCCAATGTATTAGGAGGGCAGATGACAGGTTTGACTACCGTACAATATTCCGGTGAGCCGGGAGCGGATGCCGCTGAAATTTTTATTCGTGGTAAAGCTACTTGGGAAAATTCTTCACCGTTAATTCAGGTAGACGGTGTGGATCGTGAAAGTATGAGTGATATCGACCCGAATGAAATTGAATCCATTTCTATCTTGAAAGATGCTTCGGCAACAGCCGTATTTGGTATTCGTGGAGCAAATGGGGTCATTTTGATTACAACTAAACGAGGAAAGGAAGGAAAGGCGAAAATTTCGTTTACTACTTCTGCTTCTGTATTGATGCCTACAAAAATGGTAGAACAGGCAAGTTCCTATGACTATGCCCGTTTTCATAATCAAATGATGTCCGGTGATGGCAAATCTGCCTTATTTAGTGATGGCGTGATTCAAAAATTTGCAGATGGTTCCGATCCTATTCGTTTCCCAAATATACAATGGGCTGACTATATTATGAAAAGCTCTACGCTTCAGAGCCAGCATAATCTGAACATCTCGGGAGGAACAGATAAAGTACGTTATTTCATCTCTGCAGGTGCTTATACGCAAGGAGGACTTTTTAGTGAGTTTGATCTTCCTTATAATTTAAGCTATCAGTACCGTCGGTTTAACTATCGTACAAACTTGGATATGGATGTCACTAAAACGACTACTTTGTCATTCAATATTAGTGGTAATGTGAATAACTCAGACCAGCCGCGTACGAGTCAGGGATCTTCCGGATTGATTAAAAATATGTATTATGCTACTCCTTTCTCCAGTCCGGGAATCATAGACGGAAAATTAGTAAATTCGAGCGATGAGACTTATTCGGACGGGCTGAAATTACCATTTACTGGAGGTACAGGTATGGGATATTATGGAAATGGATTCAGCCAGACCAGCAACAATTCGCTGAATGTAGATGTGATTCTGGATCAAAAAATGGACTTCTTGACTAAAGGACTTTCTTTTAAAGTGAAGGGATCTTATAACAGCTCGTTTACAGTTAATAAAGTCGGTTCTGGTGGGTCTATTGCTACATACACTCCTGTATTGATGGATGACGGTAGTATTGCTTATCGTAAGTTTGGAGAGAATACAGATGTGAAGTATTCGTATACTACAGGCAAAGCACGTAATTGGTATATGGAAGCCAGCTTTAATTATAATCGTACTTTTGGTGATCATACGGTGACAGCCTTAGTTTTGTATAATCAACAGAAAGAGTATTATCCGAAAGTATATTCGGACATTCCTCATGGATATGTCGGATTAGTCGGACGTGTCACTTATGATTGGAAGAGCCGCTATATGGCAGAGTTTAATGTGGGTTATAACGGTTCGGAAAACTTTGCGTCCGATTTGCGCTTTTCTTATTTCCCGGCTGGTTCTATAGGTTGGGTGATGAGTGAAGAGAAGTTTTTCCGTCCTTTGAAGTCGGTGGTTAGCTTTTTGAAATTACGTGCCAGTGTCGGTTTGGTAGGTAACGATAATATTGGAGGATCGCGGTTTATGTATATGGCTGATCCATATAATGTCGGTTTAGGTGACTTGGCAAATCGTGTAACGGCAAGTGGAGGAGCAACTAACGCCTGGGGATATGGATTCGGAACAGATAATGGTACTGTTAGTCTGGGTGCGCGTGAGGTAGCTAAGAATAACCCTGCTGTGACATGGGAAAAAGCTCTGAAACGGAACTATGGTGTTGATATTAACTTCCTTGATGACCGTCTGAAAACAACCTTTGAATATTATAAAGAACGTCGTAATGACATCCTTTTGCGTGACGGTACAGCTCCGGGAATGTTAGGGTTCATTACTCCCTATTCAAATTTAGGAAGTGTAGACAGTTGGGGCTGGGAACTTTCTTTAAAATGGAACGATAAGATTGGCGATAATTTCCGTTATTGGGCGGGTATTAACCTTTCTTATAATCAGAATGAGATTCTTGAAAAGAAGGAAGCACCGCAGAATAATTTATATCAATATCAGAAGGGACACCGTATCGGTTCGCGTAGTCAATATGTTTTCTGGCGCTTCTATGATGAGGATACACCTGCGCTATATGAGCAGACATTTAATCGTCCGTTCCCCACTCACGAGAGTATTCTTCAAAATGGAGATGCAGTATATGTTGACTTGAATGGTGACCGTAAGATTGATGCAAATGATGCAAGTTATGACTATGGCTTTACAGACGATCCTGAATATATGCTAGGTATTAATTTAGGATTCAGTTGGAAGAATCTGGAAATAAGTACTCAATGGACAGGGGCCTGGAATGTAAGTCGTATGATTTCGGATGTATTTCGTCAACCGTTTTATTCATCTTCCAATAGCGAGCAGGGAGGATTGTTGGCATACCATCTGGATCATACATGGACACCGGAAAATCCGTCACAATCTTCGGAGTATCCGAGAGCTACCATTGATAATGCAAAGAATAATTATGCTACTTCCACTTTATATGAGAAAGATGCCAAATACTTGCGTTTGAAAACTCTTCAGGTGGCATACAATTTTCACTTCCCATTAATGAAGAAACTTGGACTGAATACATGTCAGTTGGCTTTTGCAGGATATAATTTGTGGACGATTACACCTTATTTGTGGGGTGATCCGGAGGCAAGAGCTACTAATGCACCTTCTTATCCATTGTCCAAGACTTATACGTTGAGCTTGAAATTAGGATTCTAAAATAGATAAAGGAAAGATACAATGAAATTACAAAATAAATGGTTCATCGGTGCGATGTTGGGAGCGGCGGTTTGTTTGGTTTCCACTTCATGTGTGGACGAAATTAAATTCGGAAACTCTTTTTTGGATAAGGCACCGGGCGGAAATGCTACTATTGACACAGTGTTCAATAGTGCGGAATATACGCGCCAATTTTTGAATACCTGTTACAGTAGACAGTATTACGGATTACCTTATAATACGGACAGTAACGGTAATATTCCTGATTCTTCCAGTCCTTATTTAGGAAAGAAGGATGCGCTAACAGACTGCTGGTCACTTTATTTTAGTGATGCGACTGTATATCAGCAGTATTATTTGGGTTCTCTCAATGCCAACTATGGCACGCGTGGTAATATTTTCCCATATACACGGGAAATGGTATGGGAAGTAGTGCGTTGGTGTTGGTTGCTAATGGAAAATATAGATAGAGTGCCGGGTATGGATAACACTGAAAAAACTCAGTTGGTGGCAGAAGCTAAATGCCTGATTGCGGCACGCTATTTTGATATGTTCCGTCATTATGGAGGTCTTCCATTGTTATATGCTTCATTCACCGGTACGGAGTCAGGTTATGAAATCCCCCGTGCTACGGTAGAGGAGACTGTTAACTACATGATAAAGATGTTGGATGATGCTATCAATTCCGGCGGATTGGTGTGGGCTTATGCTGATGCCGATCTTGCTAGCAAGGCCGGACACTGGACAAAGGCCGGTGCGATGGCATTGAAATGCAAAATCTGGCAATTTGCCGCTTCTCCGTTGTTTAATGATGTCAACGGATATGCAGGAGGAAACTCAGAGGCTGAACAGCAGCATCTGGTATGGTACGGTGGCTACCATGCGGAACTTTGGGATAACTGTCTGAAGGCTTGTGAAGCATTCTTTAAAGAGCTGGAGAGTCAAGGCGGCTATAGTCTGAATAAGGCTTCGGAAGAAACACCGGAACAGTATCGGCAGGCATATCGTATGGGATATATTCGTCAGAACAGCAAGGAGGTCTTGCATTCTGTCCGCACGAATATGTCGGACGCTTTCAACTCAAGTTCTTATATGTGGCATTCCTGGGCTGTTCCGTCACTTTGTCGTACCGAATATCCGCCTACACAGGAATATGTGGAGATGTTCCCATGGGCCGACGGTACTCCGTTTGACTGGAAAAAGACGGAAACAGAAGGTAAGTTGGATGCAATGTTCCTGACCGGAACATTCAAAAATGGAGAACAACTATTGTCGGAAATCGTATTAACCCGTGATCCTCGTCTGTATGAGCATTGCATGGTAAACGGATTGCCGAAGATGTTAGACTGGAGTGCAGGAACAATGTCCGGTTTACCTTATGAATTGTGGGTCGGAGGATACGATGAAGGACAAAATGCTGCACTTGAATCAGGTAACTATGCGACTGGTTATAAAAATATGAAATATTATTTGGGAACAGAGTACCAACGTCAGTATACGCATTGGGTATATCTTCGTTTATCTGACATTTATTTAACTTATGCAGAGGCCTTGCTTCAAGCCAAGAATGATCACCGGGGTGCTATTGACCAAATGAATATAGTACGTGCCCGCGTAGGATTGAAGAAAGATTTGGCGGAGTGTGTTACAGATAAGAATTTACTTTCTGACAAAGCAGCCTTATTGGAAGAATTGCTGTGCGAGCGTGTTCGGGAATTGGGGCTTGAAGATAGCCGTTACTTTGATCTTGTCCGTTACAAGCGTGCCGATCGTTTCGAGAAGCGCCTGCACGGGTTGCTCGCCTATCGTTTGGATGATACCGGTAATCGTATAACGGGAAATGCTAAATGGAATGAAGGAGATAAGAACAAGGGGGCATTGCAGCCTACTCGTTTTGAATATGAAAGGTTTGAGTTATCCAAGCCGGTCCGTCGGTGGTGGACATACGGATTTGATCCCAAATGGTATCTTTCTCCATTCCCGCAAACGGAAATTAACAAAGGATATGGATTGATTCAGAATCCGGGTTGGTAATGTGAGACAGCGAAATAGATTAAAACAATATTGAATATTGATTTATATGAGAAAAAATAAGATTCTGATACTGGCTTTACTGGTTTGTTTGAGCATTCCGGTCAGAGCACAGAATACAGACAACAACATTATAGGTATTGTTGTTGATAAATCGGGAAACCCAGTCTATGGAGCGTCCGTTAATGTGGAAGGTGGCGCAGTGGAGACCCGGGTTGAAACTGATAAAGATGGTAAATTCGAGATTGCGGTCGAGAAAGGACAACGTTTGAGTGTCGTTTCTGTCGACAAAGGCTCTACCACAGTTGTGGCAAAGACTGATGGTCCGATGACTATTGTGATGGGATATGCAGCGCAGACTATTGATGTGGGAGCTAACCGGACATTCAGTCGTCATGAATCAACAGCAGCTGTTTCTACCACCTATAACGAAGAGTTTAATAAGCGGTCTTCCCGGAATATATCCAATTCTTTATATGGATATGGATTGGGCCTTACTACTTTGCAGAATGCGGCCAGTACCGGGTTAATGGCAGATCCTACCTTTTATGTACGTGGTTTGCAGAGCTTGTCAAGTAGTACACCGCTTGTGCTGGTTGACGGTTTGGAACGAGACATGAGCTTGGTGAGTCCGGAAGAAGTAGAATCCGTTTCCATCCTGAAAGATGCCGCGGCTGTGGCATTGTACGGATACAAAGGGGTGAACGGTGCGATCTTGATTACGACAAAGCGTGGTAAGTACAAAACAAAAGAGATAACTTTTACGTATGATCATATCATTAACACTCAGTCTCGACGTCCGGAATTTGTAGATGCAGCTACGTATGCTTCTGCAGTGAATGAAGCGCGTGGATATGAAGGTTTGGGAGCTCGGTATACTCTGGAAGAAGTCGATGCTTTCCGTAATGGAGTAGGTAGTGGAGGGGCTTCCCGTATGTACCCTTATCTCTATCCTAATGTGAACTGGATTGATGAAACCTTTAAAGACAGAGGAGTTTCTAATAAATATACGATCGAATTCCGTGGGGGAGGAGCAAAGTTCCGCTACTATACTATGGCGAATTTATTAACAGACAAAGGGTTTATCAAAACCCCGAATGCAAATGACGGATATTCTACACAGAATATGTATTCACGTGCTAATTTGCGTACAAATCTGGATATTGATTTAACCGCCACTACCAAATTGAAGTTGAATCTTCTCGGTACCTTGTCCGAATCTCGGATTCCGGGGGCTTCGGTTAACCTATGGGATATGATTTATTCGATTCCTTCTGCAGCTTTTCCGGTTCGTACGGAAGATGACAGTTGGGGAGGAAGTACTACTTGGGCGGGAACATCGAATCCTGTCGCACAATCGCAGGGAGCTGCTTATTCTAAAGGACACTCTCGCAGTTTGTTTGCCGACCTTACCTTGTCACAAGATTTATCTGGTTTGCTGAAAGGATTGGGAGCAAACTTTCGTTTAGCTTATGACAACTATTCCAATATTCTGGAAGACCATAGCAAGACTTATACGTATGCCGGTTATGCAACAAGCTGGACAACTAACGGTCCGTTTTATACTGCCATTTCAGGTGGCGAATCCAGTGAAATGGGTTCGGGTGCAGGTATTGACAACTGGGCGCGCCAATTTAACTTTGCAGGTAGTGTCGATTACAATCGCTCGTTTCGGAAGTGGGATGTGTATTCTCAATTCAAATGGGATTATGAGTATCGTGATTCATACGGATTGAACACTACTATTTATCGGCAAAATGTATCCTGGTATAATCATGTAGGCTTCTCTAATCGCTATTATTTGGATCTGGCATTGGTTGGCTCGGCCTCCAGTTTATTGGCACCGGGGCATAAATGGGCTTTCTCGCCTACCATTTCTGCTGCTTGGGTGCTTTCGGAAGAAAAATGGTTGAAAGATGTGTCTTGGGTGAACTTCCTGAAATTGCGCGCTTCGTTTGGAGTGATCAATGTTGATTATCTGCCTAAAGACGGAAGTACTACCGTATATGACTATTGGGATCAGATTTATACGACTACCGGTACGCAATATAAGTTTAACAGTAGTTACGACTCTGAATTCGGAAGTACTATTATCGGGCGCCTGGCAACAGCTAATTCGACACATGAGAAAGCGTATAAATACAATGTTGGTGTTGATGCCGTGTTGTTCAATGGACTGGACGTGACGGCAGAAGGCTATTACCAACGGAGAAAAGATATTTGGGTCTCTTCCGAAGGAAAATATACCGATGTGTTGGGCGTAGATGCTCCGTTCGAGAATGCCGGAATCGTTGATAGCTATGGCGTGGAACTAGGACTTAACTATACGAAACGGTTAGGAGATGTAGTGTTCAACCTTGGCGGTAATTTTGCTTGGAATAAGAATGAAATTAAGGAACAACTGGAAGAACCGCGTTTGTATAAGAATCTTGTGCAAACAGGAAATCGGTTGGGACAAGTATATGGAATGGTAGCTGAAGGTTTCTTCAAAGATAAAGAAGATATAGCAAACAGCCTTCCGCAAAACTTTAGTACGGTAGTGCCGGGAGACATAAAATATAAAGATGTGAATGGAGACGGAATCATTGATGCCAATGATAAAACAGCTATCGGTTATAGTACGACGGCTCCGGAAATTTATTATTCTTTCCATTTGGGAGCCGAATGGAAAGGGATTGGAGTAGATGTAATGTTCCAAGGAACAGGTAACTATTCTGCTGTCTTGAATACGAAGAGTATGTTTTGGCCGTTGATAAATAATACGACACTTTCTACTCATTATTATGAGAATCGTTGGACACCGGAAAATCAAAATGCTAAATATCCTCGTTTGAGTTCACAGAGTAATGCCAATAACTATCAGGCTAATACGGTTTGGTTGGCAGACCGGTCATTCTTGAAATTACGTAATGCGGAGGTGTATTACAGATTCCCGAAAGAATGGATGAAGAAGACTAAGATATTGGGGAGTGCCAAGTTATATGTCAGAGGAACAGACTTGTTCTGTTCTGATCATATTGATGTGGCAGATCCGGAATGTTATGGTGTAGCGACTCCGCTGAATAAGAGTGTAGTAGTCGGTGTTACGATTGGTTTTTAATCATAAAAACAAAGCGAAAGAATGAAACTGAAAAACATTATCTACGGAATGATGTGTGTAGCCGCACTCGGTTCCTGCTCAGATAAGATGGAATATCATGAGTACAATAACTATGATGAGGATTTTGTGAAGCTCAACTTCGGTAATGTGGGAGGGCTGATAACAAATATCTATTTGTCCATGGATGTGGACTTTGGAAACTATAGCGGGGCAGTCCTTGGTTCTGCTACCGATGAGTCCGAATATGCTTATTCGGGAAATCAGATTGAAGACTTTTACAATGGTTCTTGGAGTCCGTCGAATGCTAAAAGTAGTATGTGGACATCTTGTTATGAAGGGATAGCCAATTGTAATTTGTATCTGGAGAAGTTTACCGGACTGACATTTCCCGAGTTGGCTTTGAACAGTGATTATGCACAACAGATGTTCCGCTATGCCAATTACGAGTATGAGGTGCGTTTCCTGCGTGCATATTTCTACTTTAACTTGGTACGGCAATATGGAGATGTGCCGTTTAGCGACCATATATTAACAGCCGAAGAATCGAATACGTTATCGCGCAGACCGGCACAGGAGATTTTTGATTATATCATAGCCGAATGTGATGATATAAAGGATAAGATTATTGTCGATTACAGTAAACTGGGAGATATGGCATTGCCTAGTAGTCCGGCGGAAACAGGACGTGCCAACCGTAAAACGGTATTGGCCTTGAAAGCTCGTGCGGCATTGTATGCGGCAAGTCCTTTGTTTAACCCGACTGATAATAGAGAACTGTGGTATCGTGCAGCTAAAGCCAATAAGGAAATTCTAGATGACAGTAATGGGTTTGCTGAAAAGGCAAAACTCTTAGTGGAGGATTATTCATCACTTTGGAGCAAGGACAATTACAATGACGCTACTAATGAATTGATTTTTCTCCGTCGTGCCACTACTACCACTAATTCTTTTGAGGGATATAACTTCCCGGTAGGGTTGGAAAATTGTAAAGGTGGAAACTGTCCCACACAGACACTGGTAGATGCGTATGAGATGAAGGATTCAGGGCTGCGTCCGGACGAGTTGGATAACTATGATCCCACTAATCCTTATTATACCAACCGCGACCCTCGTTTCTATCTGACCATTGCCAAGAATGGAGACGAAAAGTGGCCTAACTGGAATACTGTTCCTCTGCAAACCTATCAGGGTGGACTAAATGCGGAGCCTTTGAGTGGCGGAACTCCGACTGGCTATTATCTGAAGAAGTATTGTCAGACGGCAGTAGACTTACGTGCCGGTACAGCTTCAAAGACCTATCATTCATGGATTACGTTCCGTTTTGGAGAGTTCTATTTGAATTATGCAGAGGCTGTATATAAGTATCTGGGTAGTCCGTATGCAACGGATAATGAATTTACAACTTCGGCTGTGGATGCTATCAAAGTAGTTCGTACGCGTGCCGAGATGCCCGGATTCCCTCAAGGGATGACCAATGATGCTTTCTGGAAGAAATATCAGAATGAACGTATGGTAGAATTGGCCTTTGAAGGACATCGTTTTTGGGATGTACGCCGTTGGAAGGAGGGTGATAAACATTTCAAGAACATTGTTGAAATGAAGATTACGAAGAATGGGGATGATACTTATACGTATGAACGTAAGGTAAAAGAAAGAAGTTGGGATGATAAGATGTATTTCTTCCCGATTCCGCAGAGTGAAAAATCGAAGAATCCTAATTTGGAGCAGAATCCGGGGTGGTAACCCACAACCGGAATGCTGATGAATAGTGATAGGATATTCTTGCATAGAACGGATGTTTATAGAATAAAAAAACGAAAGAAATGAAGAAACATTATATAATACTGGGGCTGTTTTGTCTGCTGGCCATAGTTGCCTGCTCGGATAATGACCCCGTCGTTGAAGTGAACAATGGCAATCAGACGGAAGAGGAGTTGCCGCCTCTGCCTACTGAAGTTATAACGGGTAGCCGCGCCATGTGGGTGAGTTATGATCCTATTTCGGCTTCTGATCCCAATAACGCATCAGGGATTGCATCCGCATTGATTAGCTGGAGATTATTGAAGACCGATCCGTCTAATGTTGCTTTTGATATTTATAAATCAGTAGACGGTGAGACGGAAGTGAAATTGAATGAAGAACCTATTTCAAATACGACTTCCTGGGTGGATGCAGATATTGATGTATCAAAAACGAATGTATATCGGGTAACTCTTGCTAATCAGGCTGAAACGCTTTGCGATTATACATTTACTTCTGAAATGGCAGAAAAGTTTTATCATGAAATTAGATTAAACATGAATGTACCCGATGCATCGATTACATATTCTCCTGATGATATTCAGCTAGGTGACTTGGACGGTGACGGTGAATTAGAGATTGTGGTGAAGAGAGAACCATACGACGGAGCGAATATGGGAGTTTGGTTTAATGGTACTACTCTGTTGGAAGCATATAAAATGGACGGGACTTTCTTGTGGAGGATTGATTTGGGAATTAACATCCGTTCCGGATCACATTATACTTCTTATATCTTGTATGATTTTGATGGTGACGGTTTGTGTGAAATTGCTTTCCGTACTTCCGAAGGTACAAAGTTTGCCGATGGCAAGATTATCACTGACGCAAATGGGAAAGTGAATGATTATCGTAATCGTCAAACAGATGGTAAAGGTTGGTACTCCGGAGCGGCTATTGCGAGAGATCTGAATGACCCGTCTACAGCTACTACTTGCGGTTTGATAATGGAGGGTCCCGAATATATCTCTATTTGCAGGGGATATGACGGACGTGAAATAACTCGTATAGATAATATTCCACGTGGAGGAGAAGGATCGAAAGTGTCACGTGCCAAGTATTGGAGTGAATATTGGGGAGATGATTTTGGCAATCGTATGGATCGCTTCTTTATCGGTGTTGCTTATTTGGATGGTATTCCTGATGAAACAACCGGAGCGCGAGTGGCTAATCCTAGTTTGATAATCAGTAGAGGTATTTATAAGAATTGGCAGGTTTGGGCACTTGACTTGAAAGGTAATGAACTGGTTCCACGTTGGAAGTTTGATACAGCAGATCATTCGTCTAAATGGTTAGCGATGTGTTCACACTGTTTCCGTGTTGCTGATTTGGACGGTGATGGAAGGGATGAGATTTTGTATGGTTCGGCAGCTATTGACGATAATGGAAGCGAGTTATGGTGTAGTGGAAATGGGCATGGAGATATATTGCATGTCGGAAAATTCATAAAAGACCGTTCCGGATTGCAGATTGTTGCTTCTTTTGAAGAATCAAAAGATTATGAAGGTCAGGGAAATGGATATGCCTGTCAGGTGATTGATGCAAGAGATGGCAGTATGATTACTGGTCATGGAAGAAATTTACCGGTAGATGCAAGTGATGTCGGGCGTTGTATAGTAGCGGATGTTGACCCGGATAGTCCGGATTTTGAATATTGGTCTTCTACCCAAGAAGGTATGTTCAGTTGTAATGGTACCGGATTGGTTTCTACTACATATCCTACTGGCATTGCTAATGGTGTGATGTATAATGTGGCTATTTATTGGAGCGGACAATCGACACGGGAAATGTATGACCGTACTTGCATTGTAAGTTATAAAGACAATCCGGATGTTAATAAAACGAATAAGAAACGTTTGTTAAGTTTCAAAGATGCGTATGGAACGAATGATGGTAACCATGGAACCAAATACAATCCTTGTTACTACGGAGATTTCTTGGGTGACTATCGTGAAGAAGTTATTTTAGGCTCAAATGATAACAAATCAATCTATATATTCTCTACGAATCATCCTACTACTCATCGTCTGCCGCACTTGATGACAGACCATAACTATGATATGTCGCAGGCTATGCAGAACATGGGATATAATCAGGGTACCAACCTTGGTTATTATGTGGGCGCCGAAACTTTGAAGACATCCGAAACGGAAGAACCGAAAGAGTAAGAAAAGTCTTATTTTATTTAGTATAAGTTTATAAGGAAAGAACAATCCGGTTACAGTATCGGGTTGTTCTTTTTTCATATTTGAACGAATCGCCATATATATGGATAATATTCTATTTCTTAATTGAACAGCTCTCCCTACCTTTGTAAGGTGAGATAGCAAATATACATATGAAAAAACTCTTTATCCTTTTGTTCCTCTTCATCACTTTAGGAACAAACGCACAAGACAATAAAGTTTCCGGTCTCAACGCCCGCCAGTTTCATAAATATTGGAAGGTAGAGTCGGAATCTCCGGATTATAAAGTGACATTTCAGGGCGATACCGCTGAAATACTGTCTCCTAAAGGCCTTACCTTATGGAGGAAAGAAAAGATGAGCGGGCGGGTAACCATTGAATATGATGCGTGTGTAGTTGTAGAAAAAGAAGGAGACCGTTTGAGTGACCTGAATTGCTTTTGGATGGCTTCGGACCCCAAACATCCTGATAATATATGGAAACGTGAGAAGTGGCGTAGCGGAATCTTTCTGAATTGTTATTCTTTGCAACTCTATTACATGGGATATGGTGGAAACTATAACTCTACTACACGCTTCCGTCGTTATGACGGCAATGAAGCAGGAATCACAGATCCCAAAGTACGTCCTGCTATACTGAAAGAATATACAGATTCCGAACATTTGCTAAAAGCGAACCATTGGTATCACATTAAGATAACAAATGAAAATAATAGGATTAGTTATTACATAGACGGCAAGCGACTGGTGGACTTCCGCGATGCCGAACCTCTGACAGAAGGATGGTTCGGCTTTCGTACCACCTTATCCCGTATCCGCATTACAAACTTCCGCTATGAATGTTTACCACCCCAAACGTCTACTGTTCCTTTACATTGGATCGGCAATACTCCTGAACAAGACAAAGCTGTAAGCTTCGGAGTTCCTTTTGATGAAGGCTACCTATTTCCTGAAACTTCATTGCGACTAAAAACAGATAGAAATCAAGAGATTCCGGTAGATACTTGGCCATTGGCTTACTGGCCGGATGGTTCCGTGAAATGGAGTGGAGTTGCCGGAGTCATTCCTGCCGGAACAGAAAGACTGACACTGGAAAAAGTCCCCCAGAAAGTAAAAACTATCAATAAACAACCTAATGCTTCTATTGCTATAACTGAAACGCCTGAAAATATTCAAATTGAAACAGGCGTACTTTCTGTATTTATTCCCCGGCGAGGAGATTTCCTGATGGATAGCCTGCTCTATAAAGGAACTAAAGTAGGAGAGAAAGCGCGTCTTATTTGTAGTACTCAAAGCGAGCCGATTCAGGAAAATACATCTCAAATATCTTTTACTCGTTACATAGGAGAAATAAAATCAGTAACCATTGAACGTTTCGGCTCTGTACGGGCACTTGTCAAGTTGGAAGGTGTGCATCGGAACAGGAATAGGGAGATTGAAACGAGTCACGCTGAAAATAACCAAGTGAGTCACTCTAAAGGGAACCAAGTGAATCACTCTGATGAAAACAGTCTGAATAACCGTGAGTGGCTTCCTTTTGTGGTACGTCTCTACTTTTATGGTGGTAGTGAACAGGTCAAAATGGTACATAGCTTCGTCTATGACGGAGATCAGAAGAAAGATTTCATTCGTAGTTTAGGTATTCGTTTCGATATTCCTATGCGTGAAGCTTTGTATAATCGTCATATTGCTTTCTCGTGTGCGGATGGAGGAGTATGGAGCGAGCCGGTGCAACCATTGATAGGACGTCGCATGCTGACTTTAAATAAGGCAGATAATAAGAAAAACAGTCATGAAAAGAATGATACAAAACTGATACCGACTGATGAACCTTCTCTGCAACAGCAGCAAATGGAAGGCAAACGTATTCCGCCTTATGACTTTTTCGATGAAAAGAACCGTTCTCTGCTCGATAACTGGGCTTCATGGAATGACTACCGTCTGTCTCAACTCACTGCTGATGCTTTCTCCATTCGTAAACGCGCCAATAACGATAATCCCTGGATAGGAACCTTTTCCGGCACACGTAGCGATGGATATATTTTTGTCGGAGATATTACCGGAGGATTAGGACTTTGTATGCATGACTTTTGGCAGTCTTATCCCTCTTCTATTGAAATTTCAGACGCACGAACCCCGGTAGCTACCCTTACCGCCTGGTTGTGGAGTCCGGAGTCCGAGCCTATGGATTTACGGCATTATGATCGTATAGCTCATGACCTGAATGCCAGCTATGAAGATGTCCAGGAAGGTATGAGCACGCCATACGGCATTGCCCGTACAACTACATTTACACTTATCCCACAAGGTGGTTATATCGGGAAAAAGGCTTTTGCTGATTATGCCAAACAATTTTCTAGCCCTAGTCTGTTAATGCCAACCCCGAATTATCTTCATGCCCGCCAGGCTTTCGGAATATGGAGCCTTCCTGACCGCAGCACTCCATTCCGTACTTGTGTAGAAGACCGCTTGGATGCTTACATTGACTTCTATCAGAAAGCAATCGAACAAAACAAATGGTATGGTTTCTGGAATTACGGTGATGTGATGCATGCTTATGACCCCGTTCGTCATACCTGGCGTTATGATGTCGGAGGATTTGCCTGGGACAATACGGAACTGGCTTCTAATATGTGGCTGTGGTATAATTTCCTGCGTACCGGGCGTCTTGATATTTGGCGTATGGCTGAAGCCATGACCCGGCATACGGGTGAAGTCGACGTTTACCACGTCGGTCCGAATGCCGGATTGGGCAGTCGCCATAACGTAAGCCATTGGGGCTGTGGTGCAAAAGAAGCGCGAATCAGCCAGGCCGCTTGGAACCGTTTCTACTATTACCTTACTACGGACGAACGTTGCGGTGATTTAATGACTGAAGTAAAGGATTCTGACCACAAACTCTATGAATTGGATCCTATGCGCCTGGCTCAACCCCGCAGTGAATATCCTTGTACTGCTCCCGCCCGTTTGCGTATCGGTCCTGATTGGCTGGCCTATGCCGGTAATTGGATGACGGAATGGGAACGCACCGGCAACACAATGTATCGTGATAAAATCGTAGCAGGAATGAAAAGCATTGCCGCCTTACCTAACCGTCTCTTTACCGGGCCAAAAGCTTTAGGGTTTGATCCGGCAACAGGGATTATCACAACCGAATGCGATCCTAAACTGGAAACAACCAACCATTTAATGACCATCATGGGCGGATTTGAGATTGCAAATGAAATGATGCGTATGATTGATATACCCGAATGGAAAGATGCTTGGCTTGACCATGCCGCACGTTACAAGAAGAAAGCATGGGAACTTAGTCACAGCCGTTTCCGTATATCCCGCCTGATGGCTTATGCGGCTTATCATCTGCGTGATAGACAAATGGCAGAAGAAGCCTGGACGGACTTATTCACCCGTTTGGAACATACACCTGCACCCTCTTTCCGTATCACGACCATACTTCCGCCGGAAGTACCGGCTCCATTAGATGAATGTACAAGCATCAGCACGAATGATGCTGCCCTTTGGAGTCTCGACGCTATTTATATGCAGGAAGTTATTCCAATGGATAACTGAAATAGTGTAAAGTAGCATTAGTTACTTCCTAATCTATTAACAGCAAAGTTCTTCCGCATTAAGGATAAACTTCCTTTCCTTTATACCAAACTTACAATCAATTTATTATAAACTATAAACGCAAGTTCTGTTTTTATAAATGAAGCCTTTGATTATAAAAACAAAGCTTGCATTTTTAAAAACAGAACTTGCATTTATAGTTTACTCTTAAGCAAATGAAACTTTGGTACTAATCCAAAAGATGTTTGCAAAGGGATAAGAGTTACTTTTCTATTAATAGATTATAGGACAAGTAGTATACTCTATCCTTTACGTTCTTACTTTAAATAATTCTTTAATGGACAATCGGTCTTTTTCAACCCTTCAGCAATGCTTTTCGCATTCATGTGCGCTCCTTTCAAGGAAGTGTGCGTATGATCATGATTATAGTAGGTAACCGCTTTCTTGATGCCAACCTTTTCCAATTTATCGGCACTAATTTTATTTAAATCAATGAAATAAGCCCCGGTAGCTTCAGCTGCTTCACGTGTCCATTTACCGAAAGACTCTGTGTTGCGTTCTATCTTTCCCTCTTTCCATTTGTTGCGTGGAGTATGGCTTAAAACGATGGGAATGGCGCCTTTCTCCTGAACGTCCATAATGAATTTCCGAAGATACCAGCCGAATGTATAAATCACCTGATATTTCCCTGTTTTCTCCATCAAAAAGACTTTGCTCTCGTCACCGGAACCACGCAGTTCGGCACGGGCTTTGCCTACATTAATGTCTCCCGCATCATTATGTCCGAACTGAATCAGCACAAAATCTCCCGGTTGCAAAGCATTATATACCTTATCCCAACGACCTTCGTCTAGGAAAGTGCGGGCACTGCGTCCTGCCATGGCACGGTTTTCTACAGATATTTTATTCAGATTGAACTCGTCGGCGATTACGCTTCCCCAACCCCACATACCATTTTTGTCTTTATCCTCATTTCGGACCGTACTGTCTCCGATGGTAAACAATACCGGACGTCCATCTTTACGGCTGGAACCTGTTACAGTATCTTTCTCAATGGGCTTTAGATAATTGGCCAATTCCAGTCCCTCATAAGCACGTATTCCATCCGCAGCAGATTCCGCATTGACTTTAGCACCGAAAGCACTTGTGTGTATACGGTCGATGTAGAACATATATTTCACCTTATTCTTACCGAACTTCTCGAATTTGCGGGCACTGATATCATTCAAATCAATAAAAGGAACCCCCTGTTCTTCGGCTACTTGCTTTGCCCACAATCCGAAAGTCTTGTTGACACGTGTGATGATGGTGCTGTCTTTATCTTCCCAGGCATTGCGGGGAGTAAGCGAGAATAGGATCGGATGAGCACCTTTTGCTTTTACATCCTGAATAAAACGGCGCATATATTCCCCGTATGTATATACGGTTTCTTTCACTCCGGTCTCTTTGATGGTTACGTTCAGCGTATCTTTGCCGATTCCCGGAATAGAGGCGCGGGCACGTCCGCTGTCATAAGGACCATTGTCATTGTGTCCCAATTCGATGATAACCCAGTCTCCGGGGCGTACACCTTTGATTACATCCGGCCATAAACGGTTATAGAAAGTACGGCTACTGGTTCCACCCAACGCATGATTCTCAACAGTAATCCGGTTGGAATCGAAATATTCACCAGCAAAATAGCCCCATCCCCATTGTCCGTGCTTGCAGTTGCAAACTGAACGTAATGGCTGTCAGCCAACATATATACGGGAATAATTTGTTTTTCATGAATCTGTTTTCTTTGAAATCCCTCACTGACCGGTGTCTAAACAGTCAGTGAGGGAACTAGCTACTAACTAACCTCTAACTAAACCTAATGAATGATTATCTTTAAACCTAATGAAAAAACTGTGTATGTTATTTTAATTTATAAACTTCTGTTCCGGCAAGCAGGAAACAACCGACTCCGTAGTCTTCAAAGTCGGGCACACTCTTATAAGTAACCGGCTGTCCGTCTTTAGGCTCTTTGCCTGTTCCCTGCACATATCCCAGGAATCCGTTCGGATGTACGGCATCTTTCACCATAGCGTTCCATGCTTTTAAAAGGACGGGAAGATACTCTTTACGGTCGAGCAATCCGTTGCGGACTCCCCAAGCCATACCATAAACAAATAAGGCTGTACCGGAAGTCTCTTTTCCTCCGAAGTTCGTCGGGTCGTGAAGACTGACATTCCAGAAACCATCTTCACGCTGACATTTCTTCAAAGCCTTGCTCATGGTCAGGAAATCATTGATATAGTCCTGACGGTGTTTCTCATCAGAAGGAATTTCATCCAATACACGTACCAAGGCAGCATATACCCATCCGTTTCCACGACTCCAATAGCAATCTTCGCCATTCGGCTCTTTATATGGAGGATTAAAATCCTGATCGCGCCACCACAGGCCGTCTTTGGGGTTGAACATACCCGTTTCATCGTGTTGGCTGCGTGTGTAGTAGTACATATCCCACATCTTATCGTAGTATTTCTGTTCTCCGGTCATCTTTCCGAATTTAGCGAAGATAGGCATTGCCATTTGCACAGCATCAATCCACCACCAGTCGTTCACCTGCGGGGTGTTCACCACCATATCGATACTTGCTTTGATATTCCGAATCATGTTCGGGTCTGACGGGCAGATTTTATAGATATCAATGTACGCCTGTCCGCAACAATGGTCGTCCGCATTACGGGTAGTATTGCCGTTGCGCATTCCCCATTTGTGGAAATCGGCCCAGTCGTAAGTATACTTATAATAATCCTCACGCGGATAAA
>PPYF01671169.1_pt1 | contig 21578 bp, 21 predicted proteins | sample 1559871 | NCBI WGS metagenome assembly PPYF01 (sample SAMN08240021, study PRJNA423297) | Human gut metagenome, whole genome shotgun sequencing project.
TAGCGGGTCCGAGACTTGAACTCGGGACCTCATGATTATGAATCATGCGCTCTAACCAGCTGAGCTAACCCGCCATTGCATCAAAGCGAGTGCAAAGGTAATAGAATTTTTTATTCATGCAAAATCTTTCGGCAAAAAATCACCGGAAAATTCAGACTCCGGGGCTTTGGCACCGATTTTGCCCGCCTGTGGGCAAACAGAATGACATGCCGCTGACAGACACATCACGCAACGAAATCGCCAATTCCCTGAGCATACTCAAAGTAATTGCCGGCGTAGTCCTGCTCGTCGCGGTCTCGTGGGAAATCATCGGCGGAGACCACACCCGCTTTTCGCATACCTACCTGACCGTGCAGCTGGCGGTCTGCATCCTTTTCCTGTGCGATTTCTTCGTACGCTGGGCGGCAGCCGGGCATAAAGGGCGCTTCTTCGGGCGGAACATCCTGTTCTTCCTGATCTCGATCCCCTACCTGAACATCCTCGACTGGAGCGGCGCAGACCTACCCCGCTACTGGGCCATGCTGATCGGGGTGATGCCGCTCATGCGGGCGTTCCTGGCGCTCTACGTGGTCGTGCGATGGCTCGTGGACAACAAGATCCGCCAGCTATTCACGGCCTACATCTTCACGGTCGTGGTCTTCACCTACATCTCGGCACTCGTCTTCTACGACTACGAAATACTCGTCAACGACAAGCTCCACGGCTTCGGGAACGCCCTGTGGTGGGCCTGGATGAACGTCACGACCGTCGGCGCCGAAATATTCGCCGTCACGGCCATCGGCAAGGTCATCACCATCCTGCTGCCCACGCTGGGGATGATGATGTTCCCGATCTTCACCACTTATATATTACAGGAATACACGCACAAAAAGGAATCCGACCAATAAGACCGCCCGGCCCGGGCGGCGGATGCCCCTATCCTGCGGGAACCGCTCCCAACGAATGCATAAAAGGCTGTCTGCGCCGTGCAGACAGCCTTTTACACCTGTTTGCGGAACTATTTTTTCTGCTCCCTGAGCAGGTCGCGGATCTCCGCCAGCAGCAACTCCTCCTTCGTGGGTGCGGGTTCGGGCGCAGGCGCCGGAGCGGCGGCCTCCTCCTTTTTCCGCATCAGCCGGTTCATCAGCTTGACCATCAGGAAGACGCAGAATGCCAGAATCGTGAAGTCGATGCACTGCTGGATGAAGGCGCCGTAATTCCAGTAAACGGGCTCGGCAGCCGCCTTCACGGCAGCTTCGCCGCCGCCCGTCACGACGTCGCCGACGGCATGCACGGCACTCGAAGTCATGTCCCGGAACTTCGAAATGTCGAGCCGCAGCTGCGAGAAATCGGTATTGCCGATCAGCGCCCCGATCGGCGGCATCAGGATGTCGTTCACCAGCGACGACACGATCTTGCCGAACGCGCCGCCGATGATCACACCGACGGCCATGTCCATCACATTCCCCTTGAGGGCGAACTCCTTGAATTCTTTTAGAAATGCCATAAGTCTAAGGTTTAATTATTTGATGGTACAAATATACTGTTTTATAATAAAACCGCACGAAAAAGGGCAACCGACATACAGCCAGCTGCCCATTCTTCGGACGAATGTGCCGATGGGGATCATCCGATCTCGACCAGTACGGCGTCGGTCGCCACGTTCTCGCCGGGCTGCACCAGCACCTGCTTCACCGTGCCGGCATAATCGGTCGTCACGGCATTCTCCATCTTCATGGCCTCCAGGATTGCGATCTCGTCGCCGGCCTTGACCGTATCGCCCACCTTGACCTTCAGCTCGATGATACGCCCGGGCAGCGGCGCCGTCACGGCATTGCCCGTGATGACGACCTTCTTCACCTCTTCGGCCTTCTTCTCCTCGGCCTTGGGCTCGGCGGGTTTGGCCGCGGCGTAAGCCTTGACCTTCATGTCCGTGAGGAATGTCTTGGCGACCATCGGGAACAGCTCGAGCAGCAGCACTTCCTTCTCGTTGGCGGCGAGCTTCACGCCTCCGGCCTCGGGAAGTTCGGGGTTGGGCTGCATCTGGTATTTCGACGTATCGTAGGGCGTCTCCTCACGCACGCCGCAAATCTTGAAGCGGAATTCGGGGTCGATCTTCACGGGCGTGTGTCCGTACTCGCCCTTGACCAGGCCGACGAACTGCGAGCTCTTGTTGGTGTACATCGGACGCCCGGCCTTCTCGTCGAGGGCGCAGTTGACGGCCTGCGCACCGACGATCTGCGAGGTCGGGGTCACCAGCGGCGGCAGGCCTGCGGCCAGGCGCACCGAGGGGATCAGCTCCATGGCGCGCGGCAGGATGTCCTCGGCCTTGAGCTGCTTGAGCTGGGCGACCATGTTCGAGTACATGCCGCCGGGGATCTCGGCCTTTTGCACCAGTTCGTTGGGAGCCGGGAACCCGAAATAGGCCTCGATCTTGCGGCAGGCGTCGATCGTAGCGTCCTCATCGTCGGCTTTGGCGGCCGCAATAGCCTTGTCGAACAGGGCGTCGATCTCGGCGGGCAGCTTGTCGGTCAGCGGGTTGAACGCCTTGGGCTCGGATTTGTCCGCGCCGAATACCGACTGGTTGAGCTCCTTGCGGATCTCGCGCAGCTGGGTATTGATCTTGGCCACGGCCTCCATGTTCACACCGGTATCAACGCCGAGCTTCTTGCAGAAGACGTGTACCAGCTCGATGGCCGGGGCACCCGTGCCTTCGGCGAAATACCAGCAGTTGGTATCGACGATGTCGACGCCGGCCACGATGGCCGCGAGCATCGAAGCCAGGCCGTAGCCGGGGGTACAGTGGGTATGGAAATCGACCGGAATCGAGATGTTCTTCTTGAACAGCTTGACCAGCGTGGCGACACGGCGCGGCGGGATCAGGCCCGACATGTCCTTGATGGTGATCATGTCGGCGCCCAGTGCGGCCATCTGTTTGGCCTTGTCGAGGAAATAGGCATCCGTGAAGACGGGCTGCGGCCGCTTCTTGCCCATCAGGCGCTGCATGAAGGAGGGTTCGGGATATTTCGGGTCGACCGTATAACATACGGCGCAGTCGGCGATGCCGCCGTACTGCTTGACGTATTTGATCGTCGATTTCACGTTGTCCACGTCGTTCAGGGCATCGAAGATACGCATGATGCCCAGCCCGCTTTCGATCGCGTTGCGGCAGAAGCCGTCGATCACGTCGTCGGGGTAAGGCGCGTAGCCGAACAGGTTACGGCCGCGCGAAAGCGCCGTGAGCTTCGACACCTTGCCCACAGCCTTGTAAATCGTCTCCAGGCGCGTCCACGGATTCTCGTTGAGATAACGCATCACCGAGTCGGGCACGGCACCGCCCCAGACCTCCATCGCATAGAAATTTGCATCCTTGTAGAAGGGCAGGCAACGGTCTACCTGTGCCTGCGACATGCGCGTCGCGAACGAGGACTGCTGTCCGTCGCGCAACGTAAGGTCTCTGATTTTGAGATTTCTCGCCATTGTGATATTTTTATTAAGGGTTCTTGTTACCGCTTCCACTGTTATTTCAATAACAAAGATAATAAACAATTTGAAATTCCAACCATTTTACAGGAATTTTTCACAAAAATCACCCGAAACGGTTACTTTTCGTAAAAGCACCCCGCCCGGAAGCGCCCCGGCGGGCTACGCCTGGATATCGTGCTCGGGCACGAACAACTGCTTGTACGACGTCCCGTCGAGGTATTTCTTCTTGAAGATATTGACGCAGAAGACGAACATCTCGAGCATCAGCGGCCCGAAAATCACCCCCATGAACCCGAAGAGCGACAACCCGATGAAAACGCCGAAGATCGTCACCAGCGGATGCGTATCGGCCATCTTCTTCTGCATGATGAACCGCACGACGTTGTCCACGTGCGTCACGACCAGCCCGCCGTAGAGGAGCAGCCCGATGGCCGGCCCCCAGTCGCCCGTAAGTGCCATGTAACCCGCGAGCGGGAGCCACACGAGCGCCGTTCCGAAGATGGGGATGATCGTTGCGAAACAGGTCAGCACGCCCCAGAACAGCGGGCTCGGGGCGTTGAAGACCAGGTAGCCCACGAACGCCACGATGCCCTGTACGACGGCCAGCAGGGGGATGCCGATGGCGTTCGAACGGACGATCATGTGCACCTCGCGCATGACGCTGCTGCCCACGTCGCGGTTGAAAGGCAGTATCTCGCGGCAGTACTCCTCCATGCGCAGGCCGCCGATGAGCATGAAATAGAGCACGAACAGCAGCACGACGATGTTGATGCCGAAATCCATGATGCTGCCCAGCACCCACTGCCCCAAATGAGGGATCACCCCCACGAGCGACGCGATATTCCTCTCCTGCCAAAGGTTGTATCCCGTCTTTTCGTGGATCAGCGCTGCGATGTGTTTGAGCGGCTCGACGATCGACTCGGGCTTGAGGGCGATGTCCTGCACCTGGTTGACGACCATCCAGACGATCAGGCTGATTGGCACTAGGAAACACAGCACCGCCTCGCCCAGCAGCAGCGACGCGGCCAGGCTGCGCCGCCATTTGCGGCAAGCCGTGAGGTAATGCATCTGCCGCCGGAGCAGCACGTAGATCGTCATGGCACCCAGCACCCCGCCCAGGAACGGGGTCAGCTCGATGAAGATCGTGACCCCCAGTCCGAGGATCAGCACGAAAAGCGAATAACGCCAGTATAGTTCCTTGAAAGCCTGCATGCGAGTCAGCTGCACAAGGAACGTGCCGCACGTGCAAGACAGTGCCCGTCAACAGGTTGAAAAATATTTGAACAAAATTTGCGGTGTTCTGTTGCGGCTGTGAAATATTTGGTTTAAATTTGTATAAGCAAATTATGGACGGCTTTATGGAAATAACGGTTTCCACCGGCACCCTGCATCACCGATACGGTGCGGGAGAAGGTATGCAAACCGGACATCGGCTATCGCCGGGCACGGCCTGCGATACGCAACAACGAGGGGTATCTCACACGCGGAGTATCCCTCGCAACTTTATACAAACCCCAGCATACCATGGATCTCAGAGCCTTCCCGAAAGGCTGCCGGGGGTTAAAATCCTGTGAAACTTCCGCCACCCCACCGGCGGGAGCGGAAAAATCCCCGATCTTAGTGCCGCGAACCACGACACCACGCTATGAAGAAACCGAAATATCCATTACACTCTTTTATTTACTAATCCATTAAAAAGTATGAGAAAACATTTACAACATTTCCTCATGACGGCCGCCCTGATCCTGTTCGGAGTGTCCGCCGCTGTCGCGCAATCGGCAGTTACGGGTAAAATCGTAGATGAGACCGGCGCACCGCTGATCGGTGCCTCTGTGACCGTACCCGGCACATCGCAGGGTGTCAGCACCGACGTCGACGGCAACTTCACGCTGAAGACCGATGCCAAGGAGATCGAGATCAGCTACGTGGGCTACGTCCCGACCAAAAAACCCGTCACGGGCCCGAACGCACGCCTGGGCATCATCCAGATGGAGCCCGACGCCGTGGCATTGCAGGATGTCATCGTCATGCAGTCGGTGGCCGTGCAGCGCAAAACCCCGGTAGCCGTATCGACGGTCAGCGCCGAGGAGATCAGCTACAAACTCGGCGGGCAGGAGTTCCCCGAAATCCTGAAATCGACCCCGGGCGTCTACGTGACCAAGGACGGCGGCGGCTTCGGCGACTCGAAGATCAACATGCGCGGTTTCCAGGCGGCCAACGTGGCCGTAATGGTCAACGGCGTCCCCGTGAACGACATGGAGTGGGGCGGCGTATACTGGTCGAACTGGGCCGGCCTCTCGGACGTGACGCGCAGCATGCAGACCCAGCGCGGCCTGGGCGCCTCGAAAATCTCGTCGCCCTCGGTCGGCGGTTCGGTCAACATCGTGACCAACGGCATCGAGGCCAAGCAGGGCGGCACGTTCTCGTTCGGCGTAGGTAACGACGGCCTTTACAGCCTTTCGTTCAGCCTCTCGACGGGCCTCACGAAGAGCGGCTGGGCACTGTCGGTACTCGGCGCGAAGCGCTGGGGCGACGGTTACATCCAGGGAACCAACTTCGAAGGCTACAACTGGTTCGTCAACATCTCGAAGCGCATCAATGACCGCCACCAGTTGTCGCTGACCGCCTTCGGCGCCCCGCAGAAGCACGCGCAGCGCCATGCCCTCGACGACGGACTGAAGATCGAGGAGTGGCAGAAGGCCAAGAACTTCATGGGCGAAAAGGACATGTACCGCTACAACGCCGAGTACGGTTTCGACAAGAACGGCAGGCAGCGCTACTCGCACTTCAACGAATACCACAAGCCCCAGATCTCGCTGAACCACCAGTGGCAGATCGACTACAAGTCGTCGCTCTCGACGGCGCTCTACATGTCGATCGGACGCGGCAGCGGCTACTCGGGCCAGGGCCGCACCTCGGCAGACCGCAACATGTGGAAGGGTACCAACTACGGCGTGCTGAACACCACCTTCCGCAACCCCGACGGCACGTTCGCCTACGACAAGATCCAGGAGATGAACGCCGCCAGTCCCGACGGTTCGCGCATGATCATGTCGAAGAGCAACAACAACCACATGTGGTACGGGCTGCTCTCGACCTATACCAACCAAATCTCCAAGTCGCTCGAACTGTCGGCCGGTATCGACGTGCGCTACTACATCGGCGAGCACAACAACGAGATCATCGACCTCTACGACGGTAAGTACTACATCGACGACGACAGCCGCAAGAACGTCAAGGCCGAGCAGAACGCCGCCGCAGCCGATCCCAACTGGAAATACCAGAAATTACAGGTCGGCGACAAGGTTTACCGCGACTACGACGGCCACGTACACCAGGAAGGCGTATTCGCCCAGCTGGAGTGGACGAAGAAAAACCTCAACGCCTTCGTATCGGGTTCGGTTTCCAACACCGGCTACTGGCGCTACGACCGCTTCTACTACGACGCCGCACACGCCGAGTCCGAGCACGTGAACTTCATCGGTTACACGGTCAAGGGCGGTGCCAACTACAACATCAACGAGAAACACAACGTATTCGCCAATCTGGGCTACATCAGCCGCGCCCCGTTCTTCTCGGGCGGCGCGTTCCTGCAGAGCACCACGAGTAACGCCAAGAACCCCGACCCGCTGAACGAAAAGGTCTTCTCGGCCGAGGTAGGCTACGGGTTCCGCTCGGGCATCCTTTCGGTCAACCTGAACGGTTACTACACGCTCTGGATGGACAAGTCGGTCGTACGTTCCAGCTCGATGGCCAACGGCGACTATGCCCGCGTGAACCTCTCGGGTGTGGACGCTCGCCACATGGGCCTCGAACTGGACTTCGTACTGCGCCCCAACCGCTGGCTGGACGTGACTGGTATGCTTTCGCTGGGCGACTGGCAGTGGGACAGCGACTCGAAGGGCTACATCTACGACACGCAGGGGCAGCCCCTGACCAAGGCTTTGGACGGCACGGTCGCCTCGGGCATCATGGCTGAAGACCACGCATGGCTGAACCTGAAGCAGAAAGGCATCAAGGTCGGCGGTTCGGCACAGACCACCGGAGCCCTCGGCGTCACGGTACGCCCGATGAAGGGCCTGCGCGTCAGCGCCGACTGGAACGCCTACGGCAACAACTACGCCGACTTCTACATCGGTTCGCAGACCAGCCTGAGCGGTAACTCGACCGTCGACGTGAAAGACCCGTGGAAAATTCCGTGGGGACACCAGCTCGACCTCTCGGCCAGCTACGCCTTCAAGATCGGCAACGTACGCGCCACGATCTACGGCAACGTGAACAACGTCTACGACTACAACTACATCATGGACGCGCAGTGCGCCGCAGCCGACGAAGGTATCTGGCAGAACGTATATGCCGTAATGTACTCGTTCGGTCGTACCTATACCGTAAGACTGAAAATTAACTTCTAATTACAGCGAACCATATGAACAAGCATATTGTAAAATACCTTCTGGCCCTTGCGACGATAGCATTCGTGGGGGGGGGTTGTAATGTCGACGATTACAACGAGGAGTATCTGGACGGGTTCAACCCCGACAAGGAGATCACCGACGTCCAGGTGCTGAAATACACGATGACCGACGCCGACTACGCCAGCGTCGCGTCGAACGCCGCCAACAAGGCGATCGCCGAAGCCGCAGGGCCCGATGCAGTGGCAGCCCTGGCCGCCGTAGGCACTGCAAAATGTTTCTCCGAAGCCGCTTCTGCCACGACGTACCTGCCCGCCTTCCTGGCTGCAGGTTACGACAGCTACCTCTCGAACGGCTCGACTGTCACCGTTACCTATAAGAACCAGCGCGGCGAGATATCCGAGGCCATCACCGGCATCGCTTCCGCCTCGACCTACGAGCTCAAGGCCGCCGACTACGAGGTAGCCTGGGGCGAGGATATCACGGCCGACTACTTTACACCCGGTAAGCCGGCAGCCAACTACCTGCCGCGCATCCTCAAGGAGGCCGTCAAGAACGCCGAGGCCGGCGACTACGTCATCGCCGAATACGCCTACTCCGAGCAGGAGCCTTCGACCGGAGGCGGCGAAATCCCCGAGACCATCAACAAGATCAGCGAAATCATTGCCCCCGGCGACTATACCGTGCAGGGCACCGTTTCGGCTGCCTATGCCCGCGGCTTTATCGTCGACGACACCACGGGGGCTATTCTGGTATATCTGAACGCCCCGTCGAACTACTCGCTAGGCGATGTAGTGAAGGTCAAGGGTGCCGTTACGGAATACAACAGCGGCATGCAATTCGGCAACACGGCCGAGATCACGCTCGTGGAGAAAACCAAGAATTTCGCCTTCCCCACGGCACAGGCCATGTCGGGCAGCGAGCTCGACGCCTACCTGACCGCAACGTCGATCAAATTCGTCAGCCTGACGGGTACGCTCTCGATCAGCGGCAACTATTACAACCTCAAGGTGGACGGTGCCGCGACGGCCACCGGCAGCCTCTCCTTCCCCAACAAGGGGCAGATCGACGAGAGCCTGGACGGTAAGAAGGTCACCGCGACCGGTTACCTCTTCTCCGTCAGCAAGAGCGGCGACGCACCCAAATTCGCCAACATGATGGTCGCCACGATCGCCGAGGAGGGTTCGCAGCCCGCATTCACGCCCGTGGGCGTCGTCGCATCGGCCGATCCCGGCACGTTCAGCGTGACGGGACAGATCGCAGCGACCTACAAGCGCGGCTTCCTCATCAACGACGGCACAGGGTCGATCCTCATCTATACCAATGCCGACCCGACCGGAACCTATGCCATCGGCGATCTGGTCAGCGTGGAAGGTACCACTTCGGCTTATGCCGGGCTGAACCAGTACCCCGCGGCATCGACCGTCACCAAACTCAATACCGAGGCCAATAAGTTCACCTACCCCGCGATCCGCGAAATGGACGGTACCGACATGGACGGTTACCTGACGCTGACCACGGCGCAGTACGTGCGTTACACGGGTACGCTGAAAATCGACGGCAACTACTACAACGTCATCAACGACGAAGCGCTGACGGCACAAGGCAGCCTCTCGTATGTCCTGGACGGCGCCGTAGACCCAGCACTCGACGGACAGGAAGTCGTCGTGGAAGGCTATGCGATCGGCGTATCGGGCAGCAAGTTCCTCAATACGATGGTCACTTCTGTCAAGCCGGCAGCCAATGCTTCGGCAGCTTCCTTCGGCATGACCCGCGCCGCGGTGACCAAGAACCGCTATGCGATTTACACCTTCGACGGCACGTCGTGGGCAGCCGCAGAAAACACCACGATGGTCAACCCCGAGGACTACACGCAGATGGGCGCCACCAATCCCAACTTCAGTTCGTCGTTCTCGCAGGACACCTACCTGCCCCTCTACCTGAAGTACAAATATCCCTACGCCCTGGCCGAGGAGAAGATGAACGTGGCATACCACTTCTACGACTCGACGGACAAGGTGACCCTGCTCTTCGCCGACGAGTACACTTACGACGGTGCGGACTGGATCAAGACCGAGGACACAGAGACGCTCGACGGCCCGTTCAAGAAGGTCAGCGGCAAATGGAACTTCGACCCCAGCATGACGCTCGTCGTGGCCCCCGACCGCAGCGCTTACAGCAAGAGCTTCTACCAGGCTTGCGTGGACTGGGTACTCCAGAACAAGGACGCCGCCTATACGACGGACAACCGCAGCGGCAGCCGCCTCACGGATGCGGAGTATTACAGCGGTTGCGCGGCAAGCTACACCAACCTGAACTGGCGTATCAACACGCTTCCGAAATACTACTGGAGCGAAGCCGATGAAGACATATCAGCCTACGACAACTGGGGGTCGGAAGACAAGGACGCCATGCGCGCATCGTACCAGGCGTTCTACGACGAAGTCGAAAAGCGTTTCGGCGAGGTAATGTCGGCCGCCCTGGGTACGCTCTACCCCGATGTCAAGATGATCTCCGGCATCGACGTGATCTACACCGTACAGATGATGCTCTACACGCAGCACATCGGCTCGGGCACGGGCAAGGTGACGCACGCATTCGAGTTCAAGCTCGTCGACACCGGCAAGTTCGAATACGTACGCATGTACGCACTCTCGCCGGAGTATGAACTGATGAAGGATGCCAACTTCGAATAACGGAATCCGATCCAAAGCAAAGGGCCGCTCTAACGAGTGGCCCTTTTTATTTTTCAATCATCGGACGGATCGGATCAAGGGACAGGGAAAACCGCTGCAAAAGGGGAAGCCGACGATTCGTGCGGGCGGAGCGAACGGCCTGCGGGTACGGCTATACGGACGGAGTACCCGGATATGGTCTCGGGCTGCTACCCTACTATTTCGGGCAACAGCCTGCGGCGCAGCAGGTCGCAGGTTGCGGCCGGCGCCGAATGGTCGAACAACTGCCCGCGGATACCCAGCGCCGCTGCGGCGGCGATATTGGCCGGGCGGTCATCGATAAAGAGCGTCTGCGCAGGATCGAGTCCGTAGCGGCCGAGCAGTCGCCGGTAGATTTCCGGCTCGGGTTTCACCACGCCCTCCTCGCAGGAGACCACCTCACCGTCGAAAAGCCCGTAGACGGGGAAACGGCGCAGGAAGTCGATGAACTCGCGCGACATGTTCGAAAGCACATACAACTTGTAGCCGGCGGCCTTCAGGTCGCGGACAAGCTGTTCGGTAGGCTTCACGGGTTCCTGCATGTCGATCGACAGGCGCAGGTACTCCTCGCATTTCGCACGCGGGCAGGCGTTGACCCCGGAAAGGATGCCGGTCACCTCGTCGAGCGTCAGCACGCCCCGGTCGTAATCCTCCCAGAAAGCCGGCATGGGCTCCGAACGGATGAAACTGAAAAAGTCGTGGAATTCTTGCGTACACTTACTTCTGTCGCGGGCAAAAAGTACTCCGCCCAGGTCGAAAACGATATTTTCCATGGGGCAAAGATAGCCATTTTTTCGTTTGGTTCATGATTTGCAGGCTGGCGCATAACAAAAACTCCGATTATGAACTATGGCATAAGCATCCTCTTCCGCGCCATTCCCCTTGCGATGGCAGCCTTCTGTTTCGCCTACGGCGCCTACGTTTTCGCCGCCGGCGACGACCCCTCGCGGCTCACGGCAGGCCCCGTGCTCTTTTTCCTGGGCTCGATCTGCATCGCGCTCTATTGCACCGCCGCCACCATCATCCGCCAGATCATCGGCACCTATACCGCCGCCGCGAAATACCTTTTCCCGGCCATCGGCTATGCGGTCGCCGCCATGACGGTCATCTGCGGGCTTTTCATCATCCAGTCGCACATGACCGGGGCGTTCGTCACGGGGCATGTCGTCTGCGGGCTGGGGTTCATCACAGCGTGCGTCTCGACGGCGGCCACCTCCTCGACGCGGTTCAGCCTGATCCCCAAGAACTCGGGTGACAGCACCTTCTCGGTCAACCCCGCAGGCTTCACCCGCGGGCAGAGTTCGCTGCTGATCTTCATCGTGTCGGCCATAGCCGCCGGGGCATGGGTGTGGTGCATCCTGCTCTTCGCGCTGGGAACGCTCCCGGCGCATATCGTGGCGGGAAGCGTCATGTTCGGCATCGCCTGCGTCTGTACGTCGCTCATCGCGCTGGTGGCCAGCATCGCACGCCAGGCACGGGGCAGCTATACGATGGAAGAACGCCGCCGGTGGATGGGGCTGGTGCTCGCGATGGGCGGCCTGGCCTTCGTGCTGGGGCTGATCCTCCTCTTCACGCTCCGGGGCGAGGCGATCAGCTTCGTGGGCTTCGTGCTCATAGGGCTGGCACTGATCTGCTGGAGCATATCGAGCAAGGTCATCCTGCTGGCAAAGATCTGGCACGCCGATTTCCCGCTGGCCAACCGCATCCCGATCATCCCGGTGCTTACGGCGCTGGCCTGCCTCTTCCTCGCGGCATTCCTCTACGAGGCGGCGCTCTCCGAACCCAAATATTTCGTCCCCGCACGCGTCCTGACGGGTTTCGGAGCCATCTGCTTCACGCTCTACTCCATCGTCTCGATCCTCGAAAGCGGCGCGAGCAAGAAATAGCCCCGCTGCAAGGCCATAAAAAAAGCCACCTTCCCCGGGTGGCTTTTCTTATTGCCTTTATCGTCACATGGGTCAGAACAGGTGGCAAGCCACCGTCAGCCCGGCCATGACGATGGAAACCATCGACATCAGCTTGATAAGGATGTTAAGCGACGGGCCCGAAGTGTCCTTGAACGGGTCGCCGACGGTATCGCCCACCACGGTGGCCTTGTGGCATTCGGAGCCTTTGCCGCCGAAATGCCCCTCCTCGACCATCTTCTTGGCATTGTCCCACGCGCCGCCCGCATTGGCCATGAACACGGCCAGCACGAAACCCGAGCTGAGGCCGCCGACCAGCAGGCCCATCACGCCGGCCACGCCAAACACGAGACCGACGGCTACCGGCACGACGATGGCCAGCAGGCTGGGGAACATCATCTCGCGCTGTGCGCCGCGGGTCGAAATCTCCACGCAGCGGGCATAGTCCGGCGTGCCTTCGCCCGTGAGGATGCCCTTGATCTCGCGGAACTGGCGGCGCACCTCGTTCACCATGCTCTCGGCGGCACGTCCCACGGCGTTCATCGTCAGGCCGCAGAACAGGAACGACATCATGGCGCCGATGAAGATGCCGATCAGCACCGTCGGGTTCATCAGCGTGACCTGGTAATACTCCATGAAATCGAGGATCGAAGCCTTCTCGACCAGCTGCGAGGTGCCGTTGGGCAGGTCAAGCATCGTGATGCCGTTGTGCAGCAACCCGATACGGATCTCCTCGATGTAGGATGCCAGCAGTGCCAGTGCGGTCAGCGCCGCGGATCCGATGGCGAAGCCCTTGCCCGTGGCAGCGGTCGTATTGCCCAGCGCGTCCAGCGCATCGGTGCGCTTGCGCACCTCGGGGCCGAGGCCGCTCATTTCGGCATTGCCGCCCGCATTGTCAGCGATCGGGCCGTAGGCGTCCGTGGCGAGCGTGATGCCCAGCGTCGAGAGCATACCGACGGCGGCGATGCCGATGCCGTAGAGCCCCAGCGACATATTCATCGGAGCCATCATATTCTCCATGTCGAAGCCGATGGCGCACAGATAGGCGAGGATAATCGCGGCACCGATCGTCAGGACGGGGATGGCCGTCGAGATCATGCCCGACCCGACCCCGGCGATGATGACCGTGGCCGGCCCGGTCTGGGCGCTTCCGGCGATCTTCTGCGTCGGTTTATAGGAGTGCGAAGTGTAATATTCGGTAGCCTGTCCGATGATGATACCGGCGACGAGCCCCGTGATGACCGAGCACGACAGCCCGAGCCAGTTCTGGATTCCCAGCAGGTAGAGGATACCGAACGTCGCGCCGGCAATCAGCAGCGAACTGAAATTGACACCCACGCCCAGCGAGCGGAGCAGCTCGCGCATCGAGGCGCCCTCACGGGTTCGCACGAGGAAGATGCCGATGATCGAGAGCACGATCCCCACGGCCGCGATCAGCATCGGCGCCAGCACGGCCTTGAGCTGCATCGCCATGCCGTCGGCCGTGGCGAACGCCGCCGCGCCCAGCGCTGCCGTGGCGAGCACCGAACCGCAATAGCTCTCATAGAGGTCGGCGCCCATGCCGGCCACGTCGCCCACGTTGTCGCCCACGTTGTCGGCGATGGTCGCGGGGTTGCGCGGGTCGTCCTCCGGGATCCCCGCCTCGACCTTACCCACCAGGTCGGCACCCACGTCGGCCGCCTTGGTATAGATACCGCCGCCGACGCGTGCGAAGAGCGCCTGCGTCGAGGCGCCCATGCCGAAGGTCAGCATCGTCGTGGTGATGACCACGAGTTTCTGCGGCCCCGACACCTCCACGAAGCGTTCGAGGATAACATACCAGAACGAGATGTCCAGCAGCCCGAGCCCCACGACCACGAGCCCCATCACGGCGCCGCTGCGGAAGGCGACCTTCAGGCCGCGGTCGAGCGACTGGCGTGCGGCGTTGGCCGTACGCGCCGAAGCATAGGTTGCGGTCTTCATGCCGAAATAACCGGCAAGCCCCGAGAAGAAACCGCCCGTCAGGAAGGCGAAGGGCACCCAGGGGTTCTGCACCCCGGCGCCGTAGGCCAGGTAGGCGAAGAACAGCGCCAGGATGATGAATACGATCAGCACGACCTTGTACTGCTGGCGCAGGTAGGCCATGGCGCCCTTGCGCACGTGCTCGGCGATCTCGCGCATGCGCGGGATACCTTCGTCCTCGCGCTTCATGCTGCGGTAAAATGCCCAGGCTACGGCCAGAGCAATGACAGCAGCGGCAGGGACGATCCAGAAAATCAAAGGAATGTTCATTTCGATAGAATTAAGGTTTTTAGAGTTTGTCGAATCGGTTATTAATACAAATATAATAATTTATCCCGATACTGTACTTTCCCGGACGGGCCGATATACAGCACAAAAAATCCCGGCAGCTCCGCACTCCCCCCCCCGCCCTGAGGCAACGAAAAACGGAAAGGAGCGAAGCCTTCGAAACACTTCGAATCTTCGCCCCTTCCCGTTTATGCGCCTGCGGCGTTCAGCGGATCACCGCACCGCTACGAGCCGAAGTTGTCGTAGATAATATATTATATACAATGTAAATCAAACACTTAGGTTATATCTTGGGAAATCAGGTAACAAACGAGTAACAAAAAGCATAAAACAGCCCCTTTGCTACACAAATCTCGCACAACAAATATACTCAATTTTTATTATATACATATTGTGCAGCTTGTTGCTCTACCTCCTCATCCGTAGACACTCTAATTTGAAGCATCCAGTTTTCTAATTCTTTTTTGTTAAAGTAGGTTGATTTGCCTTTTTTATAATGAGGAACTTGTTTTTTACTGACGAGACAATATAAGCGAGATTTTGACAACCCGGTAAGTAAAGCTGCATCATCCATATTTAAGGCGCTTTTAGCTCCCAACAATAGATACTGCTTTATACTCTTTAATTCTTCATAAATATCTTGTTCCATATCCACCTAATTATTTAAAATGGCAACTCCTGTTGCCGTCCGTCAATATGATCTCTTTCCTTTGTTTTAAACCTCCGCCACGAAATAGGCGGATTCGGTTCCCTGTATTTACCCCGCGTGGCTCGGCGCCTGTCGCGCTGCGCCCGCAAAAACTGGAGCTTCCTCTTCGCTTGGTTGATCCGATGATTGCATATGCCATGTATAATTATCATCAGTTCTTCCCGGCTCAGTTCATTTGTCCATACCGTATAGTCGGCGATAGTTGGCCGCCCTTCCGTTGTAGGCCTTTCATTATATTGCTTTTTCATAATTTCTTCTCCGTTTTCTCCAGCTCTTCAAGGAGGGCATCGGCGAGGGCGATAGCAAATTTGACACCTTCGGCAGACAGCCGACTTACTCTAGCGCACGACCCCGCCAATACATATCCGGCATACACCCTCCGCCAGTACTCCCGGTCAACTGTTAAGTTTTCCTTAATAGTTGGATCAACCTTTTCGGTGGCTTCGTGGATGTGATTCCCGTACTCTCCCCGCGCCAGCTTCTCGGCGTAGTCGTCGTCGCGCATCATCAAATCTCCACCATCCTTACTCGTGAAAAATTTGCGGCCATCAGTCGTGAACGTTACAACATATTCCTCGTTGTCGACATTTCTGCGTAATCCTATGATTGGGAATATGGTGCAAATACGATCAAAACATATAATCCGCACTTCCTCCCCGTCCCTCGTGCACACCGGCGCCCCTGCTTTGGCGGCCGATAAGTCAAATTCTCTCATAGCTATCTCATTTTATAATTTTCACACTCTCGTCAGCCCCAATGACCCCCCGACGGCGCAACCGTTTGATAAAGTTCTTCATGTTCAACGCCTGTTCGTAGTAACAGTTTTTTTCGACTTTCACATTCGATTTGATATGCCGTACAACCGTATCTGTGTCTGGATCGTATTGGCGTGTTATATCAGCTCGCATTTCCACTTTAGAGGCTTCCCGAGTAGTCGTGTTAAACTTGTAGAGGGTGTGGCCGGGAATCTTCGTCAGCCGACCGATCAGTTTATATTCGTTCTGTTTCTTCTCGACGGCTTCGATCTGCGCCTTGCAAATCTTCTCGTTCGTGATACTGTCGTGTGGGGTTAGAATATCCATAGTTATTTCAGTTTTTCGAGATTTTGCGAGAATCTCGCTATTTCAACAATTCGAACTCGAATTGTACCACTTCGGTTTTGGGAATCTTGTAGTGAAGGTTATTTCATTCACTTCCTCGCATTCGATCATATAAGCCTCCGGCCATAGCCCCTTTATTTGCTCGACATTTTCGGCATAGGCGACAATAACGAAAGCGTCGACGCTTTCGCCCGTACACCAATACGGATACTTGATCGGCCATTTAACTGGCCGATAATCGTTACCGCAATCTTTGAATTTGATATAGAATCTTGCTCGTATCATTTCTCCCTCTTTTTGAAATGTTCGATAATCTCCTCAACCGTGGCCTTACGGGCGGGGATACCGACCCGATGCTCCAGCAAGCATTTTTCGAAGCTCCCAATGGGTGCATACAGCCCTTGGTTTACCCATGCCTTCGCTTCCTCCGCGATAAACCACTGCTCGCGGTCGTTCTCGTCGTTCATCGCTGCCAACGCCTTGAACAGCTCGACATTCTCACCGCAGTCGTAACTCGGATTGCGACTCTCGGCATTTTCGGCCTTAAACTGACCGATGCTGTATCGGGTCTCCTCGTCGTAGTCGCAGATCCCGTGCACCTCGTAAGCGATTTTAAGCCGATCAATCCCTCTGCAATGCAGGGTGTTACAGCCGTCAAATAGGCAGCAGGAGCATACGTAATACCCGATTCCCTTCAGCCATTCGGTCAGCTCCTTTCGCTTTTCCGCATCCTCGACACGGACAAAGCATGGGGTTGTAAATTTCATACTATTTCACCAATTCAAATTCGTAAACCACCACCCACGGGTTCCGATCCCACGTTCCACGGCCGGACACCTTGTCGATTAGTGCGGCGAAGGCTCGCCTGGGTGATTTATAATCACAGATCAAAAATTGTTTTGTGTCTATAAAATAGTATGGGTATTCTAATGCTTGCGAACCTACACGCACTCCTTCCTTTACGCAATCCTCGTCCGAAATATCCTGCAACCGCTCGCAACGGATTCCCGTGATGCGGATTTGGTGAGGCATCAGGTCAGCACGGACGAACATTTTGTTAGTACTTCCGGGCACAAACGCCAAATCCGTAAATTCCTGCACCACATCGTTGTAGCATTGCGACACGGCCACGACTTCGCCGAGCTTATAGCGGGTATACTTCGAGTGCCTGACATCAATAAAATCCCCGTATTCGTTTTCATAAACCAAGGTGTTGCCTCTCGTGTCCCACGTAAGTCCGAAGAACTCATCAGGAATCAACCGTCGCGTCATGGTCTTTCGCCCCTCGATGACCGCATTCGTCAGTCCGTAGCGGTCGTTAAACATTATCTTCTGCATGGTTATTCAGTTTTAAGTAATTCCGGGGTGTCGTGGATATTACCTATTTTCGTAAATGAACAACACCAAATTTCCTCAGGTTCATTGTTCGCATCTACAAAACAGAACATCCGATCTCGATAGGCAATTACGCTACGCCTATTGATTTTCATGAGATTTTCCCATTCTACTATATCTCCCTCCCAAACATCCGTGCCGTTATTGTCTTTCAGCCCAATATACTCGCCGACGGTAGTGGGATCAACTTCATATAATCCTGTAAAGGTCTTGATAAATATCCGGCCTGCGTCTGCGCCGTAGCAATGAATCAGGTCTCCATAAACCCACTTGTCGTTATCTATACGCTTGCCTCTGAATTTACTCTCTCGCATAACTATTCTTGTTTGAGGTTGTTAATTCTGTCGATCTCGACCTTCAAATTCATCTCTGCACTACGCACATCCCGTTGCAATTCCTCCAGCCGAGCTATTTGCTCCTCGTCCATCCGCGGGCATCCCCGCAGCCAGCTGTCGTAATTCGGGGTGTTCAGTTTGCCGTCACAAATCCCTCCGACACGCATACAGTAGTCGTAGTACTTGATGTATTCCTCCTTCGGAGCGTCTCGGTCGATGTCCGTCAGCATATCGGCCATGCTCACGAATAGATCGCCGACCTCTGCAATTCCTCCGGGGTCGTTACCTGTCCACGCAGCCGGCTCATAATCGTAGCCGTGCTTCTCGCAAAAAGCAGCCAGATAGGCGTTGCAGGCCGCATTGTAATTCAGTCTCAGTTCCTCGCGTGACATTCCATTTGCCGTGAATATCTTGCTTTCCCTTTCTGCGATCATCTCAATTCCTGTTTTCATTTTTTCTTTCTCGTGTTGAATTTTACCATCAATTTGTTCGCGTTTCGCACATGCTTGCGCATGTATTTAGCGAAATCTTCGTCTGCCGATTCAACCCCTCCCTCTGCCATTGCAATTACCTCGGCAAGGGCTTGAAATTCGTCATACGTCATAAACACATAGCCGCCTTTAGGTTTTGTGTGGTTCATCTTCTCTTCCACAGTAGTTTGGTTTTAATGACTTAATCATTTTCGTCGTTATCGTCATCGGGATAGCTCACATCCTCATAGTCCACGCAGAAGTCAATGATGTCCCGTCCCTCGTCAAACATTCCTTCGTCCCGGCACTGCTCGTATTTCCGGCAGTTATAGCAATAACAGTCGTTTATCGGTCTGTTGGTTTTCATCACTCATACGGGTTTGTGGGTAAATCGTGAACGCTTACGGCCAGCCCGGCGTCGATCAGACCGCGGTGGTCGAAATGCAGGCGGTGGAGAAGGTCGAAAAGATCACGTTGCTTAGGGGAAAACACAGGAAACCCAGTCTGATCGCAGACTACAAAGGAGCCATCGGCCAGATCGAATCCATAGAAAATGCCGTTACAAGAACACTGATAAACTTCTCCTGAATATATGGGATGCCCCCAATCTCCTACACCCTTGTAGGCGACTTTTGCCATAGTCACAATTGGCACAAACGGCTTTCCCTCGTTATAGCCCTGCTCGGTGATCTCCTCGCACAGGTCGGACATCGGCCGGAGGACGGGCAATTCGTTTTCCTCCAGATAATAACAAAGGCCGTCCGACGTACGACGCTTGCCTATCTCAATATCAAACACACCGTAATGCCTCGCATTCTTGTATATAACTTTCAACCCATGCGGCAGGTACCCCGCAATGTTGGCCAGTGTGAGTTCTCGTTTCATTGGTTATTTATGTCAATTATAATCATTTTAGGTCGTTCTTTTTTGACAATTCCAAGCTCCTCAATATCGGAAGCAATGTCACCCCAGCCATCAATGAACGCACGTATTTTTTATGTCGTAATTCTCGCAGCCGCTCTCGACCGCCCAGTCGTATAGCTCCTTTGGTGTCATTGTTTTATTTTTTCGGCAAATTGCTATATCCGTTGCTGAACATCCAAATTCCCGCAACAGTAAAAATAACGTGCAGCGCAAACCTCCACCAATCCGCCACCGAGTAGTCGTGTTGCGCTAAGTTTCCCGCAACAAAGGCGATCAACAGTCCGCCTATTGTGTTAAATGATGCTTTTGTCATGGCTCGTCATCGTATTCGAATTCCTCAACCTTCACACTCCCCACATTGGGGTTATTCCGTATCCGTTCGACAAGGCATCCTTTCGCATACATTACCGCATTAAATTTGTTGAATCCTATTCCTACGGAATCGTCCTCGTCGAACTCCTCTTTGGTGACGTTAATGGTTATCTGCGCCACTACTTTGATTCTGTATCCTTTCATAGTTCATCTTGGTATTTAATTTCCACACTGTCGATCTGCTCCCGCGTGATAGCGATTCGGTGCTTATCCTGAAAGGCCGATATCTTTGCCTTGTAGAAGGCTATGCGGTATTTTGTGCATAACGTTGTTTTAATTAAAACATCTCGATTGCCATCCGGCAATTCCTCTTTCGGGTCGTGCCAGCGGGTAAGCTCTTTATGCTTATCCTCGGCACCCTGACAATATGCCGCAAAGGCCGCATCGGCTCGTTCACCTTTTAAGTCATGTACATCTCGTCGGTATTGATGCGCGTATTCTTTTGCTCTTTCCTCAGTCGTTTTCATTTCTCGCTCAGTTTTTGGATGAAAGTTCGGAATGCTATACAACTATCCGAATCTATCCCACATTCATTTTCTACCCTACAACCGCAATCTTGGCAATACGCCTCAATCGCTTTCGCCCGCATCCGCTCCTCGGCTTCCTGCTCGGCAAGCTCGGCTGTGTGGGTCATTGCCAATCTCAACCGCCTTTCAACGTGGTCAGGCATATCAACTGTAAGGTTGTTTATGCACCCGTCGATAAATTCCCTTGCTTTTTCGCTTTTCATGGTTAGGATGTTTTAGTGTAACGCCCACGTCTTGTGCATTGCAGCGATCAGGTCTATATACCCTTTGTATTCCTCCATCTGCTCGGGACTATAGCCTTCGGCCTCGCCAATTTTTCGGAAATGCTTCTGCCACTCGGAAATGGTGTAGCGTTTGCAGCCTATTTGAATAACATCCTCACCCCAATAGGATACTGTATGACGAGATGCGCTGATAAATAGCGATTTAGGAACATCGCACCCGTCGCCCAGTTCGCACCAGTCGCCCAGTTCGCACCCGTCGCCCAGTTCGCACCCGTCGCCCAGTTTGCACCCGTAGCCCAGTTTGCACCCGTCGCCCAGTTTGCACCCGTAGCCCAGTTCGCACCTGTCGCCCAGTTTGCACCTGTAGCCCAGTTTGCACCCGTCGCCCAGTTTGCACCCGTAGCCCAGTTCGCACCAGTCGCCCAGTTTGCACCCGTAGCCCAGTTCGCACCCGTCGCCCAGTTTGCACCCGTAGCCCAGTTCGCACCCGTCGCCCAGTTCGCACCCGTAGCCCAGTTTGATATTGCGCGCCTCAAATTCGGAGGATAATTCAGAAAGTTCATTGTACTGAAAGGGTGTCCAGCCTTTGTCTGAAACCCAGAGATAAAGTGTTTTCATGGTTAGTTATCTTTGTGCTTAAATTTTAAAACAGTTTATGGATTAAAATAAACACCTAACGGAATAGCAAATTTGAGTAAAGCGTAGCGAACAGACTGAAAAAGCGTTCGTTACGCTATA
>PPYF01157859.1_pt1 | contig 21575 bp, 13 predicted proteins | sample 1559871 | NCBI WGS metagenome assembly PPYF01 (sample SAMN08240021, study PRJNA423297) | Human gut metagenome, whole genome shotgun sequencing project.
GAAGATCGCAGTCACGAAGGTATTTTTCTTAGTTTTCAGTATCCGGTGGAGATCCCGGGCGTGAGCATGGTGAACTTTATGCGTGCTGCTGTCAATGAACAGCGTAAGTACAAAGGATTACCCGCTTTGACAGCCAGTGAGTTCTTGAAATTGATGCGTGAAAAGCGTGCAGTGGTCGAGTTGGATAATAAATTGGCCAATCGTTCGGTAAATGAAGGTTTCTCGGGTGGAGAGAAAAAACGGAATGAGATTTTTCAGATGGCTATGCTCGAACCCCGTCTCAGTATCTTAGACGAGACTGATTCCGGACTCGATATCGATGCGCTTCGTATTGTAGCCGAAGGAGTAAATAAACTGAAAACTCCCGATACCAGTTGTATTGTCATCACCCACTATCAGCGTCTGCTGGACTATATAAAGCCGGACATTGTACATGTTCTTTACAAAGGACGTATTGTAAAGACTGCCGGTCCGGAACTCGCTCTTGAGTTGGAAGAGAAGGGATATGATTGGATTAAGAAGGAATTAGGAGAATGAGTTTAATTATGAATGCAGAACAGCAATATATAGATCTCTTTTCTCAGTGTGAGGCGATGATCTGTCGTCATAGCGCTGAGGCGTTGAATGCCCCCCGGGCAACAGCTTTTGCTGATTTCGAACGTCAGGGGTTTCCTACACGGAAACAAGAGAAATACAAATATACGGATGTCAGTAAATTCTTTGAGCCGGATTATGGGTTGAACTTGAATCGGCTGCCCATTCCGGTGAACCCTTATGAAGTGTTTAAATGTGATGTTCCGAACATGAGCACTTCATTGTTTTTTGTAGTGAACGATGCATTCTACAATCAGGCGCTTCCTAAGTCCGGATTGCCTGAAGGAGTTATCTTCGGTAGTTTGAGAAATATGGCTGAACAGCATCCGGAACTTGTGAAGAAGTATTATGGTAAGTTGGCTGATACTTCGAAAGATGCGGTTACGGCTTTTAATACAGCTTTTGCACAGGATGGAGTATTGATGTATGTTCCGAAGAATGTGATCGTCGATAGACCTATTCAACTGGTCAATATACTTCGTGCGGATGTTAATTTCATGGTAAACCGCCGTGTGTTGATTATCCTTGAAGAAGGGGCTCAGGCCCGTTTGCTTATTTGCGATCATGCAATGGATAATGTAAACTTCTTGGCAACTCAAGTTATTGAAGTGTTTGCAGAAGAGAACTCCGTTTTCGATCTTTATGAATTGGAAGAGACTCATACCAGTACAGTGCGTTTCAGTAATTTGTATGTGAAACAGGGAGCAAACAGCAATGTATTGCTTAATGGAATGACACTTCATAACGGGACAACCCGTAATACGACAGAAGTTACCCTTGCCGGTGAAGGTGCCGAGATCAATCTTTGTGGTATGGCCATTGCTGATAAAAACCAACACGTGGACAATAATACCTCGATAGATCATGCCGTGGCGAATTGTACCAGCAATGAGTTGTTTAAATATGTTCTTGACGATCAGTCTGTGGGAGCTTTTGCCGGTTTGGTACTGGTACGTCCTGATGCGCAACATACCAGTTCTCAGCAGATAAACCGTAACCTCTGTGCTACTCGTGATGCCCGTATGTATACTCAGCCGCAACTGGAGATATATGCCGACGATGTAAAATGCTCTCATGGAGCTACTGTAGGTCAACTGGATGAAAACGCTCTTTTCTATATGCGTGCTCGTGGTATCGCCGAAAAGGAGGCCCGTCTGTTGCTGATGTTTGCATTTGTCAACGAGGTGATTGATACCATTCGTCTGGAGGCGTTGAAAGATCGTCTGCATTTGTTGGTTGAAAAACGTTTCCGCGGTGAACTGAATAAGTGCCAGGGATGTTCTATTTGCAAATAATCAGTGATAAAATGAATATTCATAAGATACGTGAGGACTTTCCCATACTTAGCCGTACGGTATATGGCAAGCCTTTGGTTTATTTAGATAATGGTGCGACTACTCAGAAGCCTCGCCTGGTGATCGATTCGATTGTAGACGAATATTATTCGGTCAATGCGAATGTACATCGGGGAGTTCATTTCTTGTCTCAGCAGGCGACGGAGCTGCATGAGGCTTCACGTGAGACTGTACGTCAGTTCATTAATGCCCGTAGTACTCGTGAGGTCATTTTCACTCGCGGGACAACGGAGAGCATTAATTTAATTGTCTCCAGTTTTGGTGAAGAGTTCATGCAAGAGGGTGATGAGGTGATTGTTTCAGTGATGGAACACCACAGTAATATCGTACCTTGGCAGTTGTTGGCGGCCCGTAAAGGGATTGCGATTAAAGTCATTCCGATGAATGATAAAGGTGAGCTGTTACTTGAAGAGTACGAAAATCTTTTTTCTGAACGTACTAAGATTGTCAGCGTAACCCAAGTGTCCAATGTACTGGGAACAATCAATCCGGTGAAAGAGATGATTGCCACGGCACATGCTCATGGAGTACCTGTTATGATTGACGGTGCTCAATCCATTCCTCACATGAAGGTGGATGTACAGGATTTGGATGCTGACTTCTTTGTTTTCTCAGGTCATAAAATATATGGGCCTACCGGAATAGGCGTCTTATATGGAAAGGAAGATTGGCTCGAACGTCTTCCGCCTTATCAGGGTGGAGGAGAAATGATTCAGTCTGTCTCATTTGAAAAGACTGTCTTCGGTGAATTACCATTTAAATTCGAGGCTGGAACCCCAGATTATATTGCCACTACCGGGCTTGCCAAAGCGCTGGACTATGTCACAGGTATTGGCTTAGACCCAATAGCATTACATGAACATGAGCTTACAGTCTATGCTATGCAACGGCTGAAAGAAATTCCGAACATGCGTATTTTTGGTGAGGCTGAGCATAAAAGCAGTGTAATTTCATTCTTGGTAGGCGATATACACCATTTGGATCTGGGTACCTTACTTGATCGATTGGGCATTGCTGTCCGTACGGGACACCATTGTGCAGAACCGTTAATGCGTCGTTTAGGCATTGAAGGTACGGTTCGCGCCTCATTTGCCGTGTATAATACAAAAGAGGAAGTTGATGCTCTTGTAGCTGGTATCGAACGGGTCAGTAAGATGTTCTGAGGCATGTGTATTCTGACAGATATTGAAGTGTCGTGAAAGCTGTTGCTTTTGCGACATTTTTTTATGTTTGATAGGGGCTTGCTGAAATGTGTTGAATGACTTTAGGGCTCTGTCTTTAACTCTTTTGGGGAGGAGGTCTGTTTTTCCTCCGTCAACTAAGGGAAGGCGGAGCAAGTACCGTACAGTATTACTTCCAACGACCGATCCGTATAAATAGATAATAAATGAAGGATTCCTGCAACCTTTTTCTTTCTTTATCGTCTAATATTAATATAAACCTCTAAATGAAACAAGAATTATGTTATTAGCAACCACTCCAATCATCGAAGGAAAACGAATAACCACTTATTATGGCATTGTGTCCGGAGAAACTATTATAGGTGCCAATGTCTTCCGTGACTTTTTTGCCAGTATTCGTGATATAGTAGGCGGACGCTCCGGTTCATACGAAGAAGTGCTTCGTGAGGCAAAAGATACTGCTTTGAAAGAAATGTCTGAACAGGCTCGCCAAATGGGCGCTAATGCTGTGATCGGAGTTGATTTGGATTACGAAACAGTTGGGGGAAGTGGCAGTATGTTGATGGTAACTGCTAGTGGGACGGCTGTGTTTTTGGAATGAAAATAATTGGTAAATTGTGATAATGGCAAGCTTTTATTCCAAGCTCGCCATTATTTATATTGCAGATTTATATATTTATCTAAGGCTGTTTTCTCTTTATTAAAGGATAAGATTAAGGTAAAACTCCTTTATGGAAAAATATAAATAATATAGGACTTGGTTTATTTTAAATAAACTTGATTTATCTCATCAGCATAATTGTGATAAATTGTTTTAGCTATTTCTATTTCTTTATTGACAGGTACTGCAGAGAATTTTTCCTTACTTTCTATCCAACAGGTTTCCATAGCAAAAAAGTCAATTTCTTTTGGATTTTTTCCTTCCAACTTAGCGTGAAGATAATCGAAGTATACTTTCCAACGCGGAGCGTATAAAGTGCTCAAAATCCCGTTCCATTCTTTATGAGCATATTCATGTAGACTTGAGTTTACAGAAGTCCAGCTTGTTATCTGACGTTTGGCATTATTTATAAACATCCTTTTTTCTGTCGGGTTCGAACCACATGTATCTGCTTGTCTTATATATTCTCCTAATAAGAATTCTTTTCGTGTACTTAACAATAAGTCTTGGTCAAGAATCATCTGGAGGAATTTTGAAGTATATAAATCAAATTTCTTTATATTCTTCTCTTTGTAAGCGTCTGATATGCATTTGTGGATATACTTACCGTAATCAGCTAACATTTGGCGAGTTATATCTACCACGTCATATCGATATGTATCGATGTATCCTAACTCTTTTTCTGCTTTTAACAGATGTTCAAGTGCTTGGAGAACATTGATAGGTTGATAATAAAGATGGGCTGTTCCCCAAGATGATACATAATCTATTTTTAATGATGGGCGAGCGCAGAAATAAGATTCTTGGGGACCATCTGCAGCCCAGGGACAGTTATATACAGAAGTGGACAATTGGAGCATAGCTGCTTTAGCATTGCTGTTCTCGGAACCATAGCGATATGTGGTATAATTAGCTATCCAGCTTTTTATATCTATGCTATCTGTTCTCCAGGCCATATCATATACCATATCATAATTGATGGGATTTGTCCCTATACCTTCTGGAGTAGTTCCAATTCCACATACGTATTTGCCTTTGGGATGATGCTCGGCTTTTATAACACCTGTGGCATAGCTCTGAAGCTTTCCGTACATTCCTATGCGTCCGCCAAAATTGGGTAGAGCACACCATATCCAGTTATGATCCAAGAAACCATCTTCTCTATGGAATGATGATGAAGGTTCGCCACCCCACTGAGGACGGGCACATGCCATTAAGTCGAGTACCAATGCTTCTCCATGTTTAAGTCCTTTCAATAATGCGACCGAGGGATTTCCACTCCATCCTTGGAGTACCCATATGGCATTTGGATTATTTGTTTTCATTGCCTTATATATGTTTGAGGCAGCCTCTGTTATATTTATTCCTTTTGAATTGCCTCCTTCATGAAAAGGATCTCCACCATAGTACCGAGATTCTCCAAATAATTTCTTTTGCTCTTCATAGAATATCTCTGCAACCTTGGCAAATAGAGGATCCGAAGGGACTAAGAATGCAGGACGTTGATATGTAATCCATTTACCGGCATCTCGTATGTCCGCATTAGGAAATTTTGTGATCATACTGTTAGGGACCATGCCGTAGAAGCCTTGTAGTACAGGCTCCATACCATATTCTCTCATACGATCTAACATCTTTTTTTGAAGTTTGGTTTGCCGATCAATGAATTGTTGTGAAACGGGACCGCCAAACTTTTCAAGGTTTCCCATTAACCACCATGCTTCATAACCTGCGCCTGGTAAGAAATCAATTATTTCTTTCTCTGAGTATCCCAAACGTCGGAGTGTGTTTTGCCAAACTGCATACTGTCCAATAACTGCTACTAATGGCATATTAATGCCTTGCATTGCCATGCGATCTATTTCATCTTCCCATTGTGTCCAATCCCAAAAGGCCATAGAGTAACTATAAGTACAATAATTCAAATAATATCTTAATGGCAACGTGGCATTTACACGTATTTTTTCTTTTACTACTGGTAAAGAAGATGTATATGATAAATTATGTCCGGTCCAACTTGTGGTCTTGCGCAGATAATAACGCATATAATGGTTTAGACCACGAGCCATGGAAATGCCGTTATTTCCTCGAATAATCAGTTTTTTACCTTTGGTTTCTAATTCAAAGAAATCGGTTCCGTCTATAATTCTTTCAAAGACGATATTTTTTGCTTGGTTAGGTACCATTTTATTAGCAAGACGCTTTAAGTTACTTTCTTCTGCGTGGATAATAGTAGTGTAGAGACAGAAAATAAACAGTATAAGACATGCTGTATTTTTACTTTTTATGTACGACATCATAAACTATTTTATTTTTAAAATTAAAAAAGAGAGGGTGAATCAATTTTTGAACTCATTCACCCTCTATCATATAATTATTCTATCAAAAAAAGAATTTTGATTTAAATTACCATCCCGGATTCTGAATTAGATTTGGGTTGATGTCAATGTAATCCTGCTTGATAGGGTATAGGTATTGCTTTTGAGTGAAAATTAGCGGACGTTCAGGTAAAACTCTTGCTTGATAGAACTCTTCTGCTGTTGCACCTGCTGAAGTCAATCCTCTCATACCATTAGCATCTTTCTCAAAAAAACTCTCAGCCTCTTTCCAACGTTTCAGATCATATAACCAATGTCCTTCAAAGATCAATTCATTCATTCTTTCACGACGTACTATTTTTATTAATGCATCACCTGTTGGATTACCAAAAGTTTCTGTAAGTGTTGGCAAACCAGCTTTTTCTCGAATGGCATTAAAGTAATGAGTTGCATCAGCATCCAGTGTTCCACTATATTCAGCACACGCTTCTACATAGTTTAGATATAATTCTCCTAAACGGATAATTGGGAAAGGATATGCGTTAACAGTGAATGTACCTGAACTTAATGCTTGGTTAGAAGGGCTAACTCCTTTCTTTAAAGCATATCCGCCATAAAGATGATCAGCATTTAAGTCTGCAGCTGCTACACCATTTTGTTCTTTAAAACGAAGCTTTAAAGTTACAGTATCACCATTTATTTCGTATGGGCCACGGTCATATCCTACGAAAGCATAAAAACGAGGTTCACGTTTGCGGTGCAAATAAATAGTGGAGTCATTAGGCATAATTTTCATTCGATCCTCCCATTTATAGGCTGGGTCTTCATCACAAGGAATTCCATTTTCAGAATAGAAAAACTCCACAGCCTCCAGTGTCGGGCCGATACCACCAATAGGAGCTTGACCACGAGGACAGAATCCTTTAGGAATAACCAATACTTGTAGGAAGTTTTGATCACCACCAGTCTCTTTTTTGCCACTGTATCCCCAAATAAGTTCTTTATTCCATGGATCTACCATTGTATAACGTTGATTGGCTACTGCCTGATCGAATTTACTAAGTGGTTTACTGCTTACGTACCGGTATAGTTCATTTCCGGCTTGTTCGGCCAGTGTGATTGCTTTCTTAGTTTCATCCATTGCTGTCTTCCATTTGTTTTTGTCATATACTTGGTTGATGAATGGAGTTCCGTTTTTATCTCTAAAATCCGAGTAAAATTCATTATTGCCATTGTATAGTGGGCTGGCTGCAAATAGATACATTCTTGCTTTTAGTGCTTGGGCAACAACTTTAGTTGCGCGTCCAAGATCACTGTTTGGTACAGTTAAAGGCAAATCCGTAATTGCTTTATCAAACATTTCTCCAATCATTGTGACACATTCGTCATATGGTTTACGGGGACGGAAGAATGTTTCTCCTTCTCCGTCCAATGGAATATCTGAGTCGACAACCACTATAGGACCATAGTTTTGTAACAATACTGAATGGAAGTAAGCTATTAAGAAGTTGGTTTCTGCAAGCCATACTTTCTTTTTGGCCTCGTATTCTGCTGCTGAAATTGTCATAGGTACTACTTTGTCAATATTACCTTGAAATGTATAGCATTGCTTGATACCCTGATAGCATTGTTGCCAAATATCTAAAACCGGATTGCTAGAGCTATATTGTAATTGTTGCATCTGCAAAAAAGAGAACCATTGTAGCCCCCAATGTTTGGAACAAACGGTTTCGTTTGACATTAACCAACTGAAGTTAGTACGACAGTTGTTGTATTGAGGGATAAAAGAGTAACAGGAATAGATAAAGTTCTCAGCCGTTGTTTCATTTTTAAAAGCGTCTTCCAATGTGGCAGTATCGTCTGGCACTATATCCAAATAGTCACAGCTATGGAAGAGAACTGCAGAAAGGAGTGTAAGAATAAATATTAGCTTTTTCATATGAACTCATTTAAAATGTTAATTGTAAACCGATTGTTGCAACACGTAAGTTTGGATAAGTTAACCCTTTACCTCCACCAAGTTCCGGATCCCAATGTTTGAACGGAGAGAAGGTAAATAAGTTTTGTCCTGAAACAAAGAGGCGCGCCACTTTATAAGTATAACCTATTTCTACATTTTTGAGGCGTAGGAAAGCGGCGCTTCTCAACCAGTAAGTCGAATTCATAAAGTTATTATGTGAGTCGAGATTACTGATTAAACGGGGATATTCTGCGTTTGGATTAGGATTCTCCTCTGTCCAATAATCTTTTGCTATAAAATCGAGCAAAGTTGTTTGATCGGATGTAAACGGATGGATGTTTTGCATCATTAAACTTGTTTTAGCCACTCCTTGGAAAAAGACAGAGAAGTCAAAGTTTTTATATTGCATAGAACCTCCGAAACCGTATACAATTTGAGGGACAGTTGGGTCACCTATTTCAGTCATATCATTACTGTCGATTTTCCCGTCTCCATTTAAATCTTTGTATTTAATGTCTCCTGGTTTCAGATTAGGGGAGAAGGTTTGTTCCGGGCTATTCTCAACATCTGCTTCATCTTTAAATAATCCTAGTGCTATCAAACCTGTATAGCGGTTCAGTGGTTTTCCGATTTCTGATCGGTAGGATTCGTTTTCTGGATAACTAGGTTCGTCTGCTTCAAGAAGTTCATTTTTTGCATATGTGAAGCTACCTTTTAACGATACAATCAGATCTTTGGAGAAAGCTTTATTATACTCAATATTTAGATCAATACCTCCATTTTTAACTTTCCCTAAATTTGCATAGGGACGCAGGTCTCCTGTAATTCCTGATTCTGCCGGCACGATGTTTCTGCGCATAAAGATATCTTTACGTGTTTCTGTAAACCAGTCAAAAGTGATATTAAGTGAATTGAATAAGCTCAAATCAAATCCTATGTTGGCTTTTATACCGGTTTCCCAGCGTGCACCTGCTGCACCATATCTCGTAATTACGGCACCTGTTCCCGTGTTTTGCCAGTCGTTGCCGAATGTATAGGACGCTCCGGATAGATTTACGTAGGTTAGATAAGGGAAGCGTGAATCGGTTGACGAATTGCCTACTTTACCATAAGAACCTCTGATTTTTAGGTTGGAAACGACATTTCTTAGTGGAGTGAAAAAGTTTTCGTTGGAGATATTGTAACCAACAGCTACTGAAGGGAAGAAACCGAAACGTTTACCTTCTCCAAAGTTTTCGCTACCATTATATCCAAAATTGGCTTCAATCATGTATTTATTATCATAGGCATAAGTTATACGTCCTGCAATACCTTGATTACGTACAGGTAAAGTCGCATAAAAATCAGCTGGTGCATTTTCGTTGTAATCTCTTTGTAGATATACTAACATTGCTCCAACGTCGTGTTTATCTCCGAAAGTTTGTGCATAGTCCAGTGAAAGTTGATAGTTAAGTAAACGGTCACCTCCATTGGATGTAGTCGTAGTAAGTGCTTTACTACCTTTTGTGATGGCTTCATAGGTGTAATTGTATTCTCCGTTGGTTCCTAGTTCGTAGTCTTTGATTCCGTAAAAATAAGGGGTAAAAGAACGTACTACGTTGGTTGTAGCCCAGTTTTTGAAAGATACCAGACCCTTAGCTTTTAATCCTGGAACAATGAATTTGAGGTCTTGCTCAAGATCAAGACTCGCAATCATAGTAGATTCGTTCTTTTCGGAATATCCTCTGACCATTTCGGCATATGGGTTACGGTATCTGCCGGCTATTGGACCACCATTACGGTTACCAAAAAGGATATAGTCTTCGCCATTTTGTGCAGGAAGTACTGGAGCAAACATAACGGGTGGTGCTTCGAAAATGCCTTGATAGATCGCATCGGTTCCAGCGGCAGAACCTGAGTAATCCAGTACTTGAGCGTTTAGTCTCACGTTAGCCTTGGTGGTTGACGTTAAATTGACACCCACATTTGCTTGTAAGGATAAACGTAGTTGATTGATATTGTTATCAAAGTTGTTCTTGGAGTCTTTCTTTAGCATACCGTTATCATTGTTTAGTGTACCGCTAAGGAAATAAGTGACACGTTTACCACCACCGGTAACATTTACATTGGCAGATTGAGTAGTGGTGAAATCTTTAAATAGATAATTTTCCCAATCTACATTAGGGTAAATATATGGATTTAATTGATTACGTGTTCCATCAATAACCTCTTGAGAATAATAAGGTTGTGCATCTGGAGTGCGGTTTAGTACTGCATTGTTTCTCGCAATCATATAGTCTACGCCATCTGCTACTTTTACGGTTTTGGTAGGCTGTGTAAAAGAATTTTGAACACGAATGTTAATTCGTGCTTTTTCCATATCTTTACCGTTTCTGGTGGTAATCAACATGACACCATTGGCACCACGTGCCCCATATAGTGCTGTAGCTGTTGCATCTTTTAGAATAGAGAATCCTTCGATTACTTCTGGTGAAAGAGCATTTAAGTCGCTAATAGATACTTCTACATTATCAATAAAAACGAGCGGAGACGTGTTACTGGCAAAAGTCGAAATACCACGTATCCAGAAGTTTGCTCCATCAGCACCCGGTTCACCACCACGCTGTACTGCTACTACACCTGCGATGCGTCCGGCAAATGAATTGCTTAGTGTACTTGATGGTGAGCGGAGTTCACTAGCTTTTACCGTCTGTACAGCTCCTACTACACTAGCTTTTTTTTGAGCACCAAATCCGACGACGACAACTTCATCAAGTTGTTTGGTATCTGGAGTTATCTTTAAAATGACGTTTGTTTTACCATTTAAAGGAAATTCGGTAGGAATATAACCGATAAAAGTAGCTACCAGAACTGTATTTGCTGGGACTGTAAGGGTAAAGTTTCCCTCTATATCTGTCATTGTGCCTTGTGCCTTATTACCTTTTACCACAACATTGGCTCCTGGAACTCCTTCACCGTTTTCATCGAGAACTTTTCCGGTGACTTTTACTTCTTTTACTTGCTGTTGTGGGGCTTCTTCTTTTACTTTGCTAACTGTAATTTGCCGATTATTAATGTTATACTTTAATCCTGCCTCTTCTGACAGGATATTCAGAATGTCTTCTACATTTTGTTTATCTACTGATATTGACACTCTCTTTTGTAATACAGGTAAAAGATCCTTTGAATACAGTATAACAAACTCACTGTTTTTCTCGATATAGTCCAATATCTCTTTTACTGTTTTATTACTTGAATGGAGAGTGAAAACAGTTTGCTGGGCATAAGTCTTTGCTGCATAAACAGGAGTATTAACACTCGGTATAAGCAAAAAAATACTAATTAATAAAAAAAAGGACGTAATCCTCCCTGCCTTATGACAAGGAATTGCTTTCTTTTTCATACTTTTACATTGATTTTAGTTAATCATTAAAGTTTGTGATTTAATAAAAAGTCATTAGAGTCGGATAATATGGGCGTATTATCCGATTTTCTTTTTTATTCGCTTTCTTTCTACATAATGGTGTGTTTTTTAAGGTTAAACATTGGTTACTTAAAACTTGTGTTATTCTATATAGATTACATTGTTTTTTATTGTATATTCAGTAGGTAAAATAGATAGAATCGATTTTATTACCTGATTTAAATCATCATTTAAATAGAGTTTGCCAAACATTTGCTCATTTTCTACTAAGGTGTCGCATCGGATATTCTGACCATAATAATCTTGTAACCGTTGCAAAACTTGCTTTAGGCTTTCTCCTTGCAGAGTCCATGTTCCGTCAATCCAGCTGATATAATCGCGTGCATCTACTTTCGCTTTTCCTGTTATGCCTGCCTGGTTGAGCTCAACCTTTTCATTAGGCACCATTTTGATATGGCGGTTCTGTTGGTCCTTCACATTTACCGAACCTTCTACTAATACAACAGTAGCTTTTTCTTGATTTTTATAGGCTGATATGTTGAAAGATGTCCCCAATACGCTTACCTCAAATCCGGAGGTGTTTACGATAAAGGGTTTCGAAGTATCATGTGCTACTTTCAAATACACTTCTCCTTCCACATAGATTTCTCTGTACTTTCCTTCAAATGTACGAGGGTAAATGACTTTACTCCCGGAGTTAATCCATATCTTGCTGTTATCGGCCAAAACAATTTGTGAACGTTTGCCCTTAGGGACGATAATCTGGTTGTATGCCTCTTTGCCGTCATCCTCTGTAAGTTTATTGGAGTTGACTTGTACTTGTCCGGTAGCAGAATAAGTGACTTGGGCATTATTATCCAATTCTATTTTCTTCTGGTCCGAAACAACCAGTGTAACCTCTTTTATATCTTGAGGTATTTCTGTTTGCAGGCTTTGCGCTATCTTATTTAAATCGTGCCTTTCTTCATCATTCATCAAAAGAAAGCAAGTAATCCCTATTAACATAGCTACAGATGCAGCTACCAATGAATATCTCAGGATATTGAACCATTGTATGGATTTACCGTTTTTCTTGATGAGATCAACAGGTGTACTGTCGGCATTTATTTTATCTTGTACTCTTTCCCATATATCCGTAGCCTCTGTTTCTGGGGGAAAACATTGATTCCAGAGAAAGTCAAGTTTATCATATTCAGCTTGTTCCTCCGGAGATGCGAATAATTTCTTTTCCGAATGATCGCCATTCTTATTCAGGAAGGAAGCAAATAATTTAAACTTATTCTTTCTCATTACTTTAATAGGGTTATATAAATAAAGACGCAACTTCTTTAAGAATCTCCTATTTAAATTCTGCTTTTTTTTAATTATTTTCTGCTTTATTTTTTAAGAGCTTCTGAAATTATTTCTAATGCCTTGGCAATGTGTATATTAACAGTCTTTACAGAGATGTTCAGCATTTTAGCAATTTCTTTGTAAGGCAAACGTTCTATTTTTGCGAGGATAAAGACCATTTTACATTTGGGCGGGAGGGTTTGGATGAGGCGATTGATTTGAGCGATCTCTTCCCGACTGATAATCTCTTCGTCGGGTGTTTGCAGATTACCGGTTATTTGGAAATCGTCCATCTCCTCCCAAGACGAAATGTATGCTGAGTTTTCCACTTTTCGTAGATAGGAGACGGCTTTGTTATGAGTCAATGTAAGCAACCAAGCTTTTATATTTTTGATCCCATCTATTTCTTCCCAGTGTCTCCATACGTCTAGAAAGACGTCGCTGACTACTTCTTCAGCGGTTTCTTTGGTTCGTACGAAACACTGTGCATAATAGAACAAGTCTTTCGAATAGCTATTAACAAAATGACGGAAAGAAGCCTCTTCTCCTTTCTTTATCTTGCTGATATATTCTATGTTGTTGTTCATATATAGAGTAATGGTTACTGTATGTACGCTGCAAAAATATAAAATATAAACTTCTTTTCTTAATATTTATTACATTGTTTCGTTCTTTAATATAATAATAAGTGGTAATTAAGGTCTTAATGCTCTTTCTTTGCTTTTATATATCAGTTCTAAATCGAGCATAAATGAAAGGCGGAACACTGTCAGGTGTCCCGCCTTTGGTATCTGTTTGTAGGTTTATCGTAGTAAGATTACTCTGCTACCAACTCTATTACCCGGCTATTGGTTTGTGAAGTCGTAAATGCATTCAATCCTATTTTCATCAGATAGTCACCGGAGAAGATTTTTTCATTACCCGACAAATTGGATTTCCGACCCGGCATCAGATTAATTTCCTTCACCCGGTACATCTTTTGGGTATCAAGCCCCCGGAGCTTTACCGGTAGTAGTTTCTCGCCGAAACGCGGATGGATGTCGTAGGTAAAGAGGACGGCTTTCGAAGCATCGGGGGCAGTATACATCACTGCCATGTGGTTGCCATCATATGGAGATACGAGACGATATTGATCACCATCCAGAATGACAGGTTTCAAGCGTTTATAATTGGCTACTGCTTCCTGGCAATAAGTAAGTTCATCTGCTTTCATGTCTTTCAGTCCGATGTCGAAACCAAGTTTACACATACTGGCAACATCGGTGCGGAATTTCACACTTGTTCTGCTGTTCCAGCTTGTTACGTGTGCACACATCGCTTTGGCCGGGAAGAACTGTGAGAAGCCCCACTGAATGAATAAGCGTTCTACCGGATCGGTATTATCCGAACACCAAAATTCGGTGAAGTACTTCAGTGCTTCATAATCACAACGTGCACCTCCACCGGAGCAAAGCATCATGGGCACATTAGGATATTTCTCTTTTACCCGTTTCAATACATTATATATACCGCGCACGTGGTCGATGTAGAGCTGTCCTTGTTTATCTTTCAGGTAAGGCGAATAAATATTAGTAATCGGACTGTTGCAATCCCATTTAAAGAAGGCTACATCGGGATTCTCTGTCATAATCTTATCTACGACACCAAACACGAAGTCTTGTACTTTAGGATTGCTCAGGTCAAGTACCAACTGATTACGGAAATAATAAGTTTCCCGGTTCGGGTAATGGATAGCCCATTCCGGATGTGTTTCGAACAGGTCACTCTTGGGATTCACCATCTCCGGTTCAATCCAGATACCGAATTTGACACCGGCTTCTTTCGCTTTCTCTACTAATGCAGGGATTCCTCCGGGAAGCTTACTTTTCATCGCTTCCCAATCGCCCAGGCCGGCATGGTCATCGTTGCGCGGATGTTTGTTGCCAAACCATCCGTCGTCGAGCAGGAACATATCTACGCCCAGGTGTTTGGCCTCTTTCATCAGTTTGCCCAGTAATTCTTCATCGAAGGTGAAGTAAGTATTTTCCCAATTATTAAGCAGAGTCATTCGGTCTCCCTTGCCGTCTTTCAGTTGGTAGTTGCGTGCCCAATTGTGCAGATTACGGCTGGCTTCACCCGTACCGTTGTTACTCAACGTAAAGATAAACTCCGGGGTGGTAAATGTTTCGTTTGCTTTCAATTGATAGTCCGAGGCGTATGGATTGATAGCAGGGATGATTCGTAAGTTGCCTTCATTGTCCACTTCGAAAGTAAACTGGTAGTTGCCTGTCCATCCGATGGTGCCCAATACTACTTGTCCCTGATGCTCCTGAGCGGGCTGTTCCAGTCCGAGTTCAAAAAAAGGTTGCATGTGCATGGCAGCACGGCTACCTAACTTCGTATCGAGAATCTTTTTGCCGGGTTGCAATTGCTGTGTACTCATTTGCACCTCTTTAGCCCAGTCACTGCTGAATTCGGTGAGATAATATTTTTGGTTTGAGAAGTAAAGCATTGTCGAAGCATAACGCCATAACACGACCGGCTTCTTTTGTTGATGCTTGATCTCGCTCCATGTTTTGATGACATTTTGTTTAGGATAGGCTACATAGTGCAGTGTGACGTCCACCGGATATTGGTCATCTTTCATCCGGATGATGGTTTCTGTTCCACCTTCCACTGCTTTCTGTTCCGAAGATACATAACGCAGGATCGTGCTGAGATTGCCATCGTTGTTCGTAATGGCTACGGCCGGTTCGAAATAATCTTCTCCACCCGAACCCGGATAGACTTCCCATCCTCGTGAGGAGCCGGAAAGGTTTTTCAGGTCTTGTTCGTTCAGTAGTCTGTCACCCAGATAAGATTGATACAGACGTCCGTCCGGAGCAACTTCCAGGATAAGGTCCGTCCGATCTGTCGAGATGCGAATCTGTCTGGACTCTTGTGCATTGACATGAATACAAGCTACAAGAATCAGTAATGTTGCAAGTAATTTTTTCATGGTATTGTTGTTGATGTTATGAAATATGCATTGTGTGTGCAAAGTAAGATAAACTTCATTATATTCACAAATGAAACGGGAAGAAACAAATGGATGTTTGTGGTTCAGAGCTCTGTTTCTTAAGCGTTCTCCGGCAGATAGTGGCTTTTAAAAGAGCTTCCGGGGTAGTGGGAATATCATTCCGGTGCTTTGTTGTTACATAAATAAAAATATGTAATTTTGAGGATCTTAAAATAAAACAGGATGAAAACAGGTATGAAGCTAATTCAGGGAGCTTTGTTTGTGCTTCTTTTTTTGTTTGCCGCCTGCACACCCCACAGGCGCCCGATTCCCGACGAAATGATAGGAGAACACAGAATTCACCGGGCGGACGGACTCATGACACAGGATTATCGTTTGTCAATTATCCCGGTCAACGATTCGGTGTATGATATAAAGTTGTGGGAGAGGAAGAGTTCTTCAGAATCTCCGGAAAAGGTATATTACGATGGATTGCGTTTCCATTATCGGGATACGGTGCATATCTTCACAAAGCGCGTCACGAGTGGTACCGAAACTTATCGGGTGAATAGACGTCGGGTGACCCGTGATAAGAATCCTCGTATCTGGTATACCCTAAAATTAAGTAGTACCGGGTTTGTGATGTCCGACTCATTGGTGGAGCGAAAAGGGGCTTCCGATGAACAACACCGAAAATTACTTTATAAACGTTATGGCAGACTGACTTTCCGCGAAGGTAAAATCATTTTCCTGAATAGCCGTTGTCCGGCATTCTATGTGAAGAAGGAAGAGAAATAAAGTGCATAGTGCCTGTATTCGTTTTTTAGAGGCGGGAGATCAGCAAAAGTCGAAAATATTTGGTTATCTCGTTTATATTCAATACTTTTAGACTTTCGTTAAACCTCTAAATATTGTACGTCTATGGATAGCATTCTTTTTTGGCTTGTTCCGTTTGCCTCTGTTCTGGCTCTCTGTTTTGCGCTCTATTTTCATAAACAAATGATGAAGGAGAGCGAAGGTACTCCACAAATGATTAAGATTGCCGCTGCCGTGCGTCGGGGCGCTATGTCTTATCTGAAACAACAGTATAAAATCGTTGGCTGGGTATTTCTCGGACTGGTGATTCTGTTCTCTGTAATGGCTTATGGTTTTCAGGTGCAGAATGCCTGGGTACCGATAGCTTTCCTGACCGGAGGTTTCTTTTCCGGTCTTTCCGGCTTTTTGGGAATGAAAACAGCTACTTACGCATCGGCGCGTACGGCTAATGCTGCCCGTACGTCATTGAATGCCGGATTGCGAATAGCCTTCCGAAGCGGAGCTGTGATGGGACTGGTAGTAGTCGGCCTGGGACTGCTCGACATCTCTTTTTGGTATCTGTTGCTCAATTGGGCGATACCTGCCGATGTGCTGACACCCACTCATAAACTCTGTATCATCACTACTACGATGCTGACTTTTGGTATGGGTGCCAGCACGCAGGCGCTTTTTGCCCGTGTGGGAGGTGGCATTTATACAAAGGCTGCCGATGTGGGAGCCGATCTTGTGGGAAAAGTTGAGGCCGGTATTCCCGAGGACGATCCGCGTAACCCTGCCACCATTGCTGATAATGTAGGTGATAATGTGGGTGACGTGGCAGGAATGGGTGCCGATTTATACGAGTCATATTGCGGTTCCATTTTGGCAACGGCTGCTTTGGGTGCGGCCGCCTTTATTCATACGGGCGATACGGTTATGCAGTTTAAAGCTGTAATTGCTCCGATGTTGATTGCCGCTATCGGCATCATTCTTTCTATAATCGGTATTTTTTCAGTACGTACCAAAGAGAATGCTACCATGAAAGATATTTCGGGTATAGGACTCGGCATGTTGTCCACAGCTATTCCTGTGGTGGCGGTGGTAATCGGTATTATTGCTTCCTATCTGTTGGCTTCCGGTTTTGATTTCAATAATGTGGGAATGGGACTTTACGGCATCGGTATTGCTGCTGTCGGTATGCTTTCTACATTGGGCATTACGCTTGCTACGGATGCTTACGGTCCGATAGCCGACAATGCCGGTGGCAATGCGGAGATGTCCTCTTTGGGTAAGGAGGTGCGTAAACGCACCGATGCGCTCGATTCGTTGGGAAATACAACGGCTGCTACCGGAAAAGGTTTTGCCATTGGCTCGGCTGCTCTTACGGGGCTGGCATTGCTGGCTTCTTATATTGAGGAGATCCGCATTGGGTTGACTCGTCTTGGTAATTTGGTACTTACTTTTCCGAATGGAGACACGATCAGTACGGCCAATGCTACCTTTGTGGATTTTATGAACTATTATGAGGTAAATTTGATGAATCCGAAGGTACTTTCCGGTATGTTTCTCGGTTCGATGATGGCATTCCTGTTCTGTGGTCTGACTATGAATGCAGTCGGACGTGCTGCCGGACATATGGTAGATGAAGTACGCCGCCAGTTCCGTGAAATGAAAGGTATCCTGACTGGGGAAACCGAACCGGACTACGAACGTTGCGTTGCTATTTCTACAAAAGGAGCACAGCGGGAAATGGTAGTGCCTTCTCTGATTGCCATCATTGCTCCAATCCTTACCGGACTGATATTTGGTGTTCCCGGTGTATTGGGACTGTTGATTGGCGGACTGAGTAGTGGTTTTGTGCTTGCTATTTTCATGGCCAATGCCGGTGGAGCATGGGACAATGCGAAGAAGTATGTGGAAGAAGGCAATTTTGGAGGTAAAGGTAGCGAGGTGCACAAGGCTACTGTGGTAGGTGATACGGTAGGGGATCCATTTAAAGATACGTCCGGCCCGAGTCTGAATATCCTGATTAAACTGATGAGCATGGTTGCTATTGTTATGGCAGGATTAACTGTTGCCTGGAGCCTGTTCTGAGAAGGGACATCATTCACCACAGAGTAACATGGAGTTTCATCGAACGAGCTTAAACTATTGATAGCTGGCGATATTCATCCGTGTGGATCTGTGGCGAATGTGAGTTCTGATTTAATGCAAAACGGCTGATGGCATGACGAATGCTTGCCTTCTTCTTCATCTTTTGTTCATTTCCGTTTAATTGATTACATTTGCCGTGTTAAATAAAAGAAACGATGCTCTTACCCTGGTTAAATGAAGAACTGATAGAAGCCGGTTGTGATGAAGCCGGACGCGGTTGTCTGGCAGGTGCGGTTTATGCTGCTGCCGTTATCTTACCGAAAGATTTTGAGAATGAATTGTTGAATGACTCCAAGCAGTTGTCGGAGAAGCAGCGATATGCTTTGCGCGAAGTGATTGAGCGGGATGCGGTTGCCTGGGCCGTCGGCATTGTTTCGCCCGAAGAGATTGATAAGATAAACATCCTGAATGCATCGTTTCTCGCCATGCACCGGGCGGTAGACCGGCTGAAAACCCGTCCTCAGCATCTGCTGATCGATGGAAACCGTTTCAAGAAGTACCCCGACATACCTCATACTACTGTTATAAAGGGAGATGGCAAATATCTTTCGATAGCTGCTGCTTCTATCCTTGCCAAAACTTATCGTGATGACTACATGAACAGGCTGCATCAGGAATTCCCATGTTATGACTGGGAGCATAACAAAGGTTATCCTACGAAAAAGCACCGTGCAGCTATTGCCGGGCACGGTACTACTCCGTATCATCGCATGACTTTCAATCTGTTGGGCGACGGACAGTTGGAATTGTTCTCAAAATAAACTTTCCTTAAAACCACTTTATCTTCCTGAAGATCACAAAGGAGAGGGCAGACAAGAATACGGATACCAGGATGATCAGCAGGAAGGCATGAGGCATCTCCTCAAGATGTATGTCTACGTTCATGCCATAGAAACTGGCTATTAACGTGGGGATCATCAATGTAATGGAAAGACTTGTCATACGTTTCATGATCGCATTCACATTATTGGAGATGATGGATGCAAAGGCGTCCATGGTTCCGGTGAGAATGTCACTGTAGATGTTGACCGTATTGAATGCCTGCTTCAGTTCAATGATCACGTCCTCCACTAACTCTTCATCCAGATAATCGGTATCCTGGAAGATGGTTTTCAACTTGCCGATCATCACTTCATTGCCACGAATGGAAGTATTAAAATAGACCAGTGTCTTCTGTAACTTCATCAATCGCAGCAGGTCCTCGTTTCGGATGCTTCGCTCCAGTTCCTTCTCGGCAGCGGTGATGTCTATATTTATCTGTTTCAGATACTTCAGGAACCAGACAGCCGAAGAGTAGATCAGTCGGAAAATCAAGTCGAGCTTATTGCGTACTTCGATGCCTTTCCGGCGGGTATGTTCGATGAAATCGGGAATCATATCCGTCTGATGGTAGCACACAGAAACAATGATTTCATTGTTGGTGATGATGCCGATGGGTACGGTGGTATAAGGGATACTGCTTTGAGCGTTCTGGACCGGTATACGCAGTATGGTCAGCAACCAGTTGCCTTCCGTTTCCGTACGCGGACGTTCGTCGGTATCGGCAATGTCATTTAAAAAAGATTCAGGAACTTTCAGGGTTTCGGTCAGGAATTTGAAATCACTGCTGTCCGGGCATACTACATTGACCCAGCTGTTAGGAAGCCATTGTGCTTTTTCCACAAAGCCGGCCTCACAATAAAGATATGTTCTCATCTTATTGCCTCCTTTCGTTTGTTAATGTCCGAGCAGAGGCATTACCGCAGAATGACTCTGTTCGTGTTAGTTAATACTGTTGTACGTTCGCGGGTTTGAATCGTCCATATTCTGTTTTATTTTTAAAGCAGCGCAAAAATAAGGAAATCATTTCAAATCTGCGGCATTTTTTCTTCCTTTTTGTCCGGCGGGGAGATTGCTTAACATAGATTAAACGTGTTCGTAATTAACTTTTTTGTACCTTTGCACCCGAAAAATAGAACGACAATTTAATTTTAGAATATTATGAGTAAGAAAGCCCTTTTAATGATTCTTGATGGTTGGGGATTAGGCGACCACGGGAAAGATGACGTAATCTTCAACACTGCTACTCCTTACTGGGATTATCTGATGGAGACCTATCCTCACTCTCAGTTACAGGCCAGCGGTGAAAACGTAGGTTTGCCCGACGGACAGATGGGTAACTCGGAAGTGGGTCACCTCAATATCGGCGCAGGACGCGTAGTTTATCAGGATTTGGTGAAAATCAACCTCTCTTGTCGTGACAACAGCATCCTGAAGAACCCGGAGATCGTTTCAGCTTTCTCTTACGCAAAAGAAAACGGAAAGAATGTTCATTTTATGGGACTGACTTCGGATGGTGGCGTACATAGCTCTCTGGACCATCTGTTCAAACTTTGCGATATTGCTAAAGAATATAATATTGAGAACACTTTCGTTCATTGCTTTATGGATGGACGTGACACAGACCCGAAGAGCGGTAAAGGCTTTATCGAACAACTGGAAGCGCATTGCGCCAAGTCTGCCGGTAAAGTGGCTTCCATCATTGGCCGTTATTATGCTATGGACCGTGACAAACGCTGGGAACGTGTGAAAGAAGCGTATGACCTGCTGGTAAACGGCATTGGTAAGAAAGCTACCGACATGGTGCAGGCTATGCAGGAATCTTATGATGAAGGGGTAACGGACGAGTTTATCAAACCGATTGTGAATGCCGGTGTAGACGGTACTATCAAAGAAGGTGACGTGGTGATCTTCTTCAACTATCGTAACGATCGTGCCAAAGAGCTGACTGTAGTTTTGACCCAACAGGATATGCCGGAAGCAGGCATGCACACAATACCGGGATTGCAGTACTACTGTATGACTC
>PPYF01544880.1_pt1 | contig 21574 bp, 18 predicted proteins | sample 1559871 | NCBI WGS metagenome assembly PPYF01 (sample SAMN08240021, study PRJNA423297) | Human gut metagenome, whole genome shotgun sequencing project.
CTGTTACGTCATATCCTATGGGAAAAACTAGATAGAAGGAAGGTTCGAATCATGGATTACAATTCAGAACAGGAGAAGAAAGCACACCGCTTTATGATTGTGTTTATGATACTTGTGATTTTTGTATTTCTTGGTGTTACTGCCTGGAATAATGCGAACAAGGAATCAAACACACAAAAGGGAGAACAGCCAACTCCAACAGTAGAGACAACAGTAGAACCAGAAGCATAAAAAATGGAATGTATTTACATCTTCAGGTGTAAGTACATTCCATTTTGACATTATTATAAAATAAGCCCTAATGCTCCGTAAGAAACAATATCCATAATGATGGCTGCTAAAAGTATTCCGATAAAAATGGCAACCGATGCCTTTTTAATATCAAATTCCAGTAAAGATGCGATAAGAGCACCTGTCCATGCACCTGTTCCAGGAAGCGGTATTCCTACAAATAATAGCAGGAAGAGAAATTCTCCTTTTTCCACACCATCCGATTTTTTTGATGCACGATCTTCCAGTTTATGAACCAATCCCGATAAAATATTATGTTTCTTCATAAATTCAAATATCTTTTTAATAAACAAAAGAATAAAAGGAATTGGAATTAAGTTTCCGAGTATACATATGATATTTGCCTGCACCAATGGAATGTTTAAAGCAGAAGCAGCTATCAATCCACCACGTAACTCAATCAGTGGTAACATGGAAACAAAAAACACAAAGAGTTCTTTGGGTAAAAAATTTCCGAGACTGGCATTGTACCAATCTATCAGAGCCTGTTGCATAAAGTAACCTCCAGTTTTTTATGAGAGTTTCAAAAGATAACATAGTATTGCACTTTTAATACTCAAATTATTATATTTTTGTCATCTAGAAAAGAATACCATAGATTGAAAGTATTGACAAGAAAAAAGTTCCGTCGATAGCTGAATTTTTTCGTTACTTTGTATATTTGATAGGTTTCGCTGATTCTCTTTAAATGCGAACATAGTTTGAGGCATGACTATCGCCATGCCTCATATACTCTAAAATTTTCAGCTACTATTTTTCTACAACTGCTAGGAATGCATCCACAGAAGGGTATGTAGTATCTTGATAAACAATACAGGTTAAGTTATCACAGCCGAAAAGTGCCGAGTTACCACAAGAGGTAATCGGAGATGAAATCGTAAGCTTTTTCAAACTCTTGCAGTTAGAAAACAAAGAGGGGGAAAGCTCTGTGATACCTGCTGGTAATACTATTTCTTCTATGCCGCTTAGGCAAAAGGCACTTGAGCCAAGACTGGTTACCCCTGCTGGAAGCGTAAGAGCCTTTAGACTTTTACAATCCATAAATGTGGTATCTTGTATGGCTGTGATACCGCTAGGAATGGTTATATCTGTTAAACTTTCACAGCCTTCAAATGTTCCGTAACCAAGGGTTTTAAGATTGGCAGGAAGTGTAACGGTTGGTAAAGAAGAACAGTTTCGAAACGTATGTACCCAAAATTCTTTAATGCTATCTGGGAGCGTTACACTTGTAAGGTTTTTGCAGTCACCAAATGCCATATCTTCAATCCGATTTGGTCCATCTTTTACTACCACTGTTTTTAAGTTATCACATTCTGCGGCAATATAGGCGGAAACCTTCTCTAAAGTGGAAGGAAGTACTAAACTGCTAATACCAGAAGCGCGAAAAGCACCATGTCCGATAGAAGTGACACTTTCTGGAATAGTAATATCTGTAAGGTTCTTGCAGTTATAAAATGCTTGATCGCCGATTGTTGTTACGGTATCTTCCAGTACAACCTTGGTTAAGTTTTGACAGCCTTCAAATGCCTCTGCTCCAATGGCAGTGATGCCTTTTGGTATGGTAGAGCTTTGACAACCCATAATTAAAGCATTGCTTGCTGTTTCAATGATAGCATTACAGTTATCTCTGCTGTCATATTTAGGATTGTCAGTTGCCACGGTTATGCTGGATAACTTAGGGCAGTCAGCAAATATTCCATTTTTTATATTTGTCAGATTTGCAGAAATGCGGATAGATTCAATCTGTGAGCAGTTAGCAAATGCAGATGACCCAAGTGAAGTCAGGTTGTCTGGTAAGGTTACGTTAGTAAAACTTCTACAATAAGAAAAAGCATTAGAACCAATGCTCGTGCAAGCACTAGGAAGGGTTATATTACCCAGTTTTTGGCAAGCATTAAAGGCACTTTGTCCAATTTCGGTCACAGTATCAGGTAATGAAATATTTGGTAAAGAAGTACAAGTGTCAAAGGTGTAAGGTTTTATTTTCGATAATTTGCTAGGAAGCGTAATATGTTTAAGGCTTTTACAAAGCTGGAATGTATAGCCTCCTAAATCTGTAACTGTATCAGGAAGAACAATTTCTTCTAGGGCAGTTTGGGTAAAGGCACTTTGTCCAATTGTTTTTACACCTGGTTCAATCGTTACATTTTTTAAAGCACTACATTCCGCAAATGCCATTTCTCCAATAGACTGTACACTGGAAGGAATGGTAACTTGTTCTAATTTCTGAGACATATTGGCTACATTGTCAGGAATAGCTTCAAGATGCTTCGGAAATGTTAGGCTGGTTAAGTTTGGACACTGGGAGAATGCACTTTTCCCAATGGAAGTGATGTTGTCAGGAATAGTGATTGTCCCAAAGAGAATACCCTGAAAGCTACTTGGTCCTAAAGCAATAACCGTGTCTGGTATCGTTGTTGTGTAACAGCCGATAATCAAAGTATTGCTGGCAGTTTCAATCAAAGCATTGCAATTATCACGGCTGTCATAGTATGGGTTTTCAGGTGATACCGTTAATTTGGTTAATGTAGGAATACCAAAGGCTCTGGTGCCAATCTGTGTTACATTTGAAGGAATGGTTACAGAGGTAAGTCTAGTATTACAAAAAGCATCCTCTCCAATTATTTTTGTAGATTGTGGTAGTTGTATCTCCCTTAGAGAGTAGTCATAAATAAATGCCCATGTACCAATGTTTTCTACACCTTCTGAAATAACAATTTCCTCTACACTACTACAGAAAGAAAATGCCTTATAAGGTATCTTTTTTAAGGTAGAAGGAATCACGATTTTTTTCACACGAGTACAATCTGAAAATACTTCGGTTCCCAATTCTGTCAAGCCCTCTGGAAGTATAATTTCCTCTAGATTTGAACAATCATAAAAAGCATAATTTCCAATTTTCTTTAAGGTTGATGGAAATTCCACCCAGTGAAGAGAACTATTATTAGCAAAAAGGTGTTCATCAATTTCTGTGACACCTTCAGGAATTTTCATATAGGTAGCTTCATCTTTATTATTGATTCCTGTTACACAGGTTCCGTCCTCGCTGAAAGTGAGAGAGGCTTCGATGGTTGGTGCGGGTGTGTCCTGTGGCCATTCTTCGAAAGGACCAGTCGTTGCGGTGGCTTGCGGTGTTTCGGTTGGTTCTGAAGTGATGGTTGGTTGAAGAGAAGCCGCTGGTGGTGTAGTAAGCTCTGGAGTTTGCGTAGTATTTAGTGGAGTACTGCTCACATTTGGGCTAGTAGTTACCACAGGTGTTGCAGAGCTTGCTGGAATCGTAGGTTCTCCTAGAAAAGGAGTGGCACTTGGTGTCGGTTGCGGAGTCGTCACTGCAGTTGGTACAGGTAGTTCTGTTGGTCGAGCTGTAGAAGTTGGAGTGACGGTTACGGTTGGTTTTTTCGTTGCCACAACAGTTGCCTTTTTTACTTTGATCGTACAAATAAGCGTTTTTTTGGTACTTTTCTTTTTGAATTTATACCAAACAGTAGCTTTTAGTTTTGTAGTTCCAACTTTAACCCCCTTAATTTTTGCATTGTACTTGCCACTTTTTTTGACTGTGGCAATTTTTTTGTTGGTAACTTTGTAGCTTGTTTTGGTGAGTTTATTACCATTGGCGTTCAGTTTTAGTGTAACGGTTTTACCAACGGTAACCTCTTGTGTCTTTTTTAGAGATGGTACACGGACTTTTGCCTGTGTTTCTGTGGCTGGCATACCAGACATTGCCAAGGACACTGTCAAGATGCCTGCTAAAAGTTTTTTTGTTCTCATACGGATTAATCCCCCTTTTGTACAAGTATGTTTCTCAACCCCCATAGTGTAAAAAATAGTAACAGTTCAGCCGAGGACAACAATCATTTTTGCCTGGCTGAACTGTTACAAAAAATAAAGTCTGTTGAGAGTACATGATTTTCGTTCCTTATTTATTATACCTGATTATTTTTGTGTGGACAAGTTATTACGATAGGGGGAGTTAGTTAATTTGTGTGTTTTGACAATTTATAAATGTTTACGGATAAATTGTCATTATTTTTTGAGGGGTTCGGTACTATCTGATATTAATTCGGCTAATGGAAGCAATGCTTCATATTTGTAATGCAATCGTTCCAGTTGCTTTTTCATATTCTCTAAGTTCCATTCTTTACCTTTAAAATACTTATATTTAGCACCATTTTTATCCATTTGAGTCTTAAAAATTTTCTTGCAACTTCGTATGGAATAACATCTTCATCATCCATTAATGCAATTTCAGGTGCTATTTTTTTCAGGATATTTATGTCATTATTACAATATTCTTGTAATACATCTTCTTTATACATATCTTCATCGCATCCAAATTCTGTACCACAACATTCGCAAATGTCCCCTTCTCCATATTCATATCCTTTTTCGAAGCTTTCATCAAAATCCCAGCCACAAACACTACACCACATGAAATTCCTCCTTTTTAATGTGCAATATGCTTTAGTGCATAATTAAGCGCTGCTTTGGACCTGTTTTTAGGCGACTATGCTTTTTACATAGTTGTTATAATTAGGCAGATAATACATGATAACATCCTTTTTATGTTCTGTCCATGTTTGCTGTTTTAAGGGTGGAATATCCTTTCGTGAAAAAATGTTTTGAATAAAATCGAAAGGAAAATTTAAAAATTGACTTTGTTTTTAAAAACAGATATAATTGAAGTTGAGTTTATAAAATAATATGGAAAGTGAGAAGGGAAAAATGAAGAAAAGATATAGAATAATTGCGGCAGTGGTAGCAACAATTTTGTTATATATAGGATCAAGAACATATTTTAACTATAAATTAAAGGCTTATGATAGGGATAATGCGTTGCTGCTTCAAACGCAGTATATTGCCAATGCCTTGCGTCTTGAAGAAGAATTACATACAAGAGGAGTTGATTTATCCGAGGAGTATTCTTCACTGATAGCTACAAAGGCAAACCAAATATTAAAAATAGACTTGGATGCAGGGTATGCATTGGATGCAAAGCTTATTGCAGAAATGTGTTACATTGCGGATAGAACAGGCTCAAGAAAAACAGGTGAGTTACAGGAATTGTTAAAAAATTACTATAATAAGGAGCTAAAGCTTTTTCAAGAGTTACCAACCGAAAATGAAGAAGGTGGAATTGAAATTTACGAGAACATTACTATTTATAATGAATTAAAAGGAACACACCTGCTAGATGGATATGATTTAAAGGATGGATTGGTAAGTTGGTTTAACGAAAATAAGTCTAAAAAGGATAAAAAAGATGAAATTGGTTCTCTTATTTGGTGTTTATATGAAAATGGATATATAAATGAATTGGATGAAAAAGCGGTTAAAAAAATATTGGAACAGGAAATTACAGAAGTGAAAAAGGAATACGAGAGTATGGAACAGAGTAACATTTCAGCAGTTTTGTGTGCAGACGAGTTGAATGCATATTATACGTTCTATTATGATGACAATCGTTTTGAAAAACAAATACAAAAAATATACGAAAATATCAATAGCAAAGAGGAATTGGAGTATGCTGAAAATGATGCTTCCTTTATTAGTTTCTTGGATGATTTTTTTAAGGTAGTTCCTAAGGTAGATGAGAATAACTATATTATTCGTAATATTAGTGATTTATTGTTAGAAAATTATTATGGAACTTTTAAGGAGAGTTAGTGTCAAATAAGGCATTTGAAAAAAACTTTTTCTTGACACAATCCAAAACCCTATGTAAAATTAAAAATTAGAAGTGCAAAAGCACAAAATGGAAAAAGACTAAGACGGTGCACTGCGAAAGCAGATAGAATATTATTTTCTTTGCAGAGAGAATGTGTCACGGCTGAAAGCACATTTAAGTTCAGATAATATTTGAATTTCACACCTGAGTTGCATATTTGAAAAATGTACGCTGAGAGTAGCGACAAAGAGTAGGATATGACGGTTCATGCACGTTACGCATAAGATAAGATGGCAGTTTGCTAAAGCCAGGGTGGTACCGCGAAAGATTCGTCCCTACAGAAGAGAAACTTTTCTGTAGGGATTTTTTTACGTTATAAGAGTAATTTGTAGCATCTCTACCCAGTCAAACTGTTATTTGAAAAATATGTTTTTTAGAACTTTAACACTATGAAGTAGTGGAGCGGATTGCGAATATTCGCTTGATTTAGGAAGAAACATTTTCACAGAAAGGGTGTAAATATGAAAGAAAAATTACAAAGCATTAAGGAAAAGGCATTGTCACAGATTAATGCGGCAGAACATTTGGAAAGTCTAAATGATGTTCGTGTTGCGTTCCTTGGAAAAAAGGGAGAGTTGACAAGCGTACTGAAATCTATGAAAGAAGTTGCTCCAGAAGACCGTCCGAAGGTGGGACAGATGGTAAATGAAGCAAGAGCAGAAATTGAGAAGGTTTTGGCAGATAGAAAAAATGCCTTTGAGAAGAGACTTCGTGAAGAAAAAATGAAAGCAGAAACCATTGATGTTACATTGCCAGCTAAGAAACCAATGGTGGGACATCGTCATCCAAATACAGTTGCATTAGAAGAAGTAGAACGTATTTTTATAGGTATGGGTTATGAAGTAGTAGAAGGTCCAGAAGTAGAATATGACTATTACAATTTCGAGGCATTGAATATTCCTGCTAACCATCCAGCAAAAGATGAGCAGGATACCTTCTATATCAATAAGGATATTGTGCTTCGTACACAAACTTCCTCTACACAGGTACATGAGTTGGAAAAAGGAAAGTTACCAATTCGTATGATCGCACCAGGACGAGTATATCGTTCCGATGAAGTAGATGCAACACACTCTCCAACATTCCATCAGGTAGAAGGTTTGGTTGTAGATAAAGATGTAACATTTGCAGACTTAAAAGGAACCTTACAACAATTTGCAAAGGAAATCTTTGGAGAAGACACAAAAGTAAAATTCCGTCCACATCACTTCCCATTTACAGAGCCAAGTGCTGAGATGGATGTATCATGCTTTAAATGTGGAGGAAAAGGATGCCGTTTCTGTAAAGGAGAAGGATGGATTGAAATCCTTGGATGCGGAATGGTACATCCACACGTATTAGAAATGAGTGGCGTAGACCCAGAAGAATATGTAGGATTTGCCTTCGGAGTAGGACTAGAACGAATCGCATTACTAAAATACGAAATCGATGACATGAGACTACTCTACGAAAACGACACAAGATTTTTGAAACAATTTTAGCGTAAGCAGAGCCATGCTGTTTGTGTGATACAGTACCACGTTGCAAGCTGGCTTGCATAAGGGGTGCTGTATCACACAAACAATAGGGCGAAGCCCGTAAAGTGAGATGGAGCGGAGCGGAATCGAACGTAGCATGGCGTAAATAGCCAGGAAAACCACGTTGCAAGCTGGCTTGCATAAGAGGCACTGTATCACACAAACAATAGGGCGAAGCCCGTAAAGTGAGATGGAGCGGAGCGAAGTCGAGCGTAGCATGGCGTAAACAGCCAAGAAAAGTGTCACACAAAATATTATGAATGATAACCTTAGGAGGGAAATAGAATGAATACACCTTTATCATGGATAAAAGCATATGTACCTGATTTAGATTGCACAACACAGGAATATGTAGATGCAATGACATTATCAGGAACAAAGGTTGAAGGATATACAGAATTAGATAAGAACTTAGAAAAGATTGTAGTAGGAAAGATTTTAAAGATTGAAAAACACCCTGATGCAGATAAATTAATCATTTGTCAGGTGCAAATTGATGAAGCAGGAGAACAGGTTCAGATCGTAACAGGTGCTTCTAACGTAAAAGAGGGAGATAAAGTTCCTGTTGTATTAGACGGTGGACGAGTAGCAGGAAGTGCGCATGATGACAAGCCACATCCAGATGGAATTAAGATTAAAAAAGGAAAACTTCGTGGAGTAGAATCTTTTGGTATGATGTGTTCTATTGATGAATTAGGTTCCAGCACAGATATGTATCCAGATGCAGCACCAGACGGCATTTATATTTTAAGTGACAATCCAGCTTATAAGGATGCACCAATCGGAAGTGATGTTCCTGAATTGCTTGGATTACGTGATGTGGTAGTAGAATATGAAGTAACTTCCAATCGTGTAGACTGCTTTGGTATTCTTGGAATTGCAAGAGAAGCGGCTGCAACATTTGATAAGAAGTTTATCCCACCAGTTGTAAAAGTTACAGAAAATCAGGAAGATACAAAGGACTATATTTCTGTTGATGTGCAAGCTACAGATCTTTGCTCCAGATATGTGGCAAAAGTTGTGAAAAACATTAAAATTGCACCATCTCCTGAATGGATGCAGAGAAGATTGGCAGCAGTAGGTATTCGTCCAATCAATAACATTGTAGATATTACAAATTATGTAATGGAAGAATATGCACAGCCAATGCATGCATATGATTTAGATACCATTGCAGGGAAAAAGATTGTAGTAAAACGTGCGGAAAATGGAGATAAATTTACTACTTTAGATGGACAGGAAAGAAAATTAGACAATTCTATCTTAACAATCTGTGATGGAGAGAAAGCAATTGGTATTGCTGGTATCATGGGTGGAGAAAATTCCATGATTACAGACAATGTAAGCACTATGTTGTTTGAAGCAGCATGTTTTGATGGAACTAATATTCGTTTATCTGGAAAGAAACTTGGTATGCGTACAGATGCGCAGGCTAAGTTTGAAAAAGGATTAGATCCAAACAATGCAAAAGAAGCACTAGACAGAGCTTGCCAGTTGATTACAGAGCTTGGTGCAGGTGAAGTGGTTGGCGGATATGTAGATGTATATCCAGAAGTAAGACAGCCAATCAGAGTAGGTTATAATGTAGAAAAAATCAATAAGCTTCTTGGAACAGATATTGACGAAGAAACTATGATTGGTTATTTTGAAAAAATTGACCTTCCAGTAGATCGAGAAACAAAGGAATTAATCGTTCCAACTTGGAGACAGGATATTAAATGCTTAGCAGACGTTGCAGAGGAAGTCGCTCGTTTCTATGGCTATGCAAATATTCCTACCACACTTCCAAGTGGTTCTGGTACCAGTGGCGGATTGTCTTTGAAACTTCGTGTGGAAAATATCGCAAGAAGTGTTGCAGAGCAATTTGGTTTTTGTGAGGCAATGACATACTCCTTTGAAAGTCCAAAAGTATTTGATAAATTAAAGATTGCAGAGGATGATGTACTTCGCAATACGGTTATGATTACCAATCCTTTGGGCGAGGATTATAGCATGATGCGTACACTTCCACTAAATGGAATGCTTACTTCACTTGCAACAAACTATAATCGTAGAAATAAAAATGTACGTTTATATGAAATTGCCAATGTATATATTCCAAAGGCATTTCCAGTAACAGAACTTCCAGATGAAAGAACACAGCTTACTTTAGGAATGTTTGGAGAAGGAGACTTTTTTGACTTAAAGGGTGTGGTAGAAGAAGTAGTAGAAGCAATTGGATTAAAGAAATTAAAGACTTATGATCCAAAGGCTGGAAAGAACTTCTTGCATCCGGGAAGACAGGCAAACATCATGTATGGAGATGTAGTATTAGGTTACATGGGTGAAGTACATCCAGATGTGGCAGATGCTTATGGAATTGGTGAAAAAGCATATGTAGCAGTTATTGATATGCCTACAGTTATGGAACTTGCTGATTTCTCCATTAAATATACAGGCATTGCAAAATATCCTGCGGTAAGTCGTGACCTTAGTATGGTTATGAAAAAGGAAATTTTAGTTGGTCAAGTGGAAGAAATTATTCGCAAAAAGGGTGGCAAATTATTGGAAAGCTGTACTTTATTTGATGTATATGAAGGAAATCAGATTGCAGATGGTTACAAGTCTGTAGCATATTCTATTTCGTTCCGCGCAACAGACCATACATTAGAGGAAAAAGAAATCACGATTTTGATGGATAAGATTATTAAAGGTTTGGAAGATATAGGAATTGAGCTTAGAAAATAGGCTTAGAAAGGCGGAAAAAGCTGTATGAGGGGAAAAACGCAGAAGCGGTGTGGAAAGATAATAGCCAGAGTAGCGTTTGTTGTATATCTTATGGTGTTGACATATTTTCTGTTTTTTAGTGAAAGGTATGGGCGCGCAGGCGCCCAAATCTATCGCTATAATTTGGTCCCTTTTCGGGAAATCAGACGCTATATTCAATATAGACACTTGTTTGGTTGGGAATATTTTGTAGTAAATATTTATGGAAATATACTGGCATTTGTGCCGTTCGGTTTTTTCTTACCTATTGTAAGTAAAAGCAATCGAAGTTTTTGGACTGTTACACTTTATGGTTTTGAGTTTACGTTGGGAATTGAGTTGGTACAACTTTCATTTCAGGTGGGAACATTTGATGTGGATGATATCATAATGAATACGCTGGGAGCAATACTGGGGTATATCTTGTTTGCATTATTCAAAAAAAAGCTAAAGAAATTTATGTGAGAAACGAAGAAAAATCTTAGTTAGTTGCATAGAAAAAGTTTTTAGGGGCAGGAATAACCATGGATGAAAGGAGAGAGAAAGAAACCATATGAAAACGTTTGTATCGAAGGATCGTACAGGAGTGCATAATCGAGGATCCAGTTATATAGAGATTGATAAGCATAAATCAGTTCCAGGCTTTATTTCTATTATGATTGGGGTAGCGGTGTTTGTACTTCTTATGGTCTTATTTTTGTTATCCTATCTGGAGCATGGAAAAGCAGGCATATGGCTCGGACTGATAGGAATTATGCTGGTGTTTCTGGCAATAACGGGAATTATATTTGCTATTTCAGGATTAAGTGATTCGGAAGCAAAAAAAGGTAGACCGATTGCGGGAGCAGTGCTAAATGCAGTAATGCTCAGTGTGTTACTTGTTCTATATATCGTTGGGGTATAGCAAAATAGAAAGTGAGATTTTTTTATGATGGGTTAAGAATTAAGAAAAATATGTCGAAATAAAACAAAATGGAATTAAATGCTTATTTGGGCAAAAAATTCGAGGAAACTGATATACCTGTTCTATAGACAACAGGTAGGGGTGAAATACACAGGATGAGGGTTGGCTACATAGGATAATCTATGGAGGTAATAAAGGAACTGTTCAAGATGACCAAACTGTAAGGGAATGAGAAGACGATGTGTTTTTCAAAGCAGAGAGGGAAGAAGAATAGTGACAGAAGGATTGCTTGCGTATGACACGTTTGAGAACAGAATGGAGGGGTCTTTAATGGCAGAAATTAACAAGGAAGAGTTTAAGCAGAGTGTGGTAGATAACTTAAAGATGTTGTTCCGCAGATCTGTGGAGGATGCAGATCAACAGCAGTTATTCCAGGCGGTTGCTTATGCCACAAAGGATATTGTGGTAGATCAGTGGATGGCTTCGCACAAGGAATTTGAAAAGCAGGATAAAAAAATCGTATATTATTTATCGATGGAATTCTTAATGGGCCGTGCTCTTGGTAATATTATTATCAATTTAAAGGGTAATCAGGCAATCAAAGAAGCTATTGAGGAGTTAGGACTGGACTTGGATGTAATTGAAGATCAGGAACCAGATGCTGCACTTGGTAACGGAGGTTTGGGACGTTTAGCTGCTTGCTTCCTTGATTCCTTGGCAACTTTGGGATATCCGGCATATGGATGTGGTATTCGTTATAAGTATGGTATGTTTAAGCAGAAAATTGAAAATGGTTTCCAGATTGAGACACCAGATGACTGGTTGAAGAATGGAAATCCGTTTGAAATGAAGAGAGCAGAGTATGCGGTAGAAGTTAAGTTTGGTGGTTATGTAAATATAAAAAGAGATGAAAATGGCAGAGAACACTATGTACAGGAGAATTACCAGTCTGTTCGTGCGGTGCCATATGATTTACCAATTGTTGGTTATAATAATAACGTGGTAAATACACTTCGTATCTGGGATGCAGAAGCCATTGATACATTTAGTTTGGATTCTTTTGATAAGGGAGATTATCAAAAGGCAGTGGAACAGCAGAATTTGGCAAGAACCATCTGCGAGGTATTGTATCCAAATGATAACCATTATGCAGGTAAAGAGCTTCGTTTAAAACAGCAGTATTTCTTTGTATCAGCAAGTATCCAGAGAGCAGTTACAAAATATATGCAATTTCATGATGATATTCACAAACTTCATGAGAAGGTTTGTTTCCAATTAAATGATACTCATCCAACTGTTACAGTAGCGGAATTGATGCGTATTCTTTTGGATGACTATAATTTAGAGTGGGATGAAGCATGGGAGATTACAAATAAGACTTGTGCGTATACAAACCATACAATTATGTCTGAAGCATTGGAAAAATGGCCATTAGAGTTGTTCTCAAGATTACTTCCTCGTATCTATCAGATTGTGGAAGAGATTAATAAGAGATTTATTTTACAAATTCAGGAGAGATATCCTGGAGATTACGAAAAAGTAAAGAGCATGGCAATTATTTATGACGGTCAGGTTAAGATGGCACATCTTGCTATTGCAGCCAGCTTTTCTGTCAATGGTGTTGCCAGATTGCATACAGAGATTCTTAAGAATCAGGAATTAAAAGATTTCTATCAGATGATGCCAGAGAAATTTAACAATAAGACAAATGGTATTACACAAAGACGTTTCTTATTACATGGAAATCCATTACTGGCAGATTGGGTTACAAGTAAGATTGGTGATGACTGGATTACAAATCTGGCACATATCAATGAACTTGCCATTTATGCAGACGATGAAAAATGCCAGAAAGAATTTATGCAGATTAAATATCAGAATAAAGTACGTTTGGCAAAATACATTAAAGAGCACAACAATGTAGAAGTAGACCCACGTTCTATCTTCGATGTACAGGTAAAACGTCTACATGAATATAAGAGACAGTTGTTAAATATTTTGCATATTATGCATTTGTACAACGAGCTTAAGAAAAATCCGGATATGGATTTCTACCCAAGAACATTTATTTTTGGTGCGAAGGCATCGGCAGGATATCGTAGAGCAAAGGCAATCATTAAGCTGATCAATAGTGTTGGAGATGTAATCAACAATGATGCTTCTATTGATGGAAAGATTAAAGTTGTATTTATTGAAGATTATAAGGTATCTAATGCAGAGTGGATTTTTGCGGCTGCGGATGTATCAGAACAAATTTCTACAGCCAGCAAGGAAGCATCTGGAACTGGTAATATGAAGTTTATGTTAAACGGTGCTTTGACACTTGGAACAATGGATGGAGCCAATGTAGAGATCGTTGAGGAAGTAGGAGCAGAAAATGCATTTATCTTTGGTTTAAGTTCAGATGAAGTGATTGCTTATGAACACAACGATCAATATAATCCAAAAGATATTTACAATACAGATCAGGATATTCGTACCGTATTGACACAGCTTATCAACGGAACTTATTCTAAGGATAATCCAGAATTATTCCGTGAAATTTACAATTCCTTATTGGAACGAAACGGTGGAGAGAGAGCCGATCAATACTTTATTTTAAAGGACTTCCGTTCTTACGAGGAAGCACAGAAGAAAGTAGAAAAGGCATACCGCGATCAGGCAGGATGGGCAAAGTCAGCAATGTTGAATACTGCTAAGTGTGGTAAGTTTTCATCTGACCGTACCATTGAAGAATATGCAAAGGAAATCTGGCACTTGGAAAAAGTCAAGGTTGAGTTATAAGGGGTATCATAGACTGGGGAAAGGAGCTGCAGTGCGTTGCAGCTCTTTTCTCTACAGTTTCTTTTACATATATTTTTTACGAAGGGGGATACGATTATGGAAAACAAAGAAAAAAATATGGGAAAGAACAAAATGATAGGAAAATTGTTGGCACCACTTATTTGTACAGTGGCGTTAATGATTATTATTCAACTGGTTGTATTGCAATTGCTGAGTAAAGGGGTTTTGAATACAGTTGCTGCTTTACTCATATTAGTTGCAGTTACGGTTTTGTGTTTTGGTGCAATAGTGTTAGTAGCAAAATTTGTATTTGACCAGATACGATTTCTGGTATCGGGAGAAGGGATGAATTCCAAATTCTCGCAAAAAGCAAAGAAAATGTCAGAGCGTGAGGATAATTTAGGAGAATTGATGCGCACGATTCAATCAGGAGTGACTAATATCGGAAGTATTTTAAAGGGGATTAAAAATGCATCAGAGGATTTAGGTGAAGTTTCTGGAAAATTCCAAGAATTATTTGACACAATGACGCAGTCCTTAGGAGATACAAAAGGGGCAGTAACTTCGATTGCAGAGAATGCAGTATTGCAGGCAGACCGCGTAGAGGATATGAAGGGAAAAATTGATGCCATCAGTGCTTCCATTGATCGCATTTCTGAAAATGTAGCACAGTTGACGGAGAGTGCAAATGCGGTGGAAGAGTATAATGCTTCTGCGGAGCGCATTATTTCAGAATTGGCTAAGATTAGCAAAGAAAGTGGAGAGTCTATTGAAAGTGTAAAGAAACAGACAGATCTTACTAATCAGTCTGCACAGCAGATTCGTACAGCAACAGAAATTATTGCGGGTATATCTGCACAAACGAACCTTTTAGCACTGAATGCCAGTATCGAGGCAGCCAGAGCAGGGGAACATGGAAGCGGATTTGCGGTAGTTGCAGAAGAAATCAGACAACTTGCAGACCAGTCTAAAGAATCTACACAACAGATTAATACGATTGTAAATGAACTGATTGAAAATTCTGATGTTAGCGTAGAAATAACAGAGCGTGTGACAGAAGCATTTGAAAAACAGACAGAGAAACTTTCAGAAACAGAAGAGATATTTGGAAAGCTGAATCGAGAAATTGGACAGGTGGGAGCTGCAATTGGCGTAATCCATGGAGAAACACAGGATTTGAAATCTCACAAAACTGTGATTGAGGAAGGAATTGTGGCACTTACAGACACATCTCAAGAAAATGCAAAAAATGCAGAGACAACAACGGACAATATGGAGCAATTCGGTTCCATTGTAGAAGAGTGCCAGGAATCAACGAAACAGGTACTTTCTATATCCGATGAATTAGTAGGATATATTGGAAAATTTCAAGCAGGAACAGTGAAGGAAATAGTAAGATCATAAAGCTATAGTTATACTGACAAACAAACAGGGCTATTGCACCATGAAAAATAGTACAGGATATGGAAGTACCAGATAGGTGGCATTTCTAATATATGCTGGAAATAAATTTTCGGTGCAGTGGTCCTGTTTTCGGTTTATGGAAAATGTAGATGGTAGTATCAGGGAAAAATTCCTTGGAAAACTTACGGGAACAGCTTTTTCAAAAGCATTACAAATTTAGTGAAAAAAGGGAGGGGTTATGCTTGAAAATAAAACCAATGAGACAGACAGATAATGGACAGAACGTTTCAGCTAGAAATAGTATTGTATATGGTATTGGAGTGGTTGTACTGTGCCTCTTTTTAATATTTTTTGCTATATGGTATTATACAGGTAGTAGTAAGCAAAGTGCAGATATAAAGGTAACAGATAAAGGTGTTTATATATCAGAGTTAGAAGTGCAACCAGACAAAGCGGCTAGTATGACGGCTTTTTTTATGTATGATGGGAGAAGTTATTGTCTTTGTGATGATATGTTTCTGGAGAAAACGGCAATTGGAATTTGTTTAGGAACTGTGTCTGTTAGTATAGGTGAATGGAGTGATGCTTCAAAGTATATAGATTTTTCTGGAACAGTTTCAGGAAAAGTATATGCAGTTAAGGGTATAAGCAAAAAATTTATGCTTTGCCTCGTATCGGATGATGGAAAAAAACAGGTTTTTATAAATAATAAGGGCATTGCTTTGAAAATTGGTTCGGAAATTTTTGAAAAGTATTTACATGTATCAGAGGGGGTAGATTGTGTCACATATGAAACGCAAGAATCCTGGGATGATGCACAAGGTAATACGAAAGAATATTTAAGTTCTTCTAATGAAAAGAAAATTATACTTAATCAGTTTATAGAAGCATTGAATGATGGAAAATGGATGAGAATGGAGGATATTCCTAAATCAAAAGATGGAAGAACCGATTATGATTTGCAGGAATATCATATGTATCTAAAGCTAAAAACTGGTGTTACAATTCATCTTAGACTTTTAAAAGGAGGATATGTAAATCTTGAAGGCTTGAACTGGGTTTGTGTGAAAATAAACAAAGAGGTGTATACTTCTTTAATCAGTAATTTTATATAATAGTATAAAAGTCTAGGAGCATTTGTTCCTGGATTTTTTTACTCTATAGTAAAGTCCTATAGAGTAAAACGCTCCGCTGGATGTGCACACACATATTTTACCTAACAAGGTACGAGTTTAGTAAAATAGCGTACAGAGTAGATGCGAAAGGAAGATGGTTGCAAAAGTGTGCAACCCGCATCTGGCACGCAAAGTGGAGCAAGTCCCTTATGAGTGAGGGATATAGGGAGTTGACGTGGACTTGTCCACTTTGTTCTAAAAGTTCAAGAAAAACAGCTGTTTTTAGGCATTGGGTGCTCCTGAACAAGGTGCGGGAGTTAAGTCCCGTACCTTGTAAGGCACGAAGTGCTGCCTTTATATGAGCAAGTAGCGAAGCGGATTGCAAATATCATTGATTCTATAGAAAATGTTTCATAGATTATTTGATTGAGCAGTTGGCTTATTTCATTAAAAAAGGTAAAAACCTGAAATAAAGTATAAAAATCTCCGATATATTAATATAAAGTCTGCTATTCGTATATAGTAATGAGAACAGGAGGAGAGAGAATGGAGAGGAGAAAAAAATTTACAGCACAGGAACTGGCTGGATTTTGCAGTCAGGTTACCAGTATGCTGAAAAGTGGAATTAGTTTAGAAGAAGGTATGTATATGTTGGCAGAAGAAATGGAAGATGTGCATACAAAAAACATACTAAAACAGGTAGAAGAAAAATTGAAACAAAACAATAGTTTTCATAGCGCTTTAAAGGAAAGCAAGGCATTTCCAACCTATTTGGTGAATATGGTCCATATTGGGGAGACCAGTGGAAAATTAGAGGATGTCATGCAGGCAATGACAAAATATTATGAAAGAGAGGATGCGATACAAGACAGTATTCGAAACGTAATCGCTTTGCCGCTTATGATGTTTTTTATGATTGCCATTATTCTGGTCGCATTGGTAGGGAAAATACTTCCAATGTTCCAAAGTGTATTTGCAAATTTGGATGTAGATGTGGCAGTCACCAGTAGTAAACTGATGAATTTAGGAATGTGGGTAGGACGTATCGTTGCAGGAGTGTCTTTTGCTGTGTTGCTGGTTGCATTGGTATTATTCTTATGGTATCAGACAGCAAAGGGAAAAAATGCACTAAAGCGTTTTAGTACAAAGTTCTTTGCGACGAAAAAAACAGCAGACCTATTAGCAACTGGAAGATTTGTTTCTTCTATGTCTGTTATGATTTCTAGTGGAATGGATGAACAGGAAGCTATGAAAATGGCGGGAGATGTGGTAGACCATGAAGGAATACAGAAAAAAATAAAAAATTGTTGTGAAGAAATGGGAGAAAAATCACTGGCAGAGGCACTTAGACAGGAGAAAATTGTGACAGGAATGCAGGGACGAAGAATTGCCATAGCAGATCGAACGGGTATGTTGGAAGAAGTGTTTGCAGATGTAAGCAGACAATATGATGAAAAAATTGCAGACCAGATGGGGCGTTTTTGTACCAAGTTGGAAACTACGTTGGTATTGGGATTATCTATTGTCGTAGGTGGTGTGTTACTGGCTGTCATGTTCCCATTGGTTAGTATCATTACTTCCATTGGATAATTGGGGGTGACAAATTTGAAAAATTTAAAAGAGGTAGCACACAAAACAGAAAAAGGTTGGAAACGGCAGATTTTATTTCCTATTGTAAGTTTTGTTCTGGTGATAGTCACAGCCCTAGTGGCAGGAAACTATATCAATTATATGACGAATATGCAAAGCATTGAACTTCTTCGACAATCCGTTCGAAAAGCAGTCGTACAATGTTATGCCATAGAAGGGGCATATCCACCAGACATAGACTATTTGGAAAAAGAATATAGTTTAGAATACAACCATGACAAATATTATATTGATTATGAGGTTTTTGCTTCTAATGTGATGCCAAATGTAGAGGTGTATGAACGTGAGTAGTGAAGCGGATTGCGAATATCCTTGACAGAGTATTTGAAAAATGCCATGTATACAAACAATAGAAGGAGGACATTTTATGATAAAACGGCGAAATGCATGGATTGCAAATTATGCTGGTATGCTGTCTTTGCTGTGTATGTTTATTGTAAGCTCCCTTGCATTGACAAGCGTGGGAGTATATGTATATAAAAATATTGTAGAAAATAATGCACAGAACTATCAGCTTCGTGTTTCCTTATCTTATGTAGCTACGAAGGTGCATCAATATGATACCAGTGGACAGATTTCTGTGGAAGAAGAAAATGGAATTCCTATATTGGTATTGCGAGAAAGTCTGGATAGTGGAAATTATCGTACTATGATATATTGCTATAAGGGAAAAATGCGAGAATTATTTCAAGAGGAAGGGCTTTCTTATTCTTTAGAAGATGGTATGGAAGTGATGGAGCTGGATCAGTTAAAATTAAAGCAGGATGGAAAACAGATTTTTGTAAAAGCAATAGAAAATGGGGAGCAGGAGCAATTAGTTTTAAATATTCGCAGCGAATAAGCAGCCTGTTCTTTGCAGTTAAATGTTACGCATTTGTAAATGTGTAGTGGAAGAAATAAAAATGGGAGGATGCAGATGGAAAAGAGGGAAAGACAATCGCAGCTTGCCAAGATGCCCTTATTGGAACTGGTTATAACCATTGGTATCTTTGCGGTAATCAGTGTGTTTCTGCTAGAGCTGTTTTTAGCAGCAAATTCCCTGCAACAAAAGGCAAGAGATACGGGGAAAGCAACGATAATGTCTGAGGATATTGCAGAGAATATAAAAGGGGCAGAGAAAAAAGAAAAAGCCATAGGGGAACTTGGCTTTCAAACAAGATATGGAAAGTGGAATGAAATGAAGGGTGTGTATCCTATTGCGGAAATAAGGAAAGAAAAGCAAGAAGGAGATACGCAAATTTACATAAAATATTGCGATTCCAAATGGAAAGCGACCAAGCAAAAGAGTAGTTACAGCATTCTTCTTGTTCCTGCAAAAACGAAGGTGAAGAATAAAACCATAGATACCTATGAAATATATGTATATCGATTAAAAGGTTATGTGTCTATGTTCCACCAAAAGAAAAACGTAGAATTGTTTCATATGCAGTTTTCGGACTATTATGAAAAAATGGAGGATTAGCATGAAAGAGAGAAAAGGATTGCTGTTAAGTGTAGGTACACCATCTATACTATTGGTTTTACTTGTGTTTGTGCTGTCTGTGTTTGCCTTGTTGTCTATTCGCGCATCTGCAAATGAGCAGAAATTAGCAGATAAAACAGCAAAATCCGTAAAAGAATATTATGCGGCAGATGCAAAGGCAGAGTATGCACTGGGCTATATAGACAGTGTGTTAGAAAGTGCAAAGATCTCTAATTTGAAAACGGAACTATTAAACATGAAAAATAGTAACGAAGAGAATTTAAAAGGACTAAAGGATTTAAAAGTCACAATAAAATCTTCTGGTGATTTTCAAACAAAAAAGACGCAAGAGGTAGTGGCAGAGGTAAGTTTTGCATTTCCAGTAAAAGAGAAAGAAACGTTGTGTGTGGCATTACAAGTATTGGCAGACAGAACTTATAAAATAACAGAATGGAAGGTTTCCATGGAAGAATTGGGTGAATATGACTCAAATTATGACGTAGAATTATGGGACGGACAGGTTGATGTAGAGGAGTGATAAAATGGTGTTTGAAGAAATGCTTTCCAGTGCGGTAAAACAAGAAGCATCGGATATATTTTTGGTAGTTGGGCAACCAGTATCCTTTAAGATAGACGGAGTAATTGAAAAGCAGGAAGAAGAGTCCTTAAAACCAGACCAGGTAAAAGAACTTGTGGATCAAATGTATGAAATGGCACAACGAGATACCAGTAACCGAAGAAATGGGGATGATGATTTTTCCATTTCTCTGGCAAGTGTAGGGCGTTTTCGTGTAAATATATTTAAACAGCGAGGAAGTTGGAGTGCAGTTCTTCGAGTAGTAGCATTTGATTTGCCAGACGTTTCTAAAATGGGAATTCCTCAGACTGTACTGGATTTGGGACAAAAAAAGAAGGGCATGATTTTGGTTACGGGGCCTGCGGGAAGTGGAAAAAGTACCACATTGGCATATATTATTGATCAGATTAATCGAACCAGAAATTGTCACATTCTGACCTTGGAAGATCCGATTGAATTTTTGCATACCCATACAAAGAGTATTGTCAGTCAAAGGGAAATTGGAATCGACAGTAGCAATTATACAAGAGCATTGAAGGCAGCCTTGCGTGAAGCACCGGATGTAATTTTAATCGGAGAAATGCGGGATTTGGAAACCATAGAGATTGCCATGACAGCGGCAGAAACGGGACATTTAGTATTATCCAGTCTGCATACAGTTGGTGCGGCAAATACGATAGACCGTATTATTGATGTATTTCCACCAGAACAGCAACAGCAGATTCGGGTGCAGCTTGCAATGGTGTTACAATCCGTTGTGTCGCAACAATTGTTGCCTAGTAAAAGTGGAAAAATGGTTCCAGCATTTGAAATCATGCATGTAAACACAGCTATTCAAAATTTGATTCGGGATGGAAAAGTGCATCAGATTAGCTCTACCATTGCTACTCGCGCCAGTGAAGGCATGGTAAGCATGGATAAAAGTTTGCTAAATCTCTATCAAAGAGGAGAGATTGATGAATTGACGGTTTTGAGTAGTTGTCTAAATGTTGATGTGATGGAGAGAGAATTGAAGAATGTAAAATTATAATTTACTCTATATCGTGTATGATAAATGAAAGCGGAAATATCCAAAGTAATTCATGCATAAACATCCCTCCTGATAAAAACGGCTGTATGATTTTGTATGCGATAAAAGTAAATAATGGTGTTAGTCTAATATAGGGGCTAAAAAAATACTCTTAGCAGTAGTTTTCTTATAAAGAATGCATTATAATATATACTTGTAGACATTCTTTGTGAGAATAGGTAAAGCTCATAAAGGAACTTCTATTATGTTTACAGTAATTTTATATGTCAGGAAAAAAATCGCAAGCATGAGAATGATCTCTCGGAATCTTGAGAGAGCATGCCAGCAAAACTCTGGCATTGAACTTTGACAAGTAAATATTATTCTTGAA
>PPYF01188288.1_pt1 | contig 21565 bp, 21 predicted proteins | sample 1559871 | NCBI WGS metagenome assembly PPYF01 (sample SAMN08240021, study PRJNA423297) | Human gut metagenome, whole genome shotgun sequencing project.
TAGCTCAGTCGGTAGAGCAGGGGATTGAAAATCCCCGTGTCCTTGGTTCGATTCCGAGTCCGGGCACCACTTATTCAGAAAACCCAGCCTATGGCTGGGTTTTTGCTTTCTGGCATTCCGGTAAAGTTCCGCTTCCCGCAATGGCTAAGCCACCTCATCCAACCCTGACTCAAAGATGCGCTTGCGCAGAGTGGCGATCGTGTTCGACAGCGCTTTTTCCTGCTGGCGGAAATAGGCCTGCGGGTCGGCAAGCGTGGATACCAGCAGCCAGGATTTCTCTTTCTCAAGCGCGAGCATTTCGGCCTGCAGGCTGGCAATTTGCTGCTGCGTGGCGCTGATTTTACGCAGCAGTAGCGTGAGATCGTTCAGTCTTTCGCTCGCCATCATTGGCTCATGCTCACGCATCAGTCGGGCTAGCAGGTTACGAATAGTCGGCAGATCGCCGCGCTGTCTGGCCTGGTTGAGCTGGGCCATCATCTCGTTAGCCTCTGCCTTCAGCGCATCGTCGACCAGATCCGGGTGACAAAGCTTACTCGCCTGGCGCCACAATCGTTTGAGTTCCTGACGATCCTCCTGCGCCATATTTTCATGATGTTCGCGGCGTTTTTGCGCTTTTTGCTGCTGATCGCGCCAGGTTTCATACTGCTCGCGCGCTTCGTCACGCGCACGGCGTTCACGGGTATCTTCGTCATGGCACATTTCAGCGCGCTTGCGCAGCGAGGCTTCCGCCAGGATCTTTCTCAGCCTCAGCACCTCGGCCATCAGCGGCCCCAGATGCTGCATATAAAGATCGTTAAACTCATCAAGCTGGGTCAGCCTTGCGTTTCTGGCATCAAGCAGCGCCTGCAACTGGGTTTCCAGCGCTTTTAGCTCCAGCTTGCTGGCCGCAACGCGCGGATCCTGCCATTGAGTCATCGAGCGCTGGCTTTGCAGCCAACTGACGATGGCGTTCATCGCCTCGCCATAGCGCCGGGCCTCAAGAGCCTGAATGATGGCGTCAATCGCGGGATCGTCAATGTCGCCTTTCAGGTGCGAAATCTGACTGGCAATGATCTCATCATCTTCCAGTTCAATGGCATTTTTGATGATTTCCAGCCGCTTGATGGGTTTACTCATGGGGCGTTTGCTCGGCGTCCTGACCGTGGGAATGGATCGCAGAGTAGCACTCGTTTCGGTGCGCCGTCAGCCGCTATGTCATATTATAAGTGACGTTATTTCAGTCGCTTATATTTTTGGTATGAAGTATAGACTTAAGTCGAACTGACGGTGGTTAATATCGCTACTCTGCCAGCGCCTGACGTAAATCGTCGCGTAAATCGTCAACCCCTTCAATGCCCACAGAGAGGCGAATCAGCTGTGGCGTAATGCCGTTGGCCAGTCGCTGCTCCAGCGGGATAGAGGCATGGGTCATGCTGAACGGCTGGCTGACCAGGCTTTCCACGCCGCCCAGGCTCTCAGCGAGCGTAAAGAGGCGCAACTTTTTGATCACCGCTTCTGCCCGTTCGGCATCGCCTTTTACCACAATTGAGATCATTCCGCCCGGTTGCGCCATCTGGCGGCGGGCAAGCGAATAATCGGGGTGCGATTCCAGCCACGGGAACCAGACTTTTTCCACCTGCGGCTGCTGCTCAAGCCACTGGGCAAGCGCCAGCGCGTTGTTGCTGTGGCGTTCCATACGCAGCGACAGCGTGCGGATCCCGCGCAGAGTCAGAAAGCTACTGAACGGATCGAGCACGCCGCCAACGGCGTTTTGCAGATAACCAAGCTGCTCTGCCAGCGTCGGGTTATCGCCCACCACCGCAAGACCGGCGACAACGTCGGAGTGACCGTTGAGGTATTTGGTCGCGGAATGCACCACGATATCAAAACCGAATGCCAGCGGGCGCTGGATTACCGGCGAGGCGAAGGTGTTATCCGCCACGCTGATAAGCTTGTGGCGGCGGGCGATGCCGGCAATCTCCTCCAGATCGGCCAGTTTTAGCAAGGGGTTGGTCGGCGTTTCGACCCAAATCATGCGCGTTTCCGGACGGATAGCCGCTTCCAGCGCCGAGAGCGAGCCGGGTTTGACCCAGCTCACCTGCAGCCCAGCGCTGCGCCGACGCACGTTTTCAATCAGCCGGTAGGTTCCCCCATAAACATCATCGACGGCAACGATATGGCTGTCTTTATCCAGCAGCTCCAGCACCGTGGAGATAGCCGCCAGCCCAGAGGCAAAGGCGTAGCCGCGGCTGCCGCCTTCCAGTTCAGCGATGGTGGTCTCCAGCGCAGCGCGCGTTGGGTTGCCGCTACGCGAATACTCGTAGCCGGTGTGCTGTCCCGGTGCCGGTTGGGCATAGGTGGATGTCGCGTAAATGGGCGGCATCACCGCACCGTGGCTATCGGTAAAAGTGCCGCTGTGTACGCTCAGGGTATCGAAGGTTTTCATTATTCATTCCTTACTGTTCAAGACGGTTACGCCAGCTCGTGAGGAGATCGCTGCGGGTGATAAGGCCAAGGAAGCGTTCGTTATCCACCACAACGGCCACCTGGCCGCGATCAAAAATCGGTTTCAGCGCGCTCTCAGGCGCGGTGATGTCGAGGGTTTCAACCTCCTGAGTCATGGCTTCGCGCACCGGCAAGCCAAAACGTTGACTGTCTCCCTGGACGTGGCTCAGCAGATCCCACTCATCGATGATCCCCACCACCCCGCCCTCTTCGAGTACCGGTAGCTGTGAGATGTCATAAAGGCGCATACGGGCCAGTACGGTCGCCAGGGTGTCATCCGGTGCGGCAGTAACGGTGGCGCCTTCATCGTGGCGCAGGGCAATGAAATCGCTCAAGTCACCACGCAGTGTGCGGGCCAGCAGGCCCTGCTGGCGCATCCAGTCGTCGTTGAACATTTTCGACAGGTACTTGTTGCCGCTGTCGCAGGCAAAGGTCACCACGCGTTTCGGCGTGGTTTGCGCACGGCAGTAGCGCAGCGCCGCCGCCAGCAGCGTGCCGCTTGAAGAACCAGCCAGAATCCCTTCGACCTGTAGAAGCTCACGGGCGGTAGTGAAGGCTTCACAATCGCTGATGCGTAACGCCTTACGGACGTTATTGATGTGCGCTAATGGCGGGATAAAGTCTTCGCCAATCCCTTCAACCAGCCAGGATCCCGCCTCCTGATAACGACCGCTTTCGACCTGATCGGCAAGGATCGAACCGGCCGGATCGGCCAGCACAAACTCGGTATGCGGCGAATGTTCGGCGAACCATGCCTGCAGACCGCCCAGCGTACCGCCCGACCCTACGCCAACGACGATGGCATCAATTTGCCCGTCGAGTTGCTGATACAGCTCCGGCGCGGTGGTCGTGGCGTGAGCCAGCGGATTGGCGGCGTTATTGAACTGGTCAATGTAAAAAGCGCCGGGCAGCGCTTTTGCCAGCCGCTGTGCGTAGTCCTGATAGTACGCCGGATGCCCTTTACCAACGTCAGAACGGGTCAACACAACCTGAGCGCCGAGGGCGCGGAGGTGGAAAATCTTCTCGCGGCTCATTTTGTCCGGTACGACAAGGATAAGCTTGTACCCGCGCTGGGCAGCAATCAGCGCCAGCCCTAGCCCGGTGTTACCTGCGGTCGCTTCGACAATGGTACCGCCAGGCAGCAGCAGCCCCTGCTTTTGCGCCTCGTCGATCATCGACAGCGCCACCCGGTCTTTGATTGAACCGCCGGGGTTCTGGTTTTCCAGTTTCAGAAACAGGCTGCACGGTCCGGTATCCAGCTTATGCAGCTGCAGTACCGGCGTCTGGCCGATAAGTTCGGTGACGGAATGGTAAACGGTCATACGTTTTAATCCTGATATATGAGCAATGACCAGAGTGTATGGCTGTAAAAAATGGATGATAAAGAACCTTTATCTGGCCTTTAGCGAAAATTGGAATATGACCTGCTTTTTAGACATTTAGACGGAGAGACGTTTAGTCGTGCAGAGGGGTTGATGGCTAAAAAAGGAGGGATTTGCTCTATTTTCAGTCATAAAAGCGGCATCAGGTCGCGCGTTTTGCCGCATCATAGCTTTCTATTGTTGAACTTCATCTAAGGATTGTTCGCCGCATTCTTTGGGCTATTCGCGCTATGGGGACGAGACGACGCGTTGAAGAACCCGCCTGAAAGGCGGGTTTTTGGTTTCTGTGCCCCTCGGAGCTGTCTCGCATCACTCACTGATAAACAAACGTCACGCCAATAATCGACTGCACGTTTCCCGCCGTCACCTGCCCGCGGGTTCGCGCATAGTTGGCGGTCAAGCCAAGGCTCACGGCCGATGTGCTTACCGTGCCAAGCGATACCATACTGTTGGCAGGCACAATGCTGCCGTTGCGGGTAAGCTGAACGCCCACCCCGCTCGCAGGCGACGCCGATGCGGTGTTGGTGAAAATGGAGTTTGCCGAATCCTCCGTCGTCCCCGAGAGGTAGTAACTGAGCTTTTGGCTCTGCGCGCAATACACCGTTAGCGGAATGGCTGTAGAGCCAGGGTAATCCGGCAGCGTGACCGTGACGTTTCGCGCAGAGACATCACAGCCTCCGGTGGGTACCACGACGTTGTTGTTAGCGTAGATATTCCAAACAAACTGGAAATCGTCGTTATTTTTATTGTTGGTCTGGCGAAGAATCATTACGGCGATAAGCGTTCCAGCGCTAATCGCCACGCCGCCAGCGGAGCTAATCGGCGTCAGATAGAGCATCGTGGGCCAGGGAGTATCGGTTTTCGAGTTGTAGATTATCCGCGCGGTTTCCGTGGTGGTGGGAAACGGGTAGCTGGAACCGTTGTATTTGACGGTGCCGGAAAAACTTGCAAGCACGCCACCGTATGCCGAACCTCTCTGCAAGGTGACGTAGTCGGTGATGGTCTCCGGATAATCGTTATGGCAAAAAATCTGCGTCGAGAGATCGACGACCAGGTTTTGCCCCACGTTCACCGCGGGGGCCAGATCCACATAGACGTTCGCGCTGCCGCCGCCGATGGGGATTGTTGTTCCGCTGGCGGTCCTGCAGGCAAATGACCAGGCATTAAACGACCAGCCGACCATCAGCAGCATCGTCAACACGGTTATCACTCTCTTCATAACGCTTTTCTCCTGCTCAGGCGTAGGTATAGGTGACGTTGATCACCGCCTGAATAGTTCCCTGGGTCGCGCCACCGTTAACCGATAGCGCCCTCACCTGCAGCGGAAAACGGGCAGACTGCGAGGTTTCATCCACCGTGACCGTTGTCGTCGCGCCGGTATTAAGCGTTTTGCCCCCTGCATCCTGCAGCTCAAGCTGAATATTTCTGGCCGTTCCCTGATTCTGGTAGTAGCCGGTGGCGTCTGCCGTGCCGCTAAAGCTGGCGGTAACCCGCGATGTGCCAACAGGGCAGTTGATGAGATCCAGCTCGACGCCATGCCAGGCCGAACTTGAACCTGCCGAAAGCAGGCTGAAAGTGTAGAGATCGCCAAGATCAACGTCAGCATTGCGGGTCGAGACCGTGCAAGGCTTCGCCACCACTTTACCGTTGACGGTAATCGTCACATCGGCGGCCCTTAGCGCCGAAGATAAGGCGACCAGCACGATCGCCGATAGCACGCCGCAATAAGCCCATTTCATTGATGCCTCCACTTACTGAAATTCAAGGGTGAACGTCGCCGTGGCGTTAACGTGGCCCGGCGTGACCGGCACCTGCGTGGCCATCAGGCGAGCATAAAAATTAAGCGTGTTGCTTTGACCTGGCGTCAGCGTCGTCCATGGAAGAACGGATGATGCGGCATTGAGCGGCAGCATCGTCTGCTGGCCATTGAGGATCTGCACCCCCATGCCAGCGGCGGCAGCGCTGCCGCCGTCAAGCTTCAACAGGCTGGTATTGTCGTTATCCGCCACGCCAGTAAACCCTACCTTCACCGCGCTCACCGCGCCGCCGCAGGGGGAAAGGACAATACGAAAAGGTATCGCCGGCGTGGTCGCGCCGACGGCGCTGAACTGTTTAGCGGCGTTATCCATCAGATCGACGATAAAGTCCTTAGACTCGCCCGCCACGGCACAGCCGTTATCTCTCACATGGCCGCTGATGGTGATCGTGCTATCTGCGGCCAGCGCGCTGGCGGTAAATAGCGACAGGAGTGTGCTGAACAGGTAACAAGGGGTTGTCATAGTGATGTCCTTAGCGGCACGTGGCCGATAGCTGAATCAGAGGCTGCTGCTGGCTCTCGTCGGGTAACCGATATTCAGCTTCGCAACGTGCATTGGCGCCTTGCCCCCACATGACCTGCACCTTTCCGGCTAGCGGCATGCCGCTGAGGTAAACGAGACCGTTATCGGCGACGATGCTGGCATTCTGGTTACCCGCCGAGGTGACCATGGCGCCAAACGGTACGGGTTTACCGTTGTGAATTAACGTCATCAGCAGCTTCATGCCAACGTGCGCCTTGAACTTCGCGCGCACAATCGCGCCGTGCGTCGGTACCACACTCACCACCGCGTCATCCAGGTCGACGTTATCCGCCAGCGTGTTGGTGTCCAGCGCCACACGGTTTTCCCGATACTCGGTGGCGTAAGGCAGCACGGCGTAGCCGCGCCAGTCGGTGCGCACCCCGGTCTGATTTTCCACTTTCGTCCCTTTCGCCCCCGGCGCGCTGACCAGTACCGCCGTGTCGTTGAGAGGCTGGCTCAGCGTGACGCCGTCAGCATGCGCCAGCACGCCACCGCTCATGCCGTAATACAGTTGTTTAATCCCGTCGCTATGGCTGTAGCCAACGTTGGCATTACCGTAACCGCCGCGATAGTTCAGCGCGGCATAACCGGTGCTCCCGCTGCTGCCTTCGCCGCCGCTGGCATAGCCCGTCTGCACGTTGTAGCTGAGGTTGTTATCCTCCAGCAGCGTGCCGTAAAGCCCGGCGAGGTTGCTCATCCGACCGTTGAGATCGTTGGACATGCTGTAGCTGGCGCTCGCTTGTCGCCAGGCGGACTGGCTGTCCGAGCGCAGCCAGTGGCTGAACGGAATGTTGACGTTCACCGCCAGCATCTGGTCACGACCATCCTGCCAGGCGTTTTTGGTCAGGCTATAGCTCAGCGTCCAGTTGATATCGTCAACGGCGGTATTTAGCCCGGCCTGGAATTGCTCATCGACATTGCCGGTTCCCCAGTAGGTTTGCTGGCTGCCGCTCAAATACAGCGTGGCCGTTCGTCCCAACTGCTGGGTAATGCTCACCTGTACTTTGCCCCGTTTGCTGTAGGCAAGGTTGTAATAGTCGGTGAATTTCGGCTTCACGTAGACCGGCCCGTCCTCGGTGACCACCGAGTGTCCGCTCATGCGCTGATAGGTAGTATCGGCAAAATTAAAGTAGCCCCGCGTGGAGTAGCGGTAGCCCACCAGCTGAATATTGGTACCTAGCTCACTGAGCGACTTGTTGTAGAGAAACCGCACCGACTGGCCCTGCTGCCGACTGTCATCGGGTAGCGTGGCGTTGGCCTGGGTAACGTCCACCGACATCGCTCCCAGGTTGCCCATGTTCTTGCCGACCCCGACGTTAAACGCACGATAGCGATCGGCCAGCTGGCTCCCGCCGTACAGTGTCCATCCTGCCGCCAGCCCGTGCATCAGGGTACCTTGAAAGAACGTGGGATCGTCCTGCAACTCATTGCCGCTGCGGTATTTTCCGGCGGTCAGCGCGTAGCGAGTGTGACCTTGACGCTGCAACACCGGGACGGAAGAATACGGTACGGTAAAACGTTGGCTGCTGCCGTCCGCTTCTTTGATCGTGACCTGTAGGTCGCCGCCGTTACCCGCCGCATAGAGATCGTTAATGGTGAAGGGACCTGGCGGCACCGTACTGTGATAAATCTCATAGCCGTTTTGCTTGATAGAAACCTGTGCCGTGCCGCGAGCAATACCATGAATAGCCGGCGCAAAACCTTTCTGACTGTCCGGCAGCATGTTGTCATCAGAAGCCATCTGCCCGCCACGAAAGTTAATCCCATCGAAGATATCGCCATTGGTATAGCTGTCTCCCAGCGTCAGCCGTGAGCGTAAGGCCGTGATATCGCGCTCCAGCCAGGTATTGATATGCTGCCATTTGTTTTCACTTTGCAAGCCGCTACTGTGGCTCCAGCTACTGTTGTCACGTAGCCGCCACGGGCCAACGTTCAACCCGCTTTGCAGGTTTAAATAGGCATATTGGCTGCTACCGCCAACCGAGTTCTGCACGCGATTACCGGTAAAGTTGTAGTTCAGCAATCCGGCTGTGATACCGTTGTCCCACAGTTCCGGCGGGATATAACCACGCGCCTGATTGCCCATAAAGGCCTGAGGGATGGTCAGGTACAGGCGCTGCTGGCCGACATCCAGGCGGATGGTTGCTGCCTCAATCATCGCCGTTAACGGCACGCAAGTGTCAGCGTCTAACGCACTCAACCCGTCGACCGCCGCGGCGTTCAGCCCCATGCTAACCAACTGTCCGCGTGTCAGACAGGGCATCAACCCATCGCCATTTTCGCGGGCGCTGAACGCCACATCGCGGGTAGCCATGTACCCGTCATTGAGGTAGATGTCTACACGATAGGTCCCCGGCGGCAGCTCCTGCCCCTTCTCAAAACCAGAGAGATCCGCCACGGCGGCAGGGTCGTCAGCCAGAAAACGCGGGTTAAAGTAGAGTTCCGCCTGGACGAGAAAAGTCGGTGCCGCGAGCAAAATGGCAGCGGCAAGCAGCCGCATACGCCGGACCTGCAAACAAGCGAGGCCAAATTTCAGATATGACATAGTCCCTCCGGTTTCACTTCACCCGGCGATCGTTTCTTATTCTATTCAAGGGATAGGACTGCCCCGAGGCTTAACGCATCGCGCCAATCATGCGCGGCGTCAGCGCGCCATAGTCATTAATGGTCCTGAAGGTGATTTCACCGCTGGCATCGTCGGGTATTTTCACCCGGGTTTCGCCCATCGGCGGAACCAGCGCATTTTCCAGCACTCGGGTACCGGCATTGAGCTCAGTCACCGTCAGATAATACGGCGTGGGGTTGTTCAGCGTGAGCGTGCCGGCACCGCGACGAAACGTCAGTTTTTCGACGGCCTGCTCCGGCGGCATCGCCAGTTTTGCCGGACGGTAGTAAAGCTTAATACGGCTGATAATCGCCAGTTGCAGGGTATTGTCGTTGAGCTTAGATTTATCCATCGCCGGAATCGCCTTCACGTTCATCCAGAACAGGCTTTCCCGATCCTGCGGCAGCTGGTTATTGGACGCGTCAAGAATGCGTAGCGTGTTCTCTTTTTTCCCCTGCATCGCGAACAGCGGCGGCGTCACCACAAAACGGCCATCTTTAACGCCGTCGGCGTTCTCCACCCAGGACTGAATGAGATAAGTACCGCTATCGTCGGTATTGGTTACCGCCAGAGGGACCTGCTTTTGTCCCGCCGGATAAATGACCCGGGTCGCGCCCAGCGCCACGCCCGCGTGTGCATAATGGCTTACCCCGCTAGCCGCTATCAGCAGCAGCATCGCCAGCGCGCCGCGCATCACCATCAACGTTCTTTTCATGTTTACCCCTGTTGTATTCACCGTCATTTCCTGCGTCCGGTTAATTACTGGTAGGTTAAAGCGAACCAGGCCTGCGCATTCGCCGTTCCGCCGGTCACCTGCCGCGCTGTCGCACGATATTTCGCCACAAAATGCAGTGTGGTCAGCCCCTCGTTGAGTCGTATCCAGCGAGCGGGCGCCTGGTTGAGCGGAATGAAACGGCCCTGGTCATCAAACAGCGCAATGCCAATACCGGTAGCAATGCCCGCACCCTCTCCCACGGAGAGAACGTCAGGATCTTTACCGTCAGCAACGCCCTGAAACGACACACCCACGTGCTGGCTGACCGCCGTACTGCAATCTTCAAGATGAATAGCAAAAGCGATGGGATTGGACTCTTCGCCAACCGCATGAAAACGATGGCTGGCGACCTGGCCCATCTTTACCGTCATCAGGCGATCTTCCGCCGCCACGCTGCAGGCTTCGGCAACAACAACCCCCTGAAAACGTAAACCACCACCGGGTAACGTGACGTTCCAGTGGTTACCAGCCTGCGCGACGATCGGCAGCAGAAACGTCAGCAATAACCCTGTCGTCCAACGCATGACTCTCACCTCCGTTCCCTCCTGATTTCGGGCCTTCCAGGCCCTCGTGGCATCCCTGCCGGTTGGATTACTCGTACTGAACTTTGAAGGTCGCGTCGGCGTTCGCCGTACCCGCCGTGGCCGCGCCGGTCGCGTAGTAACGCGCCTGGAATGGGATCACGTTCGTGCCATCGTTCAGGGTGGTGGCAGAGCTAAAGGTTCCACCATCGAGCGCCAGCGGTTTGCCTTTGTTATCGAGGATCTGGATGCCCACGTTGGTGGCACCGCCCGATGCTGACCCTTGCAGCGCCAGAACGGTGGTGTTGGTGGTATCAATCGCCGTGCCGGAGAAGGCCACGGATGCCTTGGTTGAAACGCTGGTGTCACAATCATTCAGCTGGATGTTAAAACCAACGGCGGAACTGGTGCTGCCCGCGGTCGCCAGTTTTGCCGAACGAACCTGACCCATCTGTACCGTCTGGTCGATAGAACCGGCGTCCACGGCGCAGGCCGCGTTCACCACATCACCTTTAAAATGCACGGTGCCGCCGTTTACGGTAGTCGTATCCGCCAGCGCCGCCGCAGAGGTGAAGGAAAGCGCAGAGATAATTAGCAGCGCAACTTTATTAATGCCCATAAATGTACTCCTGATTAATGGAGAATATTATTCTCACTTTGTTAAAAACAGCGCTAAAGGCAGGCAATAGAGGTTCTGCCTGACACGCATCGATTATTTATGTGAAGACGACCACATCCCGACAGCAGCACCGCTATCTGGATATCAGAAATAACGTCACCAGCGTCGATTCAGCTTTGAGATATCCAGATAAAACGACATTGTCGCGGCATTATTCCCACGCAAACCAAACATTCGTTTAGTTTTCTGTCGCAAATAATAAATATGCTTTTCGCTGAGCCCTGCTAATTTATTAATTTGTGAAACGGAGTAGCCTTCGCATAGATAGCGAAAGACAATCAACTCTTGTTCAGAGAAATCCCGCCGATCAAAAATAGATTTACTCGCCTCATACAGGCACAAGTAAAGATCTGAAAAACCTATCTTTTCAGAGATGAGCCAAGGGAATGGCCCCTGATAGACACATCCGGGAGAACTCTCCATCTTGTATAACAGTACAATCCGGCAATGAGAGCATAGTGATGCAATTAAACTCAGTATCCGGTGTCGCTCGGCGATATCAGAAATATAAATTATGAAAATATCACTAACCGACGTACGTAAGTAACACTGTGACTTTAATTGTGTGGAGTGGATCGCTGCAACATTTCCTCTCCGAATAACTTCATCATCTTGCAATGCCAAAAGGAAAAAACTGTTATCCGAGATAATACATTTCCTCATATATTACCCCAACATGCAGATCCAATTTATTCTATTTAGTATCCATAATTCCTGTTTCCAGAACGTCGTAACCCAAACTTCGATTTAATTATATACACAGCGAATATACATCGTCAAAAACGATCAATTAATTATTATTGATAGATATCGGCAATTGATTTAATGGATATAGATCGCCCTGATCGATCAATTAATAAAGAAAAATAATAAGATCAATGAAATAGATAATTTAATTTTAGGATTTTTCAATTAATAAGAAATTGTTCGTATTGATATGCATCGCGAACTAATTGTAATTTTGTGTAAAGAATATATCTTGATGCGCAATTTAACTTAATTTTCACAAATGCACAAATTGACCCAAATCAATTTACATCATTAAAACAAAAAATGAATTATTGACCTCGCACCAATACACACGGCAAAACTTCACTCATCAGGGGGATTAAATGCGCTAAATCGCTACCCGATAGTGAGTATAGAATCAATTTGGCGCTTTATCGGGTTAGAAGGGGGATATTTGAGACGGGAGCATAACAAACAACGTCAGACACATAGCCTGCTCAGAAACACTGTGCCATAGCGTTATGAAACCTCGCCGAAGATGTGGAGGCCGTCGCTTTTTCCTGATTCCGATCCGGGCCTAAAGGAGCCGCAGATGAAAGATATTGCTGGTATTCCGCAACGTACAGCAGGGTCTGCTCGCCGCAAAACTCCCGCTCGCCATAATCAACAGACGATAAAGATTGTCGGAAGAATTTGAACATAACGTTTTCCCACCATTGGACCAGGCCCCCATCAATTGATGAGGGGGCGTCACGATTATGATTTTTTCGCGCTGTAGACTTCTTCACCGGTAAATGTCGGCTCGGCCCAGAAGTTAATATTGAACTGCGCGTCGTCGGTCATTTCAATGCGGTGCCAGTACTGCGGCGGGCTGGTCGCGAAGCTACCGGCGTTGATGACCACCTTCACTTCCGGTTCCGTGGCCTGCTCGTCAGCAAAACCGTAATAGGTCACCGTCCCTTCCATCACGCACAGTTGACCAAAGATGCCAGCGGCGGTGTTGTGATGGCTCAGCAGCGCGGCCGGGACATTGTCTTTCGTGAAGAACGGGGTTGAACGTTTGATAGTCCAGTTTTTTGGGATTCTGTAATGGCTCATATTAACCTCCGGATCTAAAACATGCACTTAAAATACAACTTCAAATCCGAGCCGTAAAGATTTTTTGATAATAAATCTCATTATCATAAAAACACCGTTCTTCGCCCCGCATCACATTTCTGAATGTTGCTCACTGTCGAATTTCGACATTTATTTATATTAAAAATGTCGAATACCAACAGAGGTAATGCATGAACCCGCTCGCTTTCACCATCGCGCAAGAACAGAATGTCGCTACTCGCTACCTGGCAGACCTGCCGCTTCCGGACGTACTGGCGTTGCTCAACGAGCACGACGCACGTGTTCCGCAGGCCATTCAGAGCGTTCTCCCGCAGGTAGAGCAGGCCGTACGTCTGATTGTCGGGCAGATGAAAAGCGGCGGTCGGCTGTTTTACGTCGGCGCGGGCACCAGCGGACGGCTTGGCGTGCTGGACTCCGCCGAGTGCCCTCCCACCTTCGGTACCGACCCAAACCTGGTGCAGTCAGTGATTGCCGGCGGGCTGGATGCTATGCTGCGCGCCGTTGAGAACGTTGAAGATGATGGTGCTGGGTATCGCCGCCAGCGGACGCACGCCGTTCGTGATGTCGGCGCTCGACTTTGCGCGCCAGACTGGCGCAAAGACCATCGCCCTCACCACCCGCGGTCCAGGCCCGATCTCAGAAAAAGCCGACGTGGCGGTGGCTCCGGATGTGGGCGCCGAAGCGCTGGCTGGTTCCACGCGGATGAAAAGCGGCTCCGCACAGAAGATGCTGTTAGGCATGATCAGTACCGCTACCATGATTCAACTGGGGCGCGTGCACGGCAACCTGATGATTGACGTAAAAGCCTCGAATGAAAAGCTACTGCGCCGCGCCGAGCACATGGTGGAACAGATCTGCGAAGTGGATAACGCTACGGCACAGGCGCTACTCCAGGAAGTGAACTACAACGTGCGCGCGGCGGTGCTGAGCAACCTGCTGGGCCTCTCTCCCGATGCGGCGCTTACGATGGCCGCGCAACCCTTTGTCTCCCTGAAAGATCAGCTATTATCAGGAGCCTCTCATGGCCAATAAAATAGAACATCTGGAGCTTATCGCTGACGCTATCGAACACCATATTGGCGGCTTCGGCAACGTCGCCACGTTGACCAATTGTATGACCCGCGTACGCGTCGTCCTGCGCGATCGTAGTCTGTTTAACGCCGAAGCGCTGCGCAAAGTGGACGGCGTTAAAGGCACCGTCGATGCCGGAGAGCAGTTTCAGATTATCGTTGGCGCGGGCACGGCGTCGAAGGTGACAGGTATCCTGACTAAACGCATGAATCACGCGGGAATCGCCCCTACCGCCGCAGACGATGAAGAACACAAGCCTTTCTCCATCCGCCGCTGCCTGAATATTCTGGCGGCGATTTTCGTCCCGACCATCCCGGCGCTCATCGGCTGCGGTTTAATTCTTGGGTTAGTGAACGTCTGCCGCCTGGTCGGCCCGGAATTTGTTGCCAACCATCAAGATCTCTTTGCCCTGTTAACGGTAATGGGTAAAGCGGTCTTCACGGTACTGGCGGTGATGATCGGCATGAATACCGCCAAAGAGCTGCAGGCATCCCCTGCTATCGGCGCCGTGATGGCGGCCGTACTGGCCGCACCGGATCTCGCCAACATCAAGCTATTCGGCAGCGCCTTAACGCCGGGCGGCGGCGGGATTTTCGCCGTGCTGCTGGTCTGCGTCTTTGCCGCGAAATTTGAGCTGTGGTTCCGCTGCTACTGCAAAGAGAGCCTGGATCTCATTTTGACGCCGATGGTGACGATTCTGGTTTCTTCACTGGCCGCGTTGCTGATTCTGCAACCGCTGGCGCACGCGGTTAACCAGTGGCTGGGCGACCTGGTTGCGCTCTCCCTGCTCAACAATTCCGCGGGTTCTATCGTGGTTGGCGCGCTGCTTGGCGGCGGCTTCCTGTTCTTGCTGCTGACCGGTTTACATCAGGGGCTTATTCCTATTCACGCGCAGATCCTCGATACTTTTGGCCTGAACTATCTGTTCCCGATCCTTGCCATGGGCGGGATGGGTCAGGTGGGCGCTGCGGCCTATGTCTATCTGAAGACCAAAAATTCGCGGCTGAAGAAAACCATTTCCGGCGCGCTGCCGGTAGGCATTATCGGCGTCGGTGAACCGCTGCTGTTCGGCGTCTCCTTGCCGCTGGGTAAACCGTTTATCGCAGGCTGCATCGGCGCCGGACAGATTCTGCCGTTCCTGCCGGCGGTCGTCAGCGCATGGGTGGTTGGATTTGTCGCCGCCATGATCCTGGGCTTTACCGATCCGCAGGAATAGTCATAATCAGGCACGGGGCACAACGCGCCCTTCCCATGATGAGAAATAAGGTACGTAATGGAATCCATCATCAGCAAAATTCAGGCTCTGGCAGAGGCCAAAAACGGCGGCGATCGGCGTATTTCGACCTATCTGATTGAGCGAAATTTTGATATCTCCGATTTAAGCGCCACCCGCATGGGGCAGGAACTGGGTATCAGCGATTCCTCCGTCATCCGCTATGCCAAAGCGCTCGGCTGTAGCGGCTTTCCGGAGCTGAAGCTGTGGCTCGCCGCGGCCAGCCATCCGCAAAAATTACGGGCACGCGAGGAAATCTACGAAGGCATTGAAGCCAGCGACTCTACCCATCAGATGGTTGAGAAAGCGCGCGTCCTGTTTGCCAGCAAAATCGACCAGTCGCTGGATCTGCTCGACCCGCAAACTATCGACACCTGCGCGCGGTTACTCATCGACAGCCGCAAAATCGTTCTCGTCGGCATCGGCACCTCGGCGCTGATCGCGCTGGATATCAACCACAAGCTGATTCGTTGTGGGTTAAACGTGCAGTTCAACTACGATTACCACACGCAAATTGTACAGGCATCTTTGCTACAGCCCGGCGACGTGCTGCTCGCGGTCTCCGCGCGCGGTGAAACGGCGGAGGTAGTGGAAGCGCTGGAACTGGCCCGCGAACGTGGGGCGTACACGATAGCCATCACCCGCTACGGCAAAAACAAGGTCAGCCAGATCGCCGAACACGTCATCCCCTATAGCTATACCGAAGCGCACGAGAAGCTCGGCATGGTGACGCCGCAGATCCTACAGATGATCGCCTTTGATATTCTTTTCTTCCGCATCAACAGCCTGATGTCGCCGGACAGCATGTCCACCGCGCTGCGTACCATCAATAAACGCCAGCAGAAAGGGTGTACGCCATAAATATCGGTCAGGTCGCAGGCTATCGCTTACCGACAAGCGGGAGCCTGCGCTGAACACAGGAAGTACTACAGGCGAAAATTCCTGGTTTTTATCCATAAAGATCAAATAACTAAATATCCACAGAATTAGCATTGCCTTTTAAAATCTATTAACAGATAGTGTATTAGATTTAACTTAAGCTTTGTTTTTATTACCGTCAGGATATTTGTTAAATGTTATCAATTAAAAAGACAATAATGAGCACTCTGGTCATTGCACCGGCCCTCTTCAGCTTCAGCACTGGCGTCAGCGCCGCCGAATTAACCGGCTGCGCCGCCAAAAAGCAAGAAATTACCCGCCAGCTTGAGTATGCCCGGGCGCATAATAATCAGCACCGGGTTAACGGATTAACCACCGCCCTGGAAGAAGTTGAAGCGCACTGTACCGATGCCTCTTTGCAAAAGGAGCGTCAGCAGAAGGTCGCCGAAAAGCAGGAGAAGGTGAACGAACGCCAGGCGGAATTAAAAGAGGCTCAGGCGTCAGGGCGCTCGGATAAGGTCGCTAAAAAACAGCAGAAACTGGATGAAGCCAAAGAGGAGCTGGCGGCAGCTCAGGCGGAATTACAGCGCTGATAGCCCAAATCGGCTCAGACCACAACCCGGCCGCTAAACTGGGTTGTGGACGCGTTATCCCTCTCGCTACATTGCCTTGCGAATGATGACCGGCACGCTCTTATAGGCAGGCGTCAGGCTCTGGGTATCCACCGCATCGAGAGACAGCAGCACGTTCGCTTCCGGCAGATAGGCGCCAATCGAACCGGCAGCCATGCGGTAAACCACCACCGTCAGGCCATACATCGCACGTTCGACGCTCGGTTCGCCGTTGTCTTCCAGCGCTTGAATGTTAATGACGTCACCTTCTACCAAACCGCGCGTCTCAGCTTCCGCCTGGCTTAAGAACACCACATCGCGACGACCAGTGATGCCACGGTAGCGATCGTTCATGCCGTATAGGGTGGTGTTGTACTGGTCATGGCTGCGTAACGTCGCCAGTACCAGCGCATCATCCGGCTGATTCTGACGATCCACCGCGTGCTGACGGCTAACGATAAAGTTCGCTTTACCGCTCTCCGTGCGCCACTCGCGACGCGACGCGGGCGTATCCATGCGGAAGCCGCCCGGTTCGGCAATACGCGCGTTATAGTTGGCAAACGCCGGAATGACGCTGGCGATGGCCTCACGAATCAGCGCATAGTTATCCGTCATGGCTTCCCAGTTTACCGGCGAGTCAGGCAACGTTGCTCGCGCCAGCCCGGCGACAATCGCCGGCTCCGACTTCAGCCAACGCGATGCCGGTTTCAGCGCCCCGCAGGAGGCATGCACCATCGACATGGAATCTTCGACGGTGACCGACTGAATGCCGCTCGCCTGCATATCGCGCTCGGTGCGACCCAGCGCCGGGAACAGGTAGTTATGCTTTGCCATCAGCAGATGCGAGCGATTGAGTTTGGTCGCCACGTGGACCTGCAGATCCAGCTTTTTCATCGCTTCAAAGGTACGCTGCGGTTGCGGCATCGCCACCGCCAGATTCCCCCCCATGCAGATTAGCGCCTGTGCCTCACCGTTCTCGATGGCGCGAATACTCTCAACGCTGGAGCGACCATGCTTACGCGGTACGCGAATGCCAAAGTGGGCTTCCAGGCGCAACAAAAAGGCTTCCGGCGCCGCTTCATTAATGCCGACCGAACGGTCGCCCTGCACGTTGGAATGGCCGCGCAGCGGGCAGATACCGGCGCCCCGTTTCCCGATGTTGCCCTTCAACAGCAACAGGTTCACCAGTTGCTGGACGTTTTCGGTGCCGTTTTTATGCTGGGTGATCCCCAGACCATAGCAAATGATGGTGGCTTTTGAGCGGTCGTAACGGTAGGCCAGATCTTCCATCTGGCTGCGGCTCAGGCCGGAGTCTTGTTCCAGTTCCGCCCAGTGACAGCGATGCAGATCGGCATACAGCGCCTGATAGCCGTGGGTATGCTCAGCCAGGAACGCGCGGTCGAGACACGGTTCCTGGCCAAGCAAGGTTCTGGCTTCGTCCATCTCAATCAACGCCTTCATGATCCCTTTCAGCAGCGAGGCGTCGCCGCCCATTTTGACCTGATAGTAGTCATTGCTCAGCGTGGTGGCATGGCCTTTCAGCATGTCCGTCGGGCTTTGCGGGAAGCTAAAGCGTTCAAGGCCGCGCTCCGCCAACGGATTGATAGAGATAATACGCCCGCCGCGCTGCGCCACTTCGCGTAGCGTGGTCAGCATCCGCGGGTGGTTAGTCCCTGGATTATGACCAATACAAATGACCAGGTCACAGTGCGCGAAATCATCCAGTTCGACGGTGCCCTTACCCAGACCGATAGCGCTGGTCAGCCCGACGCTGGTTGGCCCGTGGCACATATTAGAGCAGTCCGGGAAATTGCTGCTGCCGTATTCGCGGGCGAACAGCTGGTAAAGAAACGCGGCTTCATTGGAGGTACGCCCGGAGGTATAAAATTCCACGCGTTCCGGGGAGTCGTAGCTGCGCAGGCGTTCGCCGATTTCGGCAAATGCCACCTGCCATTCGACGGCCTGCCAGGTGTCGGTGACGGCGTCGTACTTCATCGGATGCGTTAGACGGCCAACATTCTCCAGCTCGTAATCGCTGTATTTCCACAGCGCGGCCACGGTGTGCTGGCGGAAGAATTCCGGAGAGGCTTTCTTGCTGGTGGTTTCCCAGGAGACGGCCTTCACGCCGTTCTCACACAGCTCCATCGGCGAACGATGGCTGGGGTCCGGCCACGCGCAGCCGGGGCAGTCGAACCCCTTTACCTGATTCATGCGGAACATCGCGATGACATCGCGCGCGATGGCCTTTTGCGAAAATACCGATGCGGTGACCGCTTTTACCGCTCCCCAGCCACCCGCGGGCCCTTGATAGTCGCTTACACCTGGAACGCCATTACTCATTTTTACCGCTTATTCTGTACGCAATTTCAATGGCGAATACGGTAGCAATTTCTGATGAGCAAAGATTTCCTCTTCACGAGGTACAGCGGCTCTACGCTGTACGGATTAGTCTTCAGCTCCCTCTGGGAGCATAGCGATTCCCCCTCATGCGTCACCGCCACACGAAAAATAGGGTTGATCTGATACGAACAACCTCTTATTTTTCACCTTTCTTTTTTTAATCGGACCCTGCGATGTCAGCTATGAATCAAGCGCAAGCAATAGTGAACAGCAGAATAATAAGAACAATAAGCTGAGGTATTTCTGATGTGGTTATTTATTGGCACCGTCACCGTCGCCTTTTTAGCATCGCTGATGCTGATCTGGCTTGACGACAGAATTGCGGAAACGGAATAAATCCGTGGAGGACGTTCCGCGCCAGCAGGCGGCGCGGAACGAAAAAGCATTACAGCGACTTCGCCAGACGCTCAACGGCGGTTTGCAGACCTTCCAGCGACACCGTAGAGTAGGATAAACGCAGCGTACGGGTATCCGGATTGTCGTTATAGAAGGCTTCACCCGGCACGTAGACCACGCCATTTTCCAGCGTTTTTTCCAGCCACTTCATGGTATCGAACGGATAGCGGAAACGCGCCCACAGGAACATCCCCCCTTTCGGGCGGCTGAACTCAAGATGCTCGCCCAAACGGCTTTCCAGCGCGTCGGCCAGCGCATCGCACTTCTTACGGTAGTCTTCGCGAATGAGCGCAATCTGGTTTTCCAGGCGGCCCAGGCTCAGGTACTCGGCGGTAATCACCTGCGACAGCATGTTAGTGTGCAGATCGGCGGCCTGCTTGACGATCACCGTCTGCTGAGCCAGCCAGTCCGGCATCACGATCCAGCCAATACGCATGCCCGGCGCCAGAATTTTGGAGAAGGTCGAGGTATAGACCACCTGATCTTCACAGCCTAATTCCACCGCATGCTGATACAGCGGACGCTGTACTTCATCGGTAAAGCTGATTTCACCGTACGGATCGTCTTCAATAATCACCACGTCATGCTGCTTCGCCAGCTCAACCAGACGGCGGCGGCGATCGTCGCTCAACGTTTTACCGCCCGGATTACCGAAGGTCGGCACCAGATAAACGGCTTTAACACGCGTGGTGGTCAGCAGCTCGGCGAGCTGTTCCACCAGCATGCCGTTGTCGTCGGTATCGACGCTCAGGATGTTGGCCTGCGCCAGCTGGAACACCTGCAGCGCCGCGAGGTAGGTTGGGCGTTCAACGACAATGGTATCGCCCGGATCGAGCAGGGTACGGGCAACAATATCCAGCGACTGCTGCGAGCCCGAGGTGATATAAACATGGCTTGCCTGACAGGCCACGCCGCGCGCCTGACACAGTTCACTGACGGCCTGGCGCAGCGGCGGGTAGCCTTCGGTCAGCCCGTACTGGAACGCATCGTTAAAGCGTTCGCTCATCACCTTCTGCACCGCCAGCTCCAGCCCTTCGGTATCAAAAAGCTCCGGCGCCGGAATACCACCACCGAGAGAAATCACGCCGGGCAGTTTACTGTGCTTGAGGAGTTCGCGGACGGCGGAAGGTTTGAGTTCCCCCGCGCGCGCGGCGAGTCGCCGATCGTGCATATTCTTTTCCTTTTCTGTCTTGTTGTTGTGTTTACTGCAGACTTTCTTTACGTAGGCCTGATTAGCGAAGCGCCATCAGGCAACCCGACACAGATTGCCGGATGGCGGCTCCGCCTTATCCGGCCTACTATTTTTTATCTTTAATCACCACCAGCGGTTCGATATCGCTCTCTTTTTTAATCACCAGAGATTCATCACCGCGCAGGCAGGTGCCGCCGTAGTTACCGCCAACGGTAAAGGTACATACCTGAATATATTTTCCCGCCACGTTTGGCAAGCACCAAAGCTGCTGGTAAATATTTTTCCGGTCAGTAAATTTACCGCTGGTTTGATCCAGCAGCTGATCGTGACCGCTGACCAGATCGATATTGCTGCCGCAACGGCCGGAAATCGGCTTGATGGCATAGCCGGTTTTAGCCAGATGTTCGCTCACCTCAAAGTCGGTATCCAGCAGATACGGATGGTTCGGGAACAGCGACCACAGCACAGGAAGAATGGCTTTGTTGCCGGGAATGACCGTCCACAGCGGTTCGAAGACCATCACTTCCGGGCGCAGCAACACGTCAATCAGGCGCACTTCGTTATCCGGGTGACCGGTACGAATCGGCACGGCGGCGTATTCGTCTTCATCCACCTCACGCACCTGCTCAATCGCCGTTTCCCACGCCCAGGTTTTCCACACGCAGTTCACCAGACGACCCTCACCGTCAATTAACTGACCGGCAGCATCCCAGCGCAGTTCGTCGAGACCGTAGAGAATTTTGCTCTCGAAGCCCGCCTGTTCAAGGGCGCGCTGCATAAACTGGGCGTGGTAATTTTCTTCCAGATCGTTGTCCTGCATGATGTGCACGAACGGCCTTGCCTGACTGTGCCTCCACGCGCCCACCAGCTCGCCCAGCAGATCTTCCGCCGGGTTATGTCCGTTGCCGCGATAGCCGGTTTTCAGCCACTGTTCAAGGATCAGGCCGCCTTCGGTGTGGCAGGAGGCAGAGTCGGCGTTGTACTCGTAAACCTTCAACCCGCGCTCGTCCATGCAGAAGTCCATGCGCCCGGTGATCATGTCGTGGCGACGACGCTGCCAGGAGAGACGCAGACGCGGCCAGAGGATTTTCGGGATGTCGAACAGCGCCA
>PPYF01545508.1_pt1 | contig 21558 bp, 15 predicted proteins | sample 1559871 | NCBI WGS metagenome assembly PPYF01 (sample SAMN08240021, study PRJNA423297) | Human gut metagenome, whole genome shotgun sequencing project.
ATACTCAAGCGTTCTGGGCTTTCTCAAGCCAAGGCTTGCAGCAACGTCCGCTTCTTCGTCGGTCAAGCAATTCAATGCGTAATACTCCGGGGAGTCTTCGGTGATTTTGGTCATCATGCCAGCAATACCGCCCATTACTTTTACAAGATGGAGGATGCTTTTTCTCATTGCCATAATTTTGTTACCTCTTGTTTTATTTTAATATTTTAAACCGAATCCAAGCGTTTCCGCACGAAACGGTTCGTTATCGAACATAGCGTTCATTTGTTTAGCTCGCTTAAATTCAGCAATTTTCAAAGTAGTATTTTGTATTTTTCGGGAACGGCATTGTCGATTTGCGCCGATAGCTCCTCTTTCGTAATGCGTTTATCGCTGAAAATCCAATCTCGCACCGCATAAACGCATCCGTATATAATGATTTTTGCCGTATAAATTTCGTTTTGCGATAAAGCGCGACCGTTCTTTTCCACGCACTTGTCGTTCATTCTGGCAAACGAATAGTCAAAAACGTATTTGTCATACGAATTGTCGCCAAGATATAAGAACGCGTTTTTTATTCTGTCTATATCGTTGTCGATGTAGGATAAAATGCTGTTGAACAGATCCTCCCAGCTTTTGCAGGCATTGTGCGCAAAAATTTCGTCCAATACCCTCTTGTAGTTATAATTCATCACGTCGAATTTATCCAGAAAATAGCGATAGAACGTTGATTTCGACACACCGGCATTTTCAATTATCATGTTTACGGTGATCTTTTCAAGAGGATACTTCCTGAACAATGCGTTAAAGCTATCTGTTATATGCTGCTTTGTGATATCTTTTGACATGTTTGTCTCCGATTGTTTTCTGAAATCACATTATTGATTCTATATTAAATTGTTTTCCTCGAATTATCAATAGATATCGGTAAAAACACATCGACAAATGCGATACTTTTCTCGGTTTTAGTATCATTTTGACACTAAAACGAAAATTAGTGTCATTGTACATATTTACAAAGCGCACCTAAAAATGTATCATTAAAAAAAGATTAAAAACCCTTATTAAAAGGGATAAAAAAGGAGAACTTTATGGACAACGAAAAGAAAGTCGCGCTCAAAGAGCGACTCAAAAAAATGTTTGCTCCGGGCCCCGAAGCAATGGATTACAAAGTAACGCCTGCTCTTGACACCGTTCTGAAGTGGTTTATGTTTACCGTAACCATTCTCGGCGTCTCCGTGCTCACGTCAAAATTCCAAGTGTACGGCAACATTTTCTGTAACCTTGTGCTCGGCATCATAGTCTTGATTGCGATGAAACCCGTGTTCTTCGAGGCTTTGAAGCTCTCGACTCTGCTTGTAGGAAGATTTATCGTCTTATTTGCCTGTTTCGGTCTTCTTCCCGGCCCGATCTTCGTAGTCATCGTTTTGGGACTTTACATCATAAACATCCTCGAAGCGACTATGACGGACTTCTTTAAAAACAAACAATACTTCAACGGCGTTTCCGGATTGTTTGTCGCAATGGGTGCTTCCGCATTTTTCCTCGGCTCCACTTGGGGAACGACAACCACCGAGTTCTCTCAAATCTACTTCATTGACGGTTTCTCACACCTCGGCACGAATATCGAATTCACATCCGCATATTTCACGAATCAAGCGAATTTGTTCAACGGTGTCGTCACCGGAACGACAAGCGTCGGCATCGGCATAACCATCGCAATGATTATCGCTTACACCATCTGGAACTGGCTCTTCGTCACAGGCGAATTTTCTTCTTCCGTAGCATTGATGCACGTAGGTTTCTTGCTTGCACCTATCCTCGGCGTATTCATCGGCCCGCTCGTCGGCATGGGCAGATTCGGCATGGCTCCCGATCCGGGCCTCTGGCTCTTGTTCAGAGCAAGCACGCTCACGTTCGGCGGCATTTTGCAAATCGGATGCAAAAACTGGTTTGAACAACACTTCTATTTCGAGAAGTTTGACAAAGCAGTCAACTATATCAAGAACAGCAAGCCCATTCAAATCACTTGCATGATCATTTGCTGCTCGCTTATGGTGTTTGCCGTCGTCGCAGGATTTGTTCCCGCTAAATAATGAATACCGACGTGCTTTTTGATGTCAAATCAACCGATGCAAAATAACAATGTGGTCGATTTCCTTTTGGACGACCATTCTCTCGGGAGAATTTAAAATCAAAAAAGCTAAATCCGATTAAAGCATTATTTTGCTCGCAACAAGCCAATAATACGAACTCTAATTTAGGGTTCGTATTATTATTTGCTCGAGAATTCTTTTGTACCAAGTTAAAAATTTAGAGTAACGAAATCGGGCAATACCAAGCGTTTCTGCTGTACGGAACAAGTTCGTCGCTCATACATAACAGTAGCACCTATCGTTTTACAGTTACTTTGCAATTATAAAAAGCATAAAAACAAGTCGAACAGGGTTCAACTTGTCTTTTTGTGTGTGCGAATACCTATTGTGATACAATTTGCGTACACCCCATAAAAAGTGCGTACACTTTGTCAAAATTTGTGTACAGTTAAACGCACCAATAAATTGGGATTTATCGAAATGATTATTGATTGTCGTATTCCTCTCTCTCGGATTTTGGAAAAGCATTGCCCCAATAATGATATCCCGACTTGTCATTTCTCAAATCATTTTTACATTAAACTTATAAGAATATTACTCGACACCGAGTGCTTTATATACGGCATCTTCTGCCGAAGTATAAGGAATCAACTGAAACGCACTCATCAAGTCTGCCGGAACGGTGGCAAAATCTACGAACGACGTGCTTGGTAACAAAACCTTTTTCGCTCCCGAATCAAGACAAACCTGTAAAACATTTGCAAGCTCATCGGCTTTAATAAGCGTTCCGCTAATCGAAATATCCCCGATTACTACAAGATTTGCAAGCGTGGATCTTCCGAGAGCAATAGAACACAACGAAATCAACGTAGGCAAAGCAAGTTTGCCTGTAATTCCTATGCCTTGAAGGTCTTGATAGTTGATAATATAGTCTTTCGTAGTTGTGCTGATTGAGCCGCTGATTCTGTTGCTGTTTGCTTTTAAGAAATTGAATGCGGTATTTGTTGCCTCTTTCGCATCTCTGTCTGCGCCGAGTCCCGTTCTTTCAAATTTTCCGTTACCGGGTAACATCTGACTTTCAAGTCTGAAAAGACCAATCATTCCTGATTTTCCGCGCGAAACGGTATATACTTGTCCCGGATTGCATATTCCATCGGGAATCAGTTTTCCGCCGCCCTGTTCGGGAACGGCAACGTACTTTTCTTCAAAGGTTTCGTTGTCTATATAAGAGAAATTAACGTCGTAGAATTCCATTCCGCCGAGTTTTTTGAGTTGTTCTTTTACTCTGCGACGCATTTCAAGGGAAATCTTAACGATTTCTTCCAAATCGTCCTTTGAAAACTCTCCGTCGGGATACAACAGCTTCAAATACCCGTCTATCATCTTGCGAACGGCAATGGTATCGCGCTGATTCAGATTCTTTCCAAGACGGAAATATCTGTCCAACGCGTCGCCATATTGTTCTTTTCGCAATTCCCTGATAAACTCGGCAAGGTAATCGGTTATAAAACCGTAATCGTTCGTAAAGTGTTCGGGACGGAATTTCGGAACTTCCCAACCGGGAAGATAACAATGCATACGGTCTAAAAACGCGGTATCCGTTCCCATTTCGGGCGGAAAAGGATCAAACAGGCTTGACGTTTTCAACAACACGTCAACGCTCTGATTGATATTGCCGACAAACACCATAGACGCCGAAGCCGCTTTTTCTTCTTTGCCACGGGCAAACGATCCAGACGCCATATAGTCTTTCATTATTTGTATGCCGTCTTTGTCCTTGAATCTGATACCCGCAACTTCATCGAACGCAACGCAGTCCCACAATCCGACAAGCCCGACGGACTTTCTGCTCATATTGTAAAACAAGTTCGCAACCGTTGTCTGCCCGCCTGAAACAAGAATACTGTTAGGCGATATTTCCTTGTATAAATGCGACTTACCCGTGCTTCTCGGTCCGAGTTCGCATAAATTGAAATTGTTTTCGACAAGGGGCAACATTCTTGTAATCAAGAGCCACTTTTCCCTGTAAGAAAGAGTATCCGGCTCCATTCCGATAGAACGCAACAAAACGTCTATCCACTCGGCTTTTGTGAAATTCTTTCTGCCGCGCTTCAACTCGTCCAAGTCAACGTGCGGCATCTGAATCGGCGTAAGTTTTCTGATGTGTATAGGACAATCGTTCTTCTCTTCTTCTATGTATTCGTATTCGAGTTGAACGATACACCAAATACCGCCGCAAAGCAATCTATCGTGCTTTTCAGGGTATTCGTCCGCAATAGGAATACCGCGCAGTCCTAAATTAGAAAATGTCGCATAGAAACGGTCATCTCTGATATTGAGTTCGACCGTAATCATATCTATTACCGTGTGGCTTCCGTTTTTACGCAGAACTGACAGAATTTTTTGCGCTTCGTCCGGGCGAACGAAATTATCCGCCAAAATACGTTTAACCTTTTGAACGCCCTCTTCGATAATTGCAGGATCGTCAGAACTGCAATATTGTCCGAGCAAAAACTCCAACACATAAACGGGAACGTTTGCGCCTTCTTTTATTTGTTTCGTAAGGTCTTTGCGGACAATCTTCCCGTCAAAGGTTTCCCGAAGTTTTTCCTTTATTTCTTCCCGATTGCTTTTCATTGCTTCTTTCATCACCATACCCTCCGTCAGTTCTCGTCACCGAAAAAACTGAATTCACCGACAGAAAAGGCTATGTCGATTTGAAATTCTTCTTTCTGTGGCGTTTGTAATCCTGCTTCGTCTTTCATCACAAGATAATACTTCGCTCGATTATTATAGTTGATAGGCTTCAGATTGAATGTACATCTGAACGTTCTGTCCTGCTCGTTTTCGCTTGTTTTATTTGCAATAATCTTTGCTACGTCGCTTACCTGCGTTCCGTTTTCATCGGCAAAGAACAGCACATACGTTTCGGGAACTTTGATACCGCCCACCACTTCTTTCTGATAGAAATTGAGTGAGAATATCATATTGCAAATCTTCCTGCTTGCCGAAAGCAACCCTATTTCTACGGGTTTCGTATCGAATTTATCACGGTTCTTCTGATACTCTGCGTTTGTGCTTCTGACAAACCGATAGTCGATGATAGGAACGACCAACTCTTGCAAACTGATTCCGCCGTGGACAAAGTTCAAACCGCCGCCGTTCATCTTTATGCGGATATTTTCTCTCGGTGCAAAGCCGTCGTATTGCGTTCCGTCCAAAAACTTCACGGGCATCAGGTATTCAGGCGTTGCGCCCTTTTCCATAATGGCATAGCGACGAGCATATTCTACTTCTTTACCGCCGAAGTCCGAACGGTCAATCTTATCGCTTTCAAGAAGCTGTTTTGCCGTATACAAGAAGCCGTGATCCGCCGTCATCAGAACTCGTGTGCCGCGGAACTCATTGCATATTATCCGCACCATATTTTTTATCTCGGAAATGGCTTCGTCGCACGCCGTAAATACAAGTTTTTCGGAAGTATGCGCCGTTTCGTCTATCTTATCGTGATAGATATAAACCACGTCCATACCTTTAATAAGCTCTTGCCTGTCGGCACGCTTCATCTCGATAATATCCCTGTATTTTACCGCAACGCTGTTTCTGTTTGCTTCTTTTAATATCTTATCCCGATATATACTATCGGTCGGTTCGCCGTCGGCAAGTACCGAAACACTACCGTTCTTCTCCACTACCGATAGTTTTTTATGCGGAAGCAATGCTGCCATTCCGAATTTTGTAATGCTCGGAAATACCGCCTGACAAGACGAAATGTCCACTTTACTTTGCGTTTCTATCTTTAATTGCTCCGCAAGACTTACTCCTACCGCATAACGCATTGCATCGGATATGATTACAAAGACTCGGCTATCCGCGCGACTGATTTTATTAGCGTAGAAATCTTCCTGCCGCATTACGCCTTGAATCTGCCCGTAATCACGCAGTTCCTCGGCGCACATATCCGACCAATTATTGCCGAGTTCACCCAAGAACCAAACGGAATACAAGCCTTCGATTTTGTCCGCGACAGACTTTATCATATCGTCAAGGACGGGGTTTGATTCCTTTAAGCAATTCGTAAAGAACAGGTTGAATTGCCGATAATACGAATCCATTTTATAATACTCTGACGTATAGAGATCCCATATTTCTTTTGCAGAAACAGCGTGAAAACCCGTTGAGTGCTTGATATAGAAATCCTGCATTTCGGCAACCTGATAGATTGCTTCATAATAGTTCTCTACAAAATGATACCAAACGGTTGTTCTGCGTGTTTCTACAATTCTTCTTATGACGTCCGTGCGAATGAAATCGTCCTTTATTTCGGTCATCAATTTGAAGAGAATACACTCGTCTATGCACGGGAATATCTCCGTACCGAACAATTCTTCGATAGAAAGTTGACTTAATCGACGATAGAGTTGATGTTTTTCTTCTATCTGTTCCGCCACCTGCTTCAAGCCGTCGTTATAAACGCTATGTAGCCACTCCGACACGAAATCGTAGCAGTATGCTTGATGTGGTACAGATACAAACGCGCCAAGTGCCGCAAACTTTTCTTCTCGTATCGTCCTCGATAATGCGGTAAGCATTATGTGCGAAGCAAGATCGGATAGCTTCGGCTCGTCGCTCGTATACCCTGTTGCTTGTCCGACTAAAAGCCAAAACGCTTTTGCCGCATTAAAGGTCGTTATGCTACGGTAAATTTCGTTGCTTTCATTATCAAGTCCTGCGGAAAGCACCGCTCGAACAATCGCATTCGGCGTGGTATCTTTTGCGCCGCAAATAACCGATAAAACAGCCAAATGTAACTGTGGCGCAGTCGTAATATTTTTGCCGATACTCGCAACTTTCGCACGGCGTTCTTTGCTATTAAAGAACTTATGATAGCCGCGCACCGAACTTCTGATAATCGGTGAAACGGGAAGCCCCATTTCGTCCATCCAAATAGAATTAAGATCGGCATAAAACTCTTCGCTGTAAAGTTCTATGTTCAAAAGCCAATCGTTTTCAAGATTATCCGTATAGGAAAACGGATTATATACGAGAAAATTGCTGACGGTATCATCAACGGTCAACAGCTTCTTTATTTCAAAGTTATTTTTGCCTGTAAGAACAATCAACTTTGCATTGGTCAGAGTGATTTCGTCGAGTTTATCTTCAAACTCTCTGTCCTCGTCTTTCCAAAAGATGATTCTGCGTTTATAAAATTCAGGCAATGGCGCGGCGAATCTTCGATTCAAGTCAGTCAAAACTTTCTCTGTATCCATACGTCCTCCTAAGTTACTTTATCGGTGCTAATACGTCCTTAAATATCTCGTAGTTATGCTTTACACCGTCGTCAAGGTCAATAGAAATCATCATATCGGCAAGGTGATGTACTTTTTCTTCAAACTTGCCTATTTCTTCCGCTTGCGCCGTAAGAGTCTGCAACTTTTTAGAAAGCGTTACCCTGTCCGATCCGCTCGCATTCAGAAGTCTTTGATTGCAGTCGTCTATTGCCGTGCGATAACGCGCTTGTTGTTCGTGAACATAGTCCGTTCTCATTCTTGCAAGCGTGTCCGGCTGATAACGGTGCATATAGATAAGTGCCTTAAACCCATTCTTTTTGCCGCTATCGAATAACCAATAGATAGGACGTTTCTGATATACTTTGAGATGATCCGCATAAAAACCGTTTAAGAAATACTCTCGGATAACGTCGCGCGGAAGTCCTTTCCCGCCGAGCGCGCCTGCAATAAATCTCAAATTCTCTTCGAGCGTATCTGTGCCGTAAACCATTTCGACAAACTTAATGAACTTGCCTACAATATCGTCCGCAAAATATTCGTCGTCGCATATAGGGATAATATTGTCGGCATCGGGAATATAGGTGGAATACTTACTGCTATCCCATTCTCCGCCCGCATAAACAAGCCCTTCTACGTCAAGGCTATACCTACCGAACATACAACCGACGGCATAAGAAATCAGCGACTTAATTTCTCTCGTTAAGTCCGCCTTTCTTACCGTAACGTCTTTATCTTCGACTTCCGGGGTAAGCTCATCCTGCAATCCGTAAATATCAATAAAGATACGGTTGAGTTCTTCTTCGTTCGCTTTGAGCGTATTAAATCTCTCGTTGCACTCCGCTTCCCATTCTTTATATTTATCTACAATCAATCTACCCATAACTAATCTCCTGTTCTCGGTACAACAATACAATCGTCTAAGTTCTTATGTAAAAATGAAATTGCAAGTAAAATATCTATTGCTTCATTTTCTTCAATTATCCATTTTATTTTAGGTGTGTGAGCAGTTACGTTCCGCACCATAGAATTTATCCCTTTCAACATTAAGGATAATCCCGTTTGTTGGTTTTTCTCCGATTCGGTCTGTAATTTATTTAATGCCAAATACGGATTTTTTAGAGAAAAAACTTTATCTATTAAAGAAGCTCCATCTTCCGTAAGTCCGGTTTTTTCTCTAATAAACTCGCACAAACTTTTAGTAGCTTCTAAAACGGCGTGAAAGTAATTCTCTTTCAATAGTTCTTCATTACAGAAACACAATACCCTATAATGAACATTTCTTTGCCTTAATTTTGCTATTATACTTTGAGTTCTTCTTTGCGCTTCACTTATGGTTTTTGCAATAGTAATTCTTTCAAATTCTCCATCTTTACGATACATAATCCCGCTAAATGCCAATATTTCGTTCAAAGCCTCGCAACAGCTATCGAACATTTGCGGATTTTGCACATAGTTAACAGGTGCAAAAACTTCTTTTATGAATCTTAATATGGCATTGCCGGCGTGATCGTTGTTTTGGCGCTCGGTAAAAGCATATTCAAGCCTTCTCCATTTTGTAGATTCTCCGCTGTTGTCAGCGATTCCTACTCTCGTTAAAACACGATTGATTTCACTCCCGCTCATCATTCTGTCACCTATTAAATGACTCAGTTGGGTGATTTGACTATTTGTAAATATAATAACATCTGCCATAATTCAGTCTTTTTGTTTTTTATTCAAATATTCTTTCATACTCATTTTATCATTTGGTCGCCACGCAATGTATCCGTTTACACTTCTTCCGGTAACAAATTGAGCTGCCGCAGTTAAACTGTTAAATGTAACATCTGAAAGCAACTCTCCATCTTCATCCACAATAGTATTATTATGCCGTAAATCAATGATAGTTTTAGGCATTTTAGGAAAGGCATCAATAAGATTTATTTTTGCCCCCTTAAAAACGGTTATTGATTTTTCGTCAAATTCCGCTTCTGCATAATGTAATTGTTTTTTACTTTTCAATGTTACAAACATAATGCTCACCTTAAATTAACGGATGCCTTTTGAAATCCCACGATGTTTCATAGCTATCCCAATCTTTTTTCCCTAACTCAATTGTTTTGTCTGATAATCGACAAATTTCATTTTCATAAGCTTGTGATAAAACAACCGGCATTGCCTTGATTGTTCCTACTTCATAGTTTAATGTTTGACTAAGAACCCTAATCAAGCTCTGCATAATATTAGAATTACATAACGCCAACAAATACTTCAGTAATGTCTTTGACGCAAAAATTGAGCATCCTGCAACGTCAAAAGCAGAGCCAACAGGATTATATCTAAGAGAAAGCCCCCCACTTGTTACTTTTGACCAAGTAATTGATTCCTTAAAGTATAATTCTCTTGAAGGCAAATGGTTTCCAACATTTCCTAATTGATTATAGTAACGTGAAGAAAACTTGATTACATATTCTAAATTTCCGTACCATTTTCTATAAGATCCACCCTTATTATAGGGTATATAAGTTTTTCTCGATAAAACAAACTCATCTTGCGAATTAGAGTGAAATGAAATATCCGACACTCGAACCTCAAACCACTCTTTCAAATAATATTCATTATTCCCTGTAGCAAGTCCCTGACGCGGAAATGCAATCGTATCAATTGTTGGATTGCTCGCAAAAATATCCACCATACTCTTAGTTGCCCAATAAGATATAGGGCTTCCGGGGATTTTAGAAAAGTTTTCTGCCTGCGATATGTACATAATCTTGTTTTGTTTTTCTGCTGTTGCAGTATTCATATATCCTCCTATGCAGGAAGATACTTCCTGCAAATTAGATTAGCGGATGCTTTTTGAAATCCCAAGACTCCTCAAAACTATCCCATTCTTGTTTACTTATATCAATATTCTTTATAACAACCTTTTTTACATTTTCAGTTGTATCAACTATGATAGGCACGCCGGCAACTTGACCTACTTCATAATTCAATGTAGGGGCAACCGCTTTAATCAACTCCATAACAACTTTGGAATTAACTGCACCAAGTAAATATAGTAATTGATCGTGTTCGCAAAATATACTACACCCCGCTACGTCAAATATATGACCGCTCGGCTTATATCGAAAAGCAATCGGACCACTTGCAACTTTTGACCACGTTATAGACTCAAAGAAATAGTAATTTGTATTCTGCGGTCTTGATAATAATTTTCCATTTCCGTCTTTATTGTTACAAATTTCTTTTCCGTTATTTTCCCAATTTACAACACAATCATTGTTGCCATACCATTTTCTAAAACTGCCGCCTTTATTGTACGGAAACCATTTCTTTCCCGTATAAAATGCTTGTATAGAATCGGTTGCCGTGTAAAATGACTTTTCGTGATTGACTTCATACCATAAGCGAACAAATTGATCATTTTTCCCCGTCGCAAGACCTTGTTTCGGATTTGCTATTTCAGAAAGGCAAGTTCCTTTTTGAAATGCTGCAAACATTGCTTCGCTTAACCAATATATAAACGCGTTTCCGGGAAGCGTTTCAAATATATTTTTATTGGCTACAAAGCGTCGCCCCCCCCCCGAATTTTTCAGGTTATCCACAAAGTCTTTCTCTTTATCTTTGCTGTCCACAAGGCGGAAATACACACCGTTGCCACCAATATTTGCATTGCGTATGACAAACGAAGTGGTCTGAACAACTTCGCCACCAATTTCCTCGAACGCTCTCGCGCCGAGATGTGCCATATTCACAATTTCTTGTGTCATCAATAGTTTCTTACGCAGATTTTCGTAGCTTGACAAGAACATCCACGCGTGTTGCGTTATCATTCCATAGAGCGAATCTTTTTTCGCCATACGACCGCAAACTTCGATAAAAACAGCAAATAAATCAGACTTGCTATCCGGGAAGTTCTTTTTAACAAAGTCGGATAGTTTCGAGTCCATTCCGCTTGAACCCATATAAGGCGGATTAGTTACTACAACATCATATTTTTGATGTAAAACCTCCGCTTGCTTCACAATGGGAAGATAGTAATCCAATGCAAAGGTCTGATACAAACTAACGTCATCAATTATTTCGTCAAATCGCTTGTAAAGCATCTCAAAGTCAACGGACGGCACTCGCAGAATTGAACCATACTCTTTGGCATCTTTGAAAGAGTCAACGACCTTTTGCAACTCATTCCTTAGCTTCTCATCGCCTTTTACTATATAATCAAAAACTTCGGTCGAGAGTTCGTTGCTCTCCTGAATCGCGTATATTTGCGGTTGAACCCCACGTTCAAAGAATCGACGGTCGTACTGACGTGCTTTCATCATAACAGCAAAATACGCAAGTTGCGCGGCACGCCCATCAAGATCAAGACCATAGATATTGTTTCTCACAATGAGTTGCACAGCGTCACGAACGCTATATCCGAAATCACCATAAATTTGCACTAATACATCGAACATATACACAAGAATATGTCCGCTACCCATACAAGGATCAATACATTTTAAGTCTTTCGGATCTATCGTCGAATACTCGGCATAAATTTTAGAGAGTTTTCCTTGAACACTATCTTCTTGTTTGGGATCGTCAACGTAATATATCCATTTTTCCTTTATCGTCGAATCAGGATGTCCTTCCACCCAAATCTTACCGAGAGTATTTTCAACCATATAGCGGACAATCCAATCAGGGGTAAACAGTTGTGTTGCCGCAGGGATGTTATCTTTACTGATTTTTATGTTCTTCTTTAAGTTCTCAAAAACTTTATCTTTCGGCTCAATATTATAGAATTGATAAAGCCACCCAATAATCTGAACGGCGTCTTTCCAATCTTCTTCGGGAATACTCGATACCAACTGTTCGACAACGCTTCCCTGCCGTAACAGATTATCCGGGAACAAGAGTTCGGTGTAGTCAGAAATCTTTTGGAACATCCCCGGCAAGACGCTGTTAAGCGCATTGCATTGAACTATGATAAGATACTTGAAAAGTTCTTCTTCCCTGTTCTCGTTTTTAAGTTCGTAGACTTTATCAAGTTTCAATCCGGGCAAATTAAGATTGATCGCTTCGTCAAGGATTTGCGGTTTGAAATGATTATCGTCATCGGTAAAAACGCGGATATGCGTGGGCAAATATCCGTTCACTTCCATAAAACGCAAAGCACAAAAACGGTTAAACCAAGTATAGGCAACCTCTTCCATTACCTGCTCGTATCCGTTTTTGTTTATCTGCTCGATAAGAGCGGCGCGCTGATGTTTTTCTTCTGCCGTAAGAAGCTTGCCGTTCACGCTGTCGGCATTCCTGTCGGCGTACTCATTTTCGGCAATTCCGTATTGCAACGCCTTTTGCGATACACGAGAAATCAGTTCTCGTCTTGCCCATACCGCATATTTTTTAATCGCGTTCTTATCCATTGTGTTTCTCCTTACTTAATATCGACGCCGTCGCAACCCACGATAAGTTTTTCAAGGTTCTGTTTTATTTTTGCGACGTATTCGTCTATATCCGTCTGAGTTTCAAGTTTCTTTGCGGGGAAAAGAATCTGCCGCATAACAGGCTTGTACACTTTTTTCTTTGTTTCGGGAACAGTCGGTTTCGGCTCTGCGGGAGTCGGACGAGAAAGTGCTTCCATTCTTGAAACGGTTTCGTCCTTATATTTCAGAATACGCTGAACCATACCGTCGAGAAGTGCAAGGCTCTTACAATTTTCTATCTCGTTCTTTCTCTGCGTAAAGAAAGTATCTGCGGTTTCGCTTATATTCTTTACCGTGATGTTATGGCTTGAAAGTTGATGAACTTCCGCCATACACAACCGCACGATTTCCATCAGTTCCGCGCGTTTTTCTTCAAGCATTTCGTCGTGAACGTTTTTCACGGTAGAAATCAACCCGTTGAGTTCGGGAATGCTTCTGTAAATGCTTTCTGCCGACTGATTTACTTTGACGATTGCTCTGATACGGTTCAACGCCTTGTTCGCTTCTTCGTTTGCGGAAATATAATCTACGTCGTTGCGAAGATCCGCCTCAAACTTCATTGCGGCATCGAATACCGTTACTTGATTTTTGAAGAACGATTCAACGTTTTGCATATCGTCTTTATCGTCAAGCAAATCGTTATCTCTATCCAAGAGTTTATCTATAAGTGCGCTGTTGTCCTTTGCTTGCGACAGAATATCCTGCATTAAAGAAACGCTGTCTGCTACAAGTTTTTTATCGGGATAGTTATGCTCGCTGTCATAGCGGCTGTAAAGTTCCTGATAATGTTCCCTTTGCGCTTCAAATTTCTCTTTGATAAACCTTACAAGCCCGTCCTCATCGTCGGGAACATCCATCACGTCAAAATACTCGCGCAAAAACTCTTTGGCGCGTTTCATCTTTGTTTCCGAAACGACGATACTCCCGCATATTTGAGCGTTACTTTTTGATCGTGAATCAGTATCGCAACAACTCCGGCTATATCTATCTCGCGCCAACCGTAAGGAATCGCCTGATACCTTGTCTGAACGTCTGCCATAGAAGTCGGTAAGTGTCTGCGAGATTGCACTTCGAGATATTCTTCGACCTTTGCGGCGGCGTTCTGATTCGGCACTAATCCCGCGATATGCGGAACTAACCCCTGCGCAACAGACATTATTTCCGCATCGCTTTCATAGTTCTGCTCTATCAAAGACAATTCGCTGTACACGTGCGCTACAAGGTATTCGAGAGCCTGTTCGATTCTTGACTTGGCATCTCCGCCCTTTATCGAAAGATGTTCGCCTGCGACATAAAACTCTGCGGTTTCTATTGCCTTTTTAAGTGCTTCTGCGGCTTCCGATTCATAAGCCGTTGCTTCGTCCTGCTCTGCGCGAATAATGTCCTGCACCGACTTGGGAAGCTGCGCAACGTTGCGTTGCTTTATGTATTTGCGAATTTTCATCGCCTGTTCAAGCGACGTATAATACGGCGTATCTCCGAGAACTGCTATAATCTGCCCTGCCGATTCGGTCATCAGGCGCATTTCGCTCTTATCTATAGCGTCGGTTGCAACGGACAAGAATTTCAGTTTCATTCCGCCGTTTACCGCGCCTACGTTCACGCCGTCTACCATTTGATCGAACGAGAAATCGTATTTATCGTGACGGAACTTTTTATTGGTGTAAATGTCCCCGAAAATGATATGTGCGATTTTCTCTACAATGGTAGCCGTATCCACTACCGTTTTCTTTATTTCGCTCTGTATATCCTGTTCTTCATCGGTAAGGAAGTTATAAACATCGCCCGATCTGCCGATATAGTTCTGTCCGAGAAGTCTGTTAAGCGAATTTCTTACTTTTTCGCGCAACGCAATTTTATCCGCACCGATGTTATCCGCCATCAGAATAACGATGTTATCAAGGGTTGCTTTAATATCGTTGCTGATATATCTGACAAGATACAGCAGTTTCAGAATCGACACGTCATACTGTTCGATTCCGTCGCTATTATCGGCGGCTTTCTGACAACGTTCGATGACTCGACGAATAGAACTGTCAAGGAACGTATGAAGCGTATCGTAGAACATATAAAACGGAACGAGCGTCGTTTCGTCTTTTTCCTGAATTTTTTGAGCCGTTTCCTGAAAACCGGAAAGCATAGAACGTTCGCCGTTCGATTGATGTTTTCCTGCATTTCCGTGCTTACGGATTTCATTGAACACTCTCTGCATAAGAGTGAATTGATACGGCACGAACGGATAATTTATAACAAAGTCGTTCGTTCCGCTATATCCCTTAATGTCGAGCATAGAATCCGTAAAAGTGAAAAGGTTACGAAGAACGGAATCGTTTCTCGCATAAAGTGCTTCAAGGTCGGGAACAACCGAATCTTTCTTCTTTAAGATACGCTTTTGCACAACCTCGTCTACGGAAGATGACGTAAGCGACAGACGATTTTTGAAACGTGCCTGAATACGGGAAAATTCGTTTTCTCTCACACGAATAATCTCATCTATTGCTTCCTGCCCTGTGCAGACTACCCACACGTTACTGCCGCATTCGCTGCCGATTTTTTCGACCAACGACTGCAAATTCAAAAGCAAATCGGTATCCGTTCCGATATACTGTCCGACTTCGTCGATCATAAAAAGCAATCTGAAATTCTTCGGTTTTGTTTTTACATAATCTTTGATTTCGGAAACAAGTTGAGCAATGCTCATCTCCGTTGTTTCCGTTCCGTCAAACCAATTATGAGCGGCAGTTTCGCTCATTCCGAGAACCTCTACAAGCGTTTCTACTATATCATCTTCAAAGAACGCAAACGAATCTCTTGCTTCGAGCCATTCGTCGCCGTTCTTCTCTTTGAAAACACGACGGAATTGTTCGGTCTTGCCTTGCTTATCAATGAATTGTTCGAGTTTCGCAACTTTAAGATTTTCACCGAAGAAGCCGAGATGATTGTAAAACATCTTTGCAAACACTTTCAAAACGGCTGTTTTATCCTTATTGATAGAGCCTTCAATATCAATGTTGAACAGAATTGTTTCTGTCTGATTACGCGTGGCTTTATCTATAAGCATAAACGTTGCCGGATCGTCGGCAAACTTATCGCGGAAATACTCGACGGTTTTCTTGCCGTCGATTTCTTTATTTTCCAAGATGTACGAAAGCATTTTCAGAAAGTGCGATTTACCACTTCCGAAAAAGCCTGAAATCCATACGCCAATATCTGCCGTAGGCGTCGAAAAAGCCTCGTCGTAATAATCGAAGAACTGAATGAAGTGTTTTTTCAATTCTTTCGTTATGACGTATTCTTTTACTTCCTGACGAGCAACGTCCGCCGTATCCTGATCGACCTTGATAACGCCGTTAATCTGACGATTTATATCTTCTTGAAATAAGTTGCGAATAATCATCGTTTTCTCCTCCTAAATGATATTGAACGCTCTGTAATACGAGTTCGGTTTCAACTTATTGAACAGTTTCAGTTGCGCGTCCTCGAATTTTCCGGGATACAACACAAGAATCGGTATATTTGAAAAATGCGGTTGCATTGCTTCCAATAAGGAATGAACTCTCATAAACGGGAATACGTCGCCTACTCCCGACAGAAGAATCATATCCGTTCCGCGCGTTTGCGGTTCAAAATTCATTTGATTGATAAACGCAGATTCGGTTGTAATCGAGTGCATTTGGCGAAGCAGATAGTCTTTCCCTTTCTTTTCTTCCATTGCGGGGATTTTGGAAAGAATATTCTTCTTGCGGCATATATCTAAAAACACTTCGTAAAGGTTAAAACTGTGAACGCGGCACTTTAAGTTTTGTTCAACTATAAGCCCTTCGACAAAATTATGTACCATCATCTCTTCCGTCGGTTCATAGCAAAAGATCCATATATTAACCTCGTTACTTAATCCTTTGCCCCAAAGGAAATCTTCGGTCTGTATTTTTAGCTTTAACCTATCCAATCTCTCGTTTATGTCGCCCATAATGCAACTCCTATTCAAAGAAATTAAAAGCCGAGAACGCGACTTCATCGCCGTTCTCTCTGATACCATCTTCCAATACTCTTGAAATCAATACCGGATTAAGATGAGCTGAGTTTGTATTATCGAGATATTCGTTTTCGACCAATATTTTTATTAGCACTTGCCGTATTTTGTCGATGGTTGACGGCGACCAAGACGCAACGTAATCATCCTGTTCCTGCAACCGCATTAGAAAAACGCTTGCTTCCATCTTTCCGAACGACATATCTTTTAATCTGAACTTTTCCCCTACCACCTGAGTCATAAAATCCCAAACAAGGCGACTCTGCTTCATCATTGCGTATAAGCAAATCTGTTTTGCTTCATCGGTAGGACGAGTTGCTAACGCTTCGACAAGTTTTTCATTGTTTAATGCCTTTAATCTTCTAATACAACCTGACGTTATCAACTTGATTGACTTCTCTGTGGGAAACTGAAATAAATTCTCGCTGTATATACGCTCATATATTTCTTCGTCCGTCAAGCCCTCTATCATCAATTTCGCCGTCGTCCGCATTTCAAAAAACAGAAATTGCTCTCTTGTCAAAGAGCCTGAATGTGCATACGGGCTATTCGTATTCGTCCTATTATTCAGTACCATCTGATTCACCTTATACCCGAAAAAATTATCAGTACCGCCTACCGCGTTTCAAGCAATAGGTGTACAAAAATAATTTTTATTGTTCGCCTATTCGTGTAATAGGCGGCTTTTCCTATGCTATATTATACCATAAAAAAGAAGAAAGGTCAATATAAACCCCTTTTTGCGAGAATGAAAATCTCGCATTTTTTCATAAATCTTTTCGATAGATGAACGCTGAACTTTCGATTGTTCGCCTATTACACGAATAGGCGGCTTTATTTCGTTTCTTATTCATTCTATCTCTAACATCTCAAACTCATTGCAGATGCCTAAATTTCGCCTTGATTCTTGATATTATCCGCTATGTTCATAATCGGCACACCAAGTTCCTGTGCGTACTTATAGCATTTATACGCACCGCCATAATCACGCTTGATATAGACGATCATCATATCGCAGTTCTCGGCAAGCCATTTGTTGCGTTCCCCTAGGTCAAAATGCAGCTCCTGAATTCAAATATTCCGCAAGGTGCGCAAACCACAAGATATGGTAACAAAAAAGCACAAGACCTACTAAATCTTGTGCTTTTTATGTTTTGTAGCTTTTTCGTACTACAAAGATGGTGGAGATGCGGGGATTTGAACCCCGGTCCACCCGACCGTCCTCGGCACTTTCTACACGTTTAGTTGGTGATTAAAATTTTTCTTGCTTCGGTTCACCTACAAACCTTGCTTCGATGATCTCGTGATAACAACAATCCTACCGAGAAATCGGATTGCGTTGTCTGTTTTTCTGACGCCGATTGCTGAGGGAACAGAAAACCTCAGGTCGACGTGCTGACTAAATTACGCAGCAAGAGCGAACTCCATAGAGGAGCTCTTTTGATTGTTTTTTGCGTTTAATTTTAACGTTCCGTTTTAACGTAGCCGAGCCTACGACGTGCTTATCCCGTATCAGACCGAATGTCGAATCCAGAACACCCCCGAAAGCGGACAATCAAAACCGCCTTGGTGCAATGATTATATCACATTATATTCAAAAATCAACTCGATTTCGATAATTTAGATAAAAAACAGCCGTTTATTGCGACTGTTTTTTGAAAATTCGGTGCATTAGATGCAACAAAATTACTTGTTCATCACTTCAAGACATTGTGCAAAGAACTTCGTTGCGGTTTCCATTGCGTCGATGCTCACGCGCTCGTTGATTGCGTGGATGCGTTTTTGATCGTCAAGCGTCATAAGGAAGGGCGTAAAACGGTAGATGTTGTCGCACACGTCGCCGTAATAGCGGCTGTCGCTGTTTGCGATAAACATATACGGAGCGGTGACCATCGTCGGGAATATTTGCTTGATTGCGACGTTGAGATCGTGCCACGGTTTGACGTCGATGGGCGAAACGGCGGTCGCTTCCGTGCCCTTGCCGTGCCTTTCCACCTTGACGTTTTTGCCGAGAAGTTTTTGAGTGTATTCAAGCACTTCGTCGCTGCTCACGCCCGTGATGATACGCGTGTTTATATTTGCTGTAACCTTGGGCGGAATTACGTTTTCCGCATCGCTTCCGTGCAACATTGTTTGCGCAAACGTCGTTGAAATGAGCGAGTTGGTAAGAGGAATTTTTTTGAACACGAATTTGAGCAGCGGGCTCAAAATATCTCTGTTGACGAGTATGAATCTAAACGGGAATTTGACGTGCGGAGCGATGAGCTTGAACGTTTGCTTTGTTGCAGGCGTCCACTTGCTAGGCATGGGATGCTTGTCGAGTTTTACGAGTGCCTTACCCATGATAGCCGCCGCAGACGGTTTTGAGGGATTGGATGCGTGACCGCCCGCTTTCTCGACGGTGAGCGTCATGTTCATATTGCCCTTTTCACACGTTGCGATAAGGCCGAAAAGTTTGTCCTCACCTATCATTTTGCCGTCGATAATCGTGCCGCCCTCGTCAACTATGTATTCGAGGCGGATATTTTGCCGTTTAAACCAATCGCAGATATGCGCCGCGCCCTCTTCCGTCCAAGCCTCTTCGTCATGGCCGAAGCAGAAATACACGTCACGCTGAGGTTGCCACCCTTCCGAGAGCAATTTTTCCGTTGCTTCGAGAAGGGAAATCATCGTACCTTTCATATCCTGCGTTCCGCGTCCCCAAATGAATCCGTCGTCTATCGTGCCGCCGAACGGTTCGTAATCCCAGCCCTCTTTGGGAGCTGGTACGACGTCTTGGTGTGCCAAAAACGCGCCTGGAAGCAAAGACGAATCTTTGCCTTTGAAACGATAAACAAGGCTGTAATTGTTTATAATGGTTTTTTGAGCCGTCTTGTGAACGAGCGGATAAGTTTTCTCAAGCCAAGCGTGATAGTCGTAAAAAGGCTGATCTACGCCCTCAAATTCGCCGACCATAGACACTGTCGGGATTTGAACGGCCTCCGAAAGATGGCGCGCTATGAGATCTTTGTCGAACTCTCTTGCTTTGTACTCCCCTGCGTCGATTTCTTTCGGCCTGCAAAGAAGAGTGCGAATAATCATTGTTGTAAGCAACATAACTTTTCTCCTGCGTATGAGATATTGATATTATAATATCCATTCTGCGCTTTGACAAGATGCAAACGATTTTTTTGTACAATCGTATTCGATTTTTGTCCGCAAAACTTGAGCGAAAATGCACAAAGTTGACATTTACGTCCTATATGATAAAATATAAAGGATAAATCGGAGGTTCATTATGAAAAAGAAAGCATTGCTGCTTGTCGGGATTCTTATAATCGCCTTGACGTTCTCAACCGTTTTGGTCGCCTGTAACCCCGACAAGATGGAAAATATAGTCGGCACGTACAAACTTGTCGTCGACACTCGCACCCAGTACGAACAGGAAACCGTTGACAACATTGCAACGTACGGACGAGAAGCGTATATCGTCCTCACCGGCGAAGATTACGGTTACTACATATACAAGGACAACGACACTCCGCTCTGCGCGCGAAAAGTCAAACTCAAATACACTTTGAACGACGAAAACCAAGTTACGTTGATAAGCTATATCCTCGGCGAAGGCGTAAACAGCAAGACTTTCAACGTCGATTCGAGAGATAGAATCGCACTGATTTCGCGCTGGCCGTCCGCAAGCAAAATCATTGACGCGTACGACGTCCGGTTCAACAAGGTAAGCGACAAAACCGACCTTTCGACAGTGAAGGAAGCCTATGGCGAATTGCCCGTGTTCGACTATGATTTGTATCAATACAACTCGACGTATTATGCGGAAATCACAAACAACTTGCAAAAGAATTTTAGCAAATACATTTACAAATACTACGCTGTCGATTCCGCAAAATGCACCGCAACACTCTATTATGCGTTGAAAGAGGACAAAATGCCTGTCGTCGAAAAGAACATTGCAGTGTCCTTCACTCGCGACCAAGAAACGAATAAACCCGTCAAAATGACCATCGGCGATGTCGAATACGACCTTACGAGCGGACTTCCCACCCGCCCCGTCCAAGTGACCGTAAGCGGCGAGGTCGTTGATGTCGAAGAACAATTGTGCTGGTTCAACTATTCCGAAGTCGCTCCCGAAGACTACGACGCATACTTCCTCGGCTTGATTGAAGAATACGAACAATCCCTCAAAGACGCCGAATAAATCAATCATTCAAATAACAAAAAAACGATTGCCTATCACGCAATCGTTTTTTTGTTGTACTAAAAGAAAATCTAATCATATTGTACACTCATATGTTAAATCCGCCTTATAAAGCGAGGCAAGATATGCTCTGAAAATCAAGCAATGACTATGCTACCGCCGTCGGCGGAGGTGAATTTGAAAGTGGTTTTGCCGAGGGCTTGCAGCGAATAGGCAAAGCCTGCGTTGTCGGAGTTGCCGATGAGAGCGTTGACTGCCGTCGTGCCGATTTGCAAATTCATATTTTCCGCACTGCCGATTTTGAGCACGGCGTCGAGCGTGTGGAACAAATCGTCCGTATCGTCCGCCGAAAGATTGTTGAGTTTGAGTTCCTTATGCGCGACGGAGTAGCCCATTTTATCGTCGGTCTTTTCCACTCTCACGGTTGAAGACACGTAGAGTTCATCCGGCACGTACTTTTTGAAAAGCGAGAACGGAAAGTCGTTCATTTCGTCCTTAAACGGTTTAAGAT
>PPYF01544881.1_pt1 | contig 21547 bp, 15 predicted proteins | sample 1559871 | NCBI WGS metagenome assembly PPYF01 (sample SAMN08240021, study PRJNA423297) | Human gut metagenome, whole genome shotgun sequencing project.
AATTCAAAGCATCTGGTCCAATGCTGTTGCCAGATTTGATAGACAATTATTGGATTGGTGAGACAAAGGCATACGAAGACTATGCCATCCTTCCATATGAAGTACATATCCCCCAACCCATAGACAAGGTGCTTGATATGTTTGAAATGAATGCAGACCTTGCCATTCTCTACCATCTTGAACCACCAATTGATACTGTATTCGGACATGAATGTTGCGCATATTGCTATCCGGTCACAGAGCGTATGTTCAAGATAAACTGCAAGACATCAATCGATGGACTAATACATGACTTGAATGTCACAATCTACAATTCTATTGAGGTAATGTCAGCAGACCTTTTTGAAGACCTACGACTGCACGAGAAACGTGGCACGTTCAAGGTAAGGCGAGAACACGTCCAGATAATGAACGATTTCAACTGCGGTCTCTAAATGAACCAGAAAACGTATTACCTTATAGCAGACATCATACAAAGATACCGAACATGGATTGAAGTCAAGGACACGGAGAAACTGATTGAGATGAGATTGTTGCAGGATGGAGTGTTGAAGACCTTGTTCTACAAAGGCCTTTCACTCCAGAGCTACAGGGATAAATACTCTTTCAAGAAGACTAGAACGTGGAACATCAATGAATACGACTTGAACCAAGGACTGGTATCTCTTTGTAAAAAAGACCCAACTGCAAAAAGGCGAATCAAAACGCATTCCCTTACTCTGCGTGATGTCGAATATATAATAGAGAAAGCATCTTTCGGAATAATCAAACTTGAATTAAATGATTATGAGTACTAAACGAAAAGTATATACATTCTATATAATAGCCATTCTGGTGATGGTGTCGGCTCTGATGTTATTCAACTTGAATATCATAGCTAAGACAATAATTGGTCTGTTGATAGTCTTCTGCATATTTGTGATGCGAAGCATACAGACGGCTTACCATCTACCTGATGACATCGACCCTGATACGATGCAGCCGATAGATACAAGTGTTAATACATCGGCAGCCGTTCCAACGGCGAAGTTAGACCACAATTCTAATGTAGATCTTTATCTCCGTCTTCTTATCGAAGCTGATGAAGAGTTGGTGAAAGACCCGACAATAGACCAGATGTCGCCCAGTTACAACATCCAGTTAAACAACAGAATTGCCGAGCGTCTGGAATCACTCGACAAAGGTAATAACAAGTAAAATAAATGAATATATGATACAGATTCTAACCCTCATTCGGTTCGCTTTTCCGTTTCTCTTGCTGATAGCATTCTTCTGTCTTTACAGAAAGGAATATGGATTCATGAAGCGGTTTATGTGGAAGATGGCCATGTTTCAGAACGCAAGAAATCTTTATGCTTATATGGTCGTGCTGATGCTTATCTTCATCAACTGGTGTTGCCATGTCACGACTCCCAATCTCTCTGTTGTAGTGTCAACACTCCTGACTCTAGTACTGCTCAACAAGAAAATTGCAGAAAGCACCTTCCATCTTTTGCATGAGAGAAAAAGACTGTGGTTTTCCACCTTGCTGCTCTCGATGGTTTGCTACGCCTTACCTTACATGAACAGCATGTCCTTGTTTCTTTTTACCGTAAGCGTGGCAGCAGTCTTCTATCCATCTGGAAAAGTGCTCAGCATGAAGAGCCATCCTGAGGCCATCAACAACCCGAAAGAACTGCTCGCGCAGATTATCAAAAATTACTATTAGATGCCACTTACAACTGGCACAATACAATATCCACTTGCTCTACATTCCACATTCAAAAATGACTCAAATGACTCACAATTCAAATCATCACACACCCGAGGCTGATAAGTCTAAAGGTGTTGATCGCTCATTGCTGGAGTTTCTTAAGCCGAAAGCGGAGGAACGTTACAGCAAGCTGGAGGCATACTGTGACTTGCTTTCGAAAGCTTCGTCAGGAGCATATCAAGCACATGGTACTGAAGGAACACTACAGTTGCTACCAGGTCAGTTTATTGCCTCCATTTCCGAACTTGCCCGTCAGTGGCAATGGCAGCGTGCCACGGTTCGCCAGTTTATCTCCGGACTCACCAAACTTGGTCAACTTTCCGTAGAGCCATACTCCAAGAGTTTCATCTTCTCTGTGAATCTGGAGCAACGTATCTCTCTTCTTATCGAGAGTCCAGATGACATCCTGGACTTCTGCGCCATGCAGTTTGACCGCTTCATCAAAGGCAGAGCCGCTGCTGAAGAAGTTGCGGTTTCCTACAGCCGTTATTACGACTTGAAGATGAACATGGCCAAACAAGAAGGATATGGAGGCATTCCTGCCAGGCGTGTAGTCAATCAGCAAGCCCGGGTGTTCGATTCACTGGCAGTTTCCATTCTCCGTATTCTCGATATAGAAAAAGAACTGCCTGAAGAACTTTCAGATTCTGTTAACCTGCTCTTTGGAAAAGACCATGTCTGGGACTGGCACAAAGTGATAGACTCTCTTGGCATTCTGGCTAAAGCCATCAGTGGCAACACTAAGCCGAGTTATATGGACGAAGTGGCAACCCGATACTCAAAAGCAGAAATAGTTCTCTTAGATTGCGTCTTCGAACACTACCTCTCCGGCTCCGCATCCCACTACTATGTGAATCCCCCTCGTCCTCTTACTGAGGTCAGGGTGCCATCCGAAAAGGTAGCACCTGCGGAGTCTTCCGACGATTAAAAACAATAGTCATATTCCCCTTATTCCATGCGAGGCACGCTGATGGCGATCAGGACGCCCGTTAGCACATCGCTGAATGATTTCAAGCAACGTGAGGCAGCGTGCTTGCACGTGCCACTTTTTTTCAGTCTTGGGAAGCCTAATACCCCGACCTACTGAAGTAGTCGGGAGGGCTGACCAGATAAACAGCAAGCTGGGTCAGATTTCCTTGTGTTTCCAAGACTGAAAAAGGCTCCCGGAGTAAGGGCAATAGCAAAGAAAAACGATATGGGAACATCATCAAAACAGGTCATGGACATCAAGGTCACCAAAGGTCTCGCTTCTATAGGCAACGAGGAGTTGAGAGACTGGACGGAGAAGGGATGGAACCAGGCCATGCGTGAAGGCAACTACGACCGTAGCCGTGAGCATCTCAACTTCGAGATCCGTCAAGGTGGCATGGTCGCCCCGATAGACAAGAGCCGTCCGCTTACCAGGCGCATGGCAGAAAATCTCGCCTCACGTGGCATCAAAGATCCCAACGAAGGACTGGCAGAACCACGTTTCAGAACCGTGGTGAATTTCATCTTTGGTGGTTCAACGGAGCGCATGCGAGAGCTTGCCTTTGGCAATCAGAAGGTGGATTTTGAAAGCAAAGGTGGTAATGATCACATCCGGCGAATGCCCGAAATAGAAAAGTGGGCACAGGACATCTACCGCTTTGTGGCAGATAAATATGGAGAAGAAAACATCGTCTCCTTCATCGTCCACTGCGATGAGAAAAATCCGCACGTCCACTGTGCGCTTCTGCCTATTGACAAAGACAAGAAGTTCGCCTTCAAGAAAATCTTCCATGGTCAGAACCGCATAGATTACAAGAACTATCTTCTTGCCCTACACGATGAACTTGCCAAGGTCAATGAGAAATGGGGACTTACGAGAGGGGTGTCGATAGCAGAGACTGGAGCACGTCACCGTTCTACTGAAGAGTATCGACGATGGCTTGCCAACGAGTGCGTGACACTCGAAGCCCAGATGCTGAACACCCGGAAAGCCCTCGAAGATTTGAACGTGGAACTCTCCATCGCCCAGAAAAAGCAGAAATCATTCACCTCTATGATAGAGAATCTGAAGGCAGAAATCAACCGCCTTGAAGCAGAACTCAAACCGCTGAGAGCCTTGCAAGCTAACAGCGACAACATCAGTGCCGACATCGCCCGTAAGATTCAGAGCCTTGAACAGCAGAAGGCTTTGGTGGAAGATAAACTGGCAGACAAGGAGAAGAAACTTTCAGAGACCAACCAGTTGCTTGACACCCTCCGCAGGGACAAGGAAGAGATTGAGAAGCAGGCGAGTGAACTGGAAGACAAAGCCAACCAGTCTGAACTCTCTTGGGCTCACAACATGAGCTACCATCTCAACGGAGTGATGCTTGACATCATGGCACATGAGTTTGCCATTCGCTTCCCGAATCTTCCCGACAGCGTGAAACTCGACTTCGACGGCACGCTTCTCTGCCAGTTGGCAGAAGATGGCAACCATGTTGTCAAGGTAGCCTTAAACCTCGTGTGCGGTTTCGTGGATGATGCAACGACCATCGCACAGACGCATGGAGGTGGAGGCGGCAGCCCAGGCTCTGGATGGGGAAAGCGACCAGATGAAGACGATAGGGAGTGGGCAAGAAGATGCCTGGCAATGGCACGAAAGATGTGCGCTCCGTCCGTCGGAAGAAGAAAGAAGATGTAACACCATGCTCATTTGTTTACGCAAGTAATCAATCATCAAAGACAACAACATGAGAAAGAAAATATTATCAATAGCAATGATGTGCCTGGCAATAATGACAGCTTCGGCACAAACTGCCGGACAGAGTTCTGACAGTCTTTATATCCAGAAATCATACAGTCAGGAGCAGATGCTCATGCCTGTAAATCCTACATATCTCAAGCATGTAAGCGAAGCAGCCAACTGGGGTAGAAATTGGTTTATAGAAGCAAAGGGCGGGGCTTCAGCTTTTCTAGGGACGCCCATTGGTTGCGGTGACGTGTTCGACCGTGTCACTCCTCTCTTGCAGATAGGAGTCGGCAAATGGTTCACGCCCGCAATCGGTGGACGAATAGGATTTCAGGGACTCAGCTTCAAGAACGCTGAGTTCCAAACGATGAAGTATCAGTTTGTCCATGCAGACTTTCTGTACAACATCACCTCTGGCATCCGTCAGAACGAAAGCGGAATCCCTCTTTGGGATGTGATTTCCTTCGTAGGTGTCGGCATGATTCATAATTCCGACAGGGTCAATAACTGTACCTGTCTGGGCGGTTCAAGTGGCAGTCATCCGTTTGCCTTTACCTATGGAGTGGAAGCTCGTTACCGCATCAGCGACCGAGTTCATATAATAGGTGAAGTCAGTGGAATGCTTACAGCAAAGAACTTTGACGGCATCGGCAACTCCACGAAATTTGGGGACAATATGATTTCCATATCTGCAGGTCTGTCGTTTACCATAGGCAAGACAGGTTGGAAGCGTGCCGTTGATGCAACTCCATATATCGAGCAAAATACCTACCTTAAAGAGTACTTGGCTTATATGAATGACATGAATGCTCATTTGGAAAAGCGACTTGCAGGAAATAGCGATGGTAAGACCGTCTATCCTAAAAATAGCTATAGTGGTCTGAACTCACTCCGTGCTCGTCTCTCGATGTCTGGCAATGGTGGAGTAAGCGACCGTGATGCCGTTGATGGAGAAAATGGCAATGCATTAGGCAACATCAATGGCAATCGCTCAGACTCCCTTACACATTCTGACCACTTGAAAGTGTGTGTTGGTGTGCCTGTGTATTTCTTCTTCAAACTTAACTCTGACAAACTGGTTGATGAGTCACAACTTGTTAACCTTGACGACATAGCCAAGATTGCAAAAGAGGAAAATCTGAAGATACAAATATCTGGTGCCGCTGACAGTGCCACTGGAACCCAATCTGGCAACCATGATTTGGGTAAACGACGTGCCAAGTACATAGCCAAGGCTCTCATAAAGCGAGGTGTAGATAAATGCCAAATCCAAGCCTTTAACTATGGCGGTATAGACAAATACAAAGCTAATGAGGCAAATCGATTTACTATCGTTGTTTTGCTGAAATAGAATGAAATTGTGTATGTGTACACGTGAATACATATACACATATATACATATCAAGACATAAATTTTGAAATTATAGCACTAAGACTATTTTTCTCGTTTTGTGGGAGTTTGCTTGTGATGAGTAGACTCCCTTTTTAGTGTCAAAAAAGACAATCGACAATGTGGCTGTTTTTAATTGGGTGGTAATGCCTTTGATGATAGTATATCTATCTTCCATAGACTACTTAAATGAGGCTATTTTGAGTGTTTGTGATCTAACGCATCACAGGCATAGATGTAGTTGTCCCAGGCCATTTCTGCATCTCCTCCTACTTCTTCAACTATAAGATAAAGGAATAATGCAACTGCTGCTTCACCACCATTAACACCGAATTCACATAGACTATGATGTATTTTCAGATGGTCTATGTAATGTAATGCATCACGGCTCTTTTTATAATGACCCAATGAACAGCCAGAGCACCCATATGCACTGGGACTTGACCTAAAGGCGAAGTATGAAGAAGTTTATTCTATGCTGCCATGAGTGTCAGCAATATTATCTTATGCCGGATATAATAAAACCCTATTTCGTGCGTTCATATTATTAACTGAACTTTCACAAGTTGATATATATTCACTTGCGAAAGCTCAGTAAATAGATTAAAACGCAATTTTTAGCGGTAAAAATTTGATTTTATGGTTAAAAATCACTATATTTACACCAAAATTCCGCGTTGTGCTCTAGCACATTAAGGAATTGATAAACTGATAATAAACTGCTTCTGTCTAGAACGTGTTTACTAATGAAGTTTCGGCATCCACAGATGCTTCAAATATAGATGGCAGATTACCATCATCATGCGCTGATTCTGCAATCAACGCGCCCTCCAGAGTTGAATTCACGGATGGTGATTCTAATTCTGGGGTGTCCACCAATAGTGTAATGTCGCCAACTAGGTCCTGGTATATCCTTCGTACCACTTATGGGCAAGAACAGAAGGCTTATGACTATATTGTGGACCATGGTGGAACTGCCTATTATCCTAAAATTTCAACTTTTAAAACGATTAAAGGGGTTGAGAAAGTTGTAGAATCCTCAAGAATTCCCAACATCTTTTTTGCATACGGTACGTTTGACGAGATTAAGAATTTCGTCTACGATAACGTGCACCTGCCATTCTTGCGCTTCTACTATAAGCATCACCATGAAGGTAGAATCATAACGAAGGAGCCTTTGATTATTCCAAAACAACAGTTAGAAAGTCTCCGAATAATTACAGAGGTTGAAAACCAAGACACTCTGGTTTATGACGAGAAAATTCATAAATTCGAGAAGGGACAGCTGGTCAGAGTTATTGAAGGTGAATTTAAAGGAGTCGTTGGCCGGGTGGCTCGTTTTCAGGGACAACTGCGTGTGGGAATATTGATTGATGACTTGATGACAGTTGCCACCGCATATGTACCTAAGCAGTTCCTCGAATACGTAGAATATTAAACCATTATGAGTAAAAATATACTTTCCCTAAACAGTAAAGAAGCAATGTGCTATTTTTTGTGTTCCAAGAGATACCACAACTTCGAGCTCCCAGAATACTTTACATTCGACAAGATTCTTGATTTTGTCAAGGATACTATTGGAGACAAACCATACGAAGAATGTATCTCTGATACACTTCCTGATGACCTAGACGATGTCAATATGGACTTACTTACCAATAAGGATGGCAAGTATGCAGTGCGTCCTCTTACTCTCGCCAATCCTTATCTTTACTACTTCCTCGTAAGAGAAGTCTGCAATGAAAAAGGTTGGAAGGCTTCTTTGGATTGCTTTGATAAATATAATGTTCCCCATATCACGTCATGCGCATTGCCAGTATTGGATAATGAAGATAAAAAGGAACCGTTTCACAACTCCACTACAATTCTGAATTGGTGGAATTCCATTGAGCAACGTTCTTTGGAATTATCCTTGGAATATAGATATATGTTTGTGACAGATATCACAAACTGCTATGGCAGTATCAATCCTCAGAGCATTGACTGGGCGTTGTCACGAAAAAAGACTTCTTGTCCGACTGATAAAAATCATGAAATGGCGGCCAATATCATCAGGCTTCTACGTGCATTCCAGCAAGGACGTAATATAGGCATACCGCAAGGAAGCATCATTTTTGACTTTATTGGAGAGTTCGTGCTTGGTTATTCAGACCGGTTACTTCATGAGGCTTTGGAAGCAGATGGCATCACTGGGTATGAGATTCTTCGCTATCGTGATGACTATCGTGTTTTCTGCAATGACCGTGATACACTAGAAAAGATTTCATATAAGATTCAACATATCCTTGAGTCTTTGAACCTTCGTCTCAATAGCTCCAAGACAAAGATTTCTGAAAATATTGTTACAGACTCCATCAAGTCTGACAAACTATGGTATATCAAGAATACACCAATCTTCAACAAGAAAGGCGTTGACTTTGACGGTATCCAGAAGCATTTGCTTTACATTCTCATGTTTGGTCGCGAATATCCCAATGGTGGTCAGCTCAAGACGATGCTTTCAGATCTCGACAAGCGTGTCATTAAACGTCTGAAGCCTAAGAAACGCAAGAAGAAGGTTGAGAAAGAATTAGCAGAGGGAGTCATCTTCAGTGAGTTTTCCGAAGAGACAATTGAAGAACCTGGTAAGATAGTTGAGAACATTCGGGCAATTGCCGCTGTCGGCACCCAGATAGCCATTGAGAATGTCAGTGTGGTACATTATGTGCTGCGCGTCATAAGTCGCATTGTCGACTCAATGAAAGACAACAAAGAGAAATGGGACATTCTTGGAAAAGTTATTGCGAAGCTTTGCAAACGTCCAAACTCGGCATACGACCAGATATGGTTGCAGAACATCAGTTATCAGCACGATAAAAAGGCTGGTGAGTATCCCTATGACGTTCGTCTCTGTCGACTTGTTATGGGTGAGAATGAACAAGTATGGAATACTTTGTGGCTCAAGTCAGAACTTACGTCTATCATCCCATTGGACAGCATCTGCGATGCAAGTAGACTAAAAGAACTTACCCCTGTCATCACGTTCCGTGAAACACGAGCATATTACGATTAGGTGCATTATTTTTATGAAACCGGTCATTTCGTACAGCAAAGAGCATAGTTCATACAGTAGACTATTCAAATATGTTTCTAGTTGAACTACAAATTGTAACTTTGCAATAGAACAAATAAAAACAAAATAAGAATGAGTAATACAAAAATACCTGGTCTGAGTTTCTCTTTAAAAAGAGCTCTTGGAGTAACAAAAGTAAAAAGAGAATTTACTAAAGTAACAGGAATACCAACCACTAAAGCTGGGGTTGAGCGGAAGATAGGAAGAATGATAATCAACGCAATTTTACATCATAAATAATAATTTGTAAATAATTCTAAGGCAGCCATAATATATGGATCGTAGAAATCAAGTTGAAAAAGAAATCAACTACAACAATTACAAGCAAGTAGCTGACAAGATAATCCAGGCGCTTGACAAAATATACAATTCTGCCCTATCAGACAAGAGATGGGTCTGGGAGTTAATGCAAAATGCTAATGACGTGCCAAACAGATTTGAACGTGTTTCTGTCAAAATAGACTTATGGAATGATCGGCTAGTGTTTAGTCATAACGGTGACTATTTCACAACAAGGAACTTAACAGGCCTAATTCAACAGGTTAGTTCAAAAGATTCCGCAAACCAAGGCGTAGTTAGACAAACAGGTAAGTTCGGCACTGGATTTATCACTACTCATTTGCTGTCGAAAATAATCGAGGTTTATGGAGTAGTGAAGAATCCGAATACAGATAGATTTCACCGATTCAATCTAATATTGGACCGTTCTGCTAAGAAGTCTGAGGACCTTATAGATGGAATTGTTGAGAATATTACATGGGTTAAGAAACTCGATGAAGATGACATTGACACATTTCCACTGGTTACAAATTACGAAGATTGTTCAGAAGAAGATTTTAACACCTCATTCACTTACCATTTAGTAAATGAGGATTCGGTAAAATCCGCTCAAGTGGGTATAGATGATTTGGTTAATACTCTTCCGATAACCATGGTATCTATCCACAAGATAAAGTCTGTACATGTTATAAATCATATCACAGGTACAGACCAACTATATTTGTGTGATAATGAGATATTGGTGCATGATGACAAGCACGACATTATTCGATCATCTGTTAAGATAAATGAGGTTAGAAAGTATTTTCTTACATATGTCACCTATGACGAAAAAATGCCCAAAGTTGCGCTTTCAATAGAAACAGTGTGGGATGGTTCTGCCTATTATTTGGTTGGTCGCGAGAAAACACAGCCTGTACTATTTAGAGATTTTCCCCTAATAGGCTCCGAAGAATTTTATTTCCCATTTATGCTTAATGGATTTGATTTTGAGCCTACAGAACCCCGTGATGGCATTCTGCTGAACAAGAACGAAGATAAGTCTCAAAAGAATCGTGTAATCATTGACTGTGCAGTGGAAGCCGCACTTAAGTTTAATGAGTGGCTTGTGGCAAACAATGCCAAAAAGACATATCTTATAGCCAGCACTCGTGAGCCTAAGCCCACAAATACATGGGATAGCGACTATGCTCAGCCCTGGATTGATAATCTTATTAAGTCTTGGAGAGATAGAATCGTAAATCAGCCGCTTGTTGAAACCTATGATGGTTACATGGCGGTCTCTGAATTGCGTATCCCTTACTATTCGTCGACATCAAAAACCGCTAATAAGAAATTCTATGAATTCCTGAATGGTTTTATTACAGATGGCTGTCTACCACTGCAAAATCAACAAATAGAATGGGAAGATGTAATAAAATGGAATAAAGATCTTCTTGTAACAAAAGAAATGTTCCTTGAAGATTTAAGTCAATTAGGTAGCGTTTCTGAATTATCAAGTCGTATTGAAAAGAATGAATCAGACACTTACGAATGGCTTAATTCTCTTTATGCGTTTATAGTTGATCAAGGAGATTTGTCTTTGTTTGACGAATATGCTATTATACCAAATCAAAAAGGCGAATTTAAGCTGCTTGAGAATCTAAGTTGTGATGCAGACCAACGCATTCCTAATGAAATGAAATCATTGGCAGAAGGTCTCATTGGACGCGATTTGAAAGACGAACTTTTATGCGAAGAAATTGATGAGTCCGTACTGACAGGAATTGACTCATACGATTTCAACTCCTTGATAAAGGAGCAGAATGATATCCTTTCAGATTTCGTGTCACAAGGAAAGTATTTAAATGACAGCGCATGGAATGATGTTAGTGATTTCGTGTGTGATCTTATGGGGTATACAACAACTATTGATGAAGACTTTAGTAAGAAACGTCTTCGTATGTACACTTATGTTTATATGTTCCATACCGACATGGCCGATATGTTGACTTTAGAGAACTTGCCAAAGAACTTATGGAAAGAGGCTGATAAGTTTATAATAAAGGCAACTCCATATCTCATAGAACATTTTGCTTCTACTATAGAGGGTATTTGCAATACCCTTCTTGACAATCCACAAGCACATTCGGAGGAAGAATGTATTTCGTGGCTCAATGAATATAGGAATCTGGCTCTTGAAAATGAAATTCCAATTCCTCATAACAAGAATATTTATCCCAACCAACTGGGAGAACTCAAAAGCTTAGATTACTTATATTTTGATGCAGCGATACCAGAAGCACTAAAGACACTATACCTAACTGCTACTGATGAAGACATAAAGGACGTTTTACTCGACAAAAGGATTGTTGGTTACGATTCTCACGACCCATATAATGTAGCAGATTTATATGAAAAGATAAAAGAAAAATTCGAATCTCGTTATACTGATGCAGACAAACTCCTTGAGATTTCAAAGGCGGCATTATCATTATTCCCTTCATCTCAAAAGAGTGGCGATAGTTTGTGTCATAAGTTATATCGCTTATACAAGATACTAGACAGCAACATATCTGATATACAGATCATTGAAAACTCTCAAGGATTTTATTGGAATATTTTCCATGCACATGCCTTAAAATACGTATGCAGTGAGATTGCTGAATCTGAAAATGTATCATCACTTTCCGAACACACAGGGTTAGACTTTGAAGATGCCGTTAATTATGTTGATGAAGTTGTCGAACTCACAGAAAGCTGCTATAGCAAGAATTATGCATCATACGTAAATGAGGATTATGGATTATGGATTAACCAAAACGGTGATTTCTGTATGCTTTGTGATATTTCTAGAGACAAGGACGTAGACCCTATAGCCATAGAAATCGCAGCAATGGAACGCGTAGGGGTCAATTATAAAGAAACGCTTATGATGAAGGGGTTGAAATCTGAAATTTTTGTTCCTACATCTCAAGTGCTTACAACACGCGATGTGTTGAAAACGATTGATGACAGCATTCGTGACTATGATAGCGAAGGTCGAAGTCTTCAAGCACCATCTTTTGCGGAACTAATTCTCAAGATGAATTCATTCTATAAGAAGCACGCAGAATATAAAGATGCAACGCCATATTTTGACCGTTACAAAGACAAACTTATAGTAGGCTCAATTGGAGAAGAGAAAACTCTGTCTGTCATCAGCGAACTGGTGGCTTCGCCAGAGAAATTGGATCTAATACAGAAGCTTAACAAGCTTTCTACAGACCAATTACAAAACTTCATTTATAATAATAATGACATAACAGCCCTCACAGAAAAGGTTAAGGAACTTCAAGACAAGATTGCGCAATTAACCAATACTGAAAATGGCGAGGAAATCAACACAGATGACTTTGATGTTGTTGTTACCCCTAAGGATAAAATTCTTGATGTGACAACACCCTTTGCCTCGGGTAAGTTAAATATTAATGCTGTTCAATATTCTGGTTTATCCCTCGAAGAAATTGTTGCTTATGTCACTGAAGCAAAACGTGCTGTTGTCAATTATTTCAAAGATCTTGGTGGATACACGTTTGATAAAGAACGAATTGCTTTGGACTCATATAGCCAACTCTATGGAATATATGGACCAGACGGAAAAGAACTCCCTCTTGTCGTTCATAGCTATAGAGGTCCACATTATAGATATTTTGACCTCAATTGGTATGACTGGCAGCTTTTGGAGCAGCCAGGTTCAATGCTTTGGATTATGACAACATCTGGCTTACAATGCATACCACTATATGCTCTTCCTGTTAGAAATGTAAACATGAACATCGAGCAGGCAGGAAGCAATAGTAAAGCCGCATTACTTACACTAGCCTCTGTTGGACAGCACTACTCTAAATCTAGCGTCTGCTTTGATTTTGGCAACAATATGCCACAAAATTTCAAGAAAGCAATACCTTTCGATTTCGTTCCTGATAAGTTGACATTAGGCATTGAGAGCATAAAAAAGGTGTGTGACGAATTAATTCCGTCACTTGCAGATGTATATACATCTGGAGCCAGTCTTCCAATTTACAATGATCAACGCAAATTGACTGATGAGATTCAAATTGATACTACAATATCAATGAAAGACTTACATGATTTGCCTGCGGCTGGTATCAATGTAGAAAACATTACACTTCTAGATAGTGAAGAAGCAATATTATAATGCAAATATCAAGACAACAACATTGGCAATTTCTTGAAGACGAACTCAAGGCAGAGACCGAAGAGTTTAACAAGAAATTTTTGACTACGGCCATCTCCTTGCTTCAAAACAGCGAGGAGATGTACGTTGGTCAGCTCGTGTCATTTCGTGGAGGAGAAATGATAGTCAAGCTCGCCAATACAAGAGCTCTACCTCGTAAAGGAGAGTTTCTAGAGTGCATGTTGCTTCCTCAGCAATTACGCAACTATAGAAATTGGGGTGAATTGACTTATAGAGACTTGTACAAACAAAGATATATCTCCACTGATTCTGTTTGCATCTGGCATTCTGCTGCAAATGACAAACAATTTTCCTTAGTAGGTTTCAACAGAGTTAGTGTTGATTTTGCAGAAGCTGTGTCAGAAGCCCCTGGTGTGATCTTAGTTTTTGCTCCACAAAGGCCACCGATTGATTATTCATTGAATTTGCAACGACTCACTAAGGACACCCAGAGTAAAGATGTTGCCGATGTTCTAGACATGAACTATTCTGGACATGATTGGGAACCAATACCTGTAAAAAGCAAAGATACAGCTGATTTTGTTTACAATCAGCTGAACCTTTGTGACTCTATGATACTGCAAGGACCTCCCGGCACTGGGAAAACCTATATGATAGCTTCTCTTTGTGCAAAACTATGTAGTGAAGGTAAATCTGTTCTTGTAACGGCCTTAACAAATAGGGCTTTGATGGAGATTGCGGACAAACCTGCAATGGAAAAGATGCTTAATGATGGAAAAATCTATAAGACAGGCTTATCGATGGACGAACGAACAGAGCAGCCAAAACTTACTGCTTTAAAACAAGTTATGCCAATACCCTCAGCTTTGGTATTATCCACTTATTACATTATTAGTGGATTTGCTGCCGATGCAACATTGGAAACACCATTTGACTATGTAATAATGGACGAAGCGAGCCAGGCTATATTGGCCATGTTTGCGGCGAGCAAGAAGTTGGGCAAAAAAAACTTGTGGGTCGGTGACATAAAACAACTATCGCCAATCGTACAACTTAACAAAGACCGCATACGTATTTGCAAGTATCAAAATCTAGTTGATGGTCTTAAAGTATTAGCAGACAATAGTTCTTTGCCTATCTATCAATTAACAAATACATTCAGATTTGGCAAACGTGGTGCATCATATACGGGAATATTCTACAACAATACTCTTCAGTCTCGACGTGATGTCCCTGCGTTCATCATACAGTCTTTACGCAAAATATTGCATGACGATGGTGGCCCCACCCTTGTATACACAGATATGGAATCTGGTAATTCATCACCGGAATTTGCAATAATGTTAGCTGCATATATTGTTAATTGTATCCATGAAGAATCTCGCAAGACAAATATTGCTGTCTTGTCGTGCATGAGGAAATCCACGCGTGACCTACAAAAAGCAATAGTACAAAATGTAGGTTCGTGTCCTAACATACTTGTAGATACTGTTGCAAGAATCCAAGGCTTAACAACTGATATTGCAATATTCTTCATACCTAATGTGTCATATATAAGAACGGCTGACGCTCATTTATTTAATGTTGCAACCAGTCGAGCCAAAGATCACAGTATTATTATAGCTGATAAAAATATACTAGAATATCCAACAATTAAATCCGATGTAAGGGCATATTTAACTAAGCTCAGTAAAGAACGTTCCATTTATATTCCATCTCAGAATGTCAGAAATGAAACTAAGTTTATAAAACAAATACTGGGTATTGAATAGAAGGAAATCATGAAGATGACAAATATGGAAATTGAACAACTGCGGATTGCAGTCATAGGGTTAGGATACGTTGGTTTTCCCCTTTTGCAACTGCTTTCCAGTAAATATAGGTGTGTAGGACTTGATATAAATGCGCAAAAGGTCAAAGACTTGCAGTCCATTATTAAGGAAACTTATAGATTCCAGGTCAGCAACGAATGGAGTGATATTGCAAATTGCAACTTTTATATTGTTGCAGTACCCACACCTGTTGACTCAAATAATTTACCAAAGCTAACAGCATTGAAGAATGTATGTACTAATTTGGCTACACTTCTCTATCAAAACGATATTGTAGTTTTTGAATCAACGGTCTATCCTGGTGCTACGGAAGAAGTTTGTGTACCAATTCTAGAAAAAGTCTCGTCATTGACTTGCAATGTTGACTTCTTTGTTGGATATTCACCCGAAAGAATTAATGTCGGTGACAATATCCACACATTGGAGAATGTTAGAAAAATAGTGTCAGGATCAACACCTCATGCTCGAGATGTTATAGCAAATGTATATCAGTCCGTTCTAAAAGAAAACGTAGTTGTTGCTTCTTCTATCAAAATAGCTGAAGCTGCAAAGATGTACGAGAATGTTCAGAGAGATGTTGTTATTGCTCTTGCAAATGAGTTCGCAGATTATTGTCGAGCTGAAAGTATTGACATAAATGAGGTCACAGATTGTGCAGCAACAAAGTGGAACTTCAATGATGTCCGTCCAGGCATGGTTGGAGGTCATTGCATCGGTGTAGATCCATATTATCTATTGAACAGGGCAACCATAAAAGGTGTCGATCTACCCTTGGTTTCCCAAAGTCGTAAAACTAATGAGAAGAAGGTTACATCGGTCGCAGATAGAATCTTAGATATTGTGTCAGAAAAAGAATCAGCAAAAAATCTTCTGCTTGGTTTCTCTTACAAAAAGAATTGTGCAGATATTCGCAATACCAAAGTTGCTGAAATAATAAAAATTCTAGAAGCTCGTGGTATTGATGTCGAGTGCTATGACCCGTTAGTCAATATTGAACAAGTTAAAAGGGAATATTCCATATCATTACTTCCTACGAAGCCTGATTTGAGGCTGTATGATTCGATCATCATTATGGTTAATCATAGCGAATTTTGGGAAATGCAAAATAGTAACAAGTTTGATGGAAAAGTAATACATTTGAGAAATTTCTTATGAATCATATTGTCTTAGTCAATATAGAAAACAATACAGAAAAAGTCCACAGACAGTTTTCACCGCCATTTGGAATATTAATTGCTGCATCTGTTCTTCAACGAAATAATGTTGAAGTCATAGTTCGCCACATAGTAAACACTAAAGAGAATCTTAAAGAACTCTTGAAAGTTTGCGAGGGCGCAATCGCTGTAGGCTTTTCAGTTATGACCTCTCCGAACCTATTGTCTGTCATTGAGGCATCAAAACTTCTACATAATCAGGGAATATTTGTCTACTGGGCAGGTACACATGCAACCTTGTTGCCAAAGATTTCACTGCAAGATTCATGTGTGGATGCAGTGCTAAGAGGAGAAGCAGAACAAAATCTGTATGAATTTTACTTGTGGCGGCAAGGAAAAATAAGTGCAGATGCTATTCCTGGGCTTTGTTACATTGATAATGGAGAAATTCGTATTTCTCCTATACCTGCTGTAACCATGCCTGATACATTGGGTTATCATCCCTTTGATTTATTGGACATGAACAAGTATTTGGACAAACCTATACAGAAGAGAAAGAATTATATACCAGGCAAGATTCTTCCATTCATGACGAGTAAAGGCTGTGTAAAAAGATGCGCTTTTTGTTATAACACTGTTGTGAATCGTTCAAAATGGAGAGGATATCCATTGCATAATGTTTATAAGGAGATGGATTACCTTATTGACAATTACGGTGTCACGGGCTGGATGTTTTATGATGACAACATTTTCGTTGACCCTACAAGGGCGTGGAGTATTATTGAAAAATACAAAATGCCGACATCTGTGGAGCTGGATTTGATGCGTGTAGACGAAGCTCTTATAGAAAGAGCCTTATCTTCAAACGTGGCCAAACTCTATATCGGCATTGAATCTGGTTCTGACAAAATGCTGCGAAAAATGCACAAAGGAATAACAAGGGCAAAAGTTATAGAGAAAATGCAAATGTGTCAGCAAATGGGCATACATGTTGATTTGTCATTTATGATGCTTTTGCCTGGAGAATCTCCAGAGGATTTGGAACTGACTCTGTCTTTGGTAAAAGAATTAGATGAATACGACAACATCAAAATTGATGGACCGAAATGCTATAATCCATATCCAGGAACAGAATTCTTCGACGAGCTTCTTGCATCTGGTTGGAAAGAACCAACAAGTAACGAGGAATGGGCCAAATATAACAGAAACATTGCTGTAGGTGAAACTGGATTCAATTTATCCGAAGAGCACATTAGATTACTAGAAGACTATCATTTGCTATGATAAGGAATATAAAATTTAGGCATATCTTAGTGGCTGGCGGCGCTGGCTTTATTGGCTCAAACCTTTGTAAGGTTTTAGTTAATAGTGGTTGTAACGTTACATGTATAGATAATCTAAGCACTGGTAGTCTCGAAAATATCAAAGAACTAAAAGATAACTCGCATTTTAATTTCATTCAATTCGATATAAAGGATGAACATGACACCGCTCATCTTGTGCCAATTGATTTAATTATCAATATGGCATGTGTTGCTTCGCCAAAAGCATATTACAAAGAGCCTATAGATACGTTGATGACCTCCGTAGTCGGGACTCGTAATCTTCTAGAATTGGCAAGGAAGCTTGACGTTCCTATGCTTCAGGCTTCTACAAGTGAAATATACGGTGATCCAGCACTTGATATACTACCCGAATCTTATTCGGGCAACGTATCTTGCACGGGACCAAGAGCTTGCTATGATGAAGGTAAACGTGCAGCAGAATGCCTATGTATGGACTATTTTAGAAAATATGGGGTTAAGGTGAAGATTGTGAGGATTTTCAACACCTATGGCCCCAATATGGCGTGTGGAGATGGACGGGCAATTCCAGAGTTTATTAACAGAGCCCTTTCTGGAAAGAATATTATCATTTATGGAAAAGGTTCGCAAACAAGAAGTTTCCAATATATAGATGATACTATCAAAGGACTTGTTGCTATGCTGAACTCCGACGAAATCATCGGTCGACCAATAAATATCGGCAATCCAAATGAAGAATGCTCCATACGTGATCTTGCACAGCTGATAATAGACCTGCTTAAGTCCAAATCAGCTATTCAATATAGCGATGCTCTTGTAGATGACCCCAAGAAGCGTAAGCCTGATATAACTTTGGCGGAACAATTACTTGATTGGCATCCTCAAACAAGCCTGGTTGATGGATTGGTAAAAACAATAGAATATTTTAAGAACAATGATAGAACTTCCTACAATAACCGAAGCATCAATTGATATGTCAACCATATGTCAATTACGATGTGTAGAATGCTCTACGTCCAAAGGTATTACCCACCGTGGTATCGTTGGAAAGGGACAATTCAGTTTACCACAGTTCGTGAAATTTATTTCTCAGAATCCTCAGATTAAGAGAATTGAGATGTCAAACTGGGGCGAAATCTTCTTAAACAAGGAAATAGGCGAAATCATAAAATGTGCCTATGAAAAAGGCGTGACTCTATACTGCGGTAATGGTGCAAACTTCAATGATGTAGATGATAGTGTATTAGAGGCACTTGTTAAGTACCAAGTAGAATTTCTAAATCTGTCTATCGATGGTGCATCGCAAGAAACATATGAGCAATACAGAGTAAGAGGAAACTTTAACAAGGTGTTGGCAAACATAAAGCGCCTTAACTATTATAAACAGAAATACAACTCTCAGAGGCCTTATCTATCATGGCAATTTATAATATTTGGACATAACGAGCATGAGATTCCATTGGTAAAAAAACTTTGTGAGGAGTTGGGGCTCAAATTTAATCCTAAACTGAACTATTCCCAATTCTCACCAGTAAGAGATAAAGATTTCGTTCGTGCAGAAAGCGGCTTAGGAGTTGCTGACAGGGAAGAATTTAAAAAAGTCCATCATAAGGAATATAAAGCACCCTGCTACCATTGCTTTACCAGTCCACAAATTAATTGGGACGGTAAAATCTTGGGGTGTAGTGTCAATAAATGGGGAGTATTTGGCAACATAAATGACCAATCCATACTTGAATGGGAAAACAGTGATAACTATAAGCATCTAGTAAGCGTGCTTTTCGAGGGAGAGCCTTGCACTGCCGACTTGCCGTGCTACCACTGTCCTAACTATCAAAAAATAAAGAAAACGCCTTTAACCATTGAAGGTCTCCAGCAATATATCAATTACACACCACCTGCACTAAGATGAAGTCAGAACTCAAAGGAATCATAGTAGAAGTTGATATCACACATCGGTGTAACCTTGCATGCAGACATTGCAATCGACTTTGCAATGCAGAAAAGCTATATGGGGTAACACGCTCACATATTGACATGGAAAAGGTACATATAGATTTTCTATGTCAGGAGATTAAACGACACCAACCTGGCCTGGTCAAAATGATCCGTATTCTTGGAGGTGAACCTTTGTTGTCTGACATTATAGATTATGCGGTTCGTGCATTTGAGGAACTCAAAGATATTGGCTATATAGAACAGATTAACATCGTATCTAACGGTACAATACAGCCGTCAATTACGGCTAAGCCTTATGTGGTTTATTCTCCTGTATGCATTGGAGATGCGATTCATGAGAAAGGCAATGTATTAACAGCAGAAGAAGTCTTAAAGATAAAGAATATAAAGCATCGAAACATTACTATATGTCCAAGGGATTTTAATGAAAAGGCCACTATATGCAATCGCGTGGAAGTGTGCGGAATCCATTACTCCGTTTTTGGATTTGCATATACTGCAGCATGTTTCCCTGCAATGTATGTGTCGATGAACAACCACAGAAGGTTCATGCATCATCTACCAACTAATCTATCAGATTTCTTTGATGGGGCCTTTAATCACGATGTGTGTGAAATTTGTGTTTCTGCCATCAATACTTACAAGAGTATGACGCAAGAGAATCCAGACTATAATCGATGGTCTTATATCGGGAACTCATGGAAAGATATTATTGCACAGAACAGTCTGCAATTCAAAGAGCCTGACGTTAGCTGGATTCAGAATATAAAAAAGAAATAAAATATATTTATGGTACTAAATAGAGAACAATTCGATGCATTCAGAATGGAAATAGCTACGTTCGGTAATATCCCCATTTTAAGTAAGTACTGTGGCATAGGTTGTGTTTTTTGTAAAGTTCATACAGATTCGTATTTGGGTCATTATCCCCAAATACCAGCTATTGACAAAGAAGACTTGGTAAAAGGATTTGAGTATATCAACCCAAATGTAAACTATGTTAGACTGGGTGCAGGTGTACTTGTCGCCCCACACACAGACCCTTTTTTGCATCCAGACATCTATGACTTCATCAAAATAGCAGCAGACTATTTTCCCACCAAGAAAATAACCACTGTAACTACTGGAGCATATATAAAAGAAGATAAAATTGATTTTCTGAAATCAATACCCAATTATGGTATAGACCTGTCTCTCATCACTATGCAAGAACAACGTGAGGCAATTATTCCACGTTCTGCACGCGAGAGGACTATGTATTTACTTGAGCATGCGCCATTGAATAAGTGCACTTTGATGTTTACAGGAAATCTTGATGACATTAAGAGAGACCTTGAACTGCTTTATAGACTAGGAGTAAACAAGAAAGTCAGACAGATTCTTGTTCGTAGAATGGAACATACAGCAACGTCTCAACCTAGATTGAAGAAGTTGTCTCAAGCCTGTATTGATACATACGAAGAGTGTATAACTTGGGTCAAGAATAACTATCCCGATGTAATATTTACTGTGCCTATTCTTAAAGATGTGTTCAGGGGTGGAAACAATGAATATTTTATAGATGCTGATGAGCGAATTGAGAAACAAAAGGAGATTATCAAGAGCCTTCCCGAAGGCACATTCGTAAATCTCATCTGTCCATTATCAGGTTATGATTACTTTACAAATGCTTTCAAGGATGTACCAAACGTGAAAACAAACTTGATAGAAAACCATTTGTATGGTGGATCTGTTTCTGTTTCAGGCTTGCTCAATCACAAAGATATTCGCGAGCAGTTTAATCCAGAAAAAAATGATGTGATGATTCTGCCAAACGAGATGTATAATGCTGACGGTTGTGATCTGTTAGGCGAAAAAATTCATGAACTGGAGCTATATTATAA
>PPYF01195851.1_pt1 | contig 21543 bp, 36 predicted proteins | sample 1559871 | NCBI WGS metagenome assembly PPYF01 (sample SAMN08240021, study PRJNA423297) | Human gut metagenome, whole genome shotgun sequencing project.
CAGGGGACTACGGAGCATCGTCAGCGACAGGAAACTGCGGAGCATCGTCAGCGACAGGATACAAGGGAGCATCGTCAGCAAAGGATCCAGAAAGTATTGCCATTGCTTGGGGATACAAAGGACGAGTAAGTGGAGTAAAAGGATCTTTTCTCGTATTAGCAGACTGGGAAGGGGATGAAAGTGAATACTGGAAAGCGGATACCTGGAAACTGAAAGGAGCAAAAATGGTACGTGTGGATGGAGAACATATCAAAGAAAACACATGGTACACCATGCGGAACGGAAAGATTGTGGAGGTTACGGAAGATGATAGGTAAAAGAGAAATGCAAAAGATAACCATAACAGAGAAATTGATAAGAAACGAAAACGAGGCTATTGAAGCGATAAAAGCAAATATGCCAACAAGTGGGTATCAGATGTTGAGAGAGTCACTTGATATGGCAATCAAAGCCCTCGAAGAAATCCAGCAGTACCGGGAAATCGGAACCGTGGAAGAGTGCCGGGAAGCCAGAGAAAAGCAGAAGCCGAAGAAAATTATTAGGATTGTAGGACGGTATCCTTATAAATGCCCGACATGTAACGGGAAGTTAGAAATCGGATATAGACATTGTATAATATGCGGTCAATTATTAAGGTATCCATATGAGAATTTGGAGGAAATGGAAGATGAGTGAGATGACAGATAAAGTGTATGAGATTCAAGATGAGCTTGAGAGACGGGCAAACATAGAGCTACAAGAAGCTACCACATATCATAAAGGGTATATAAAAGCCTGTGAGGATTTTAGCAGAGCATTGAGAATTGCAGTGATTGAGGTGCAGGAGGAAGGTGAACAGAATGAGACTGATTGACGCTGACGAATTGATAAAGGACAGAGTAGAAAATGACCCTGTGAGAATCGCGGCTATGTGTGCGCCTACTGCATATGACTTGGAAGCAGTTTCCAAGGCGTTGAAAAACGAGATGGAATTTGTTGTAAACGAATATCCAGTGTATGGGAGATATATTAAGAAAAATCGTGCGATTGAAATTTTACATTCTGGTGTTATTCCACAAAAGTCACAGGAAAGTCCAGACGGAAAACGTCTGAGGGAACGGGAAGAATTTTTTGGAGAGGTATAAGATGGCAACGAGAAACATTTTACATATAAGCAAATTACAGGAGTTTGAAGATTTCCTTGAAACAAAAGGCTACATGATTGTAGCAACAAGCAAGAATCCGTTTGAAGTTTTGAGGGCACAGAAAGATGGAGATACGGTTATTGTCTATCAGAAGAAAGACACAAAAGAACATTTGTCTACAATGGACAAAGATTATCACCTTGTGCGGGAGTTTATTAAGAGACAGAGAGTGCAGACCAACGCCGACAGAATTAGAAGCATGACAGACGAGGAACTGGCGGAGTTTCTAGCTAAGACAGTTTGGAGAATGGGCGAAAATATATTCAGTTGTAAAAATAGTTCGCTTTACCCTGAATGTCCTGACGGAATGTGTGAAAAATGTCCATGCTACTTAGACTGGCTGAAAAGTCCGGCAGAAAGGTGATGAGAAGATAGCAGAGATTGTCGAGAAAGGCGGTGTGGATTGATGAGAAAGTGTAAAGGGACATACGCAACATACAACAAAGAAAAAAGAATGTATGAAACACATGGTTTTGAAGAAGGACTGTTTCACCAATGGGGAGTAGATTACGAAGAAATTAATGATTACGGGGTAGGTAATTATTCTGTAGCAATCGTTGAACTTTCAAACGGAGAAATTGTGATGCCTCTTGCAAGTAATATACAGTTTTTAGATAGCGCAGATCGAGAAATTGGAGGGGATGAAGTTTGAGTAAAACTGTTGTAAAAGATTGGGATGAAATCCAGAGAGGATTTAAAGCGATACAGAGAATGTCTTGCAAGCCTAATTTTTCTAAACTCTCGAAAGACTGGGTAACAGATGAAAACCAGTCCGTAAAATGGAACCGAGAGCAAGTCGAACTTAATAATCGGAATTATGAAAAAGCAGTAGCCGAACTTAATACCAAGAAGAATAAAATGCGAGACAGCATTATGGAAGATATTTATTTGTTCATCCAGGATGAAGTAGGCTGTGATTTGGATAAGGAATCCGCAAAAGAGATATGGGCGTATGCTTACGATAAGGGACATTCATGCGGAATATATGAGATTAAAATTCATCTGGATGAGATTATTGAATTGGTAAGCGGGATTATAGAAAGGAGCCAACTATGAAACACTATTTTGACATCCATGACCAGAAAAAGGTAGTATCTCTGTATTTTGCAGATGATTTTTCGTCCGTCGCAAATAGAGTGAAATCGGTTGAGTGGTATTTTAAGAGTGATGACGTGAGGGAAATTACACTAAGCGAGTACAGAAGGTTGATGGTTCAATATGGAGGCGCAGTATGGACAAGCTGATTAGTGCAAATTCTATTATGCAAAAACTTATTTCAATATTGAACGAAAATGGGGATATGTATTCGAACATGCCATTGGAGAAATGAATGCATATATAAGAGCCATTGAGATTGTTGACAAAGGCGTGGATTGATCAATGAGTGATTAACCAGAACAAACGAAAGGAGATCAGAGATGGAGAGATTAACAGTACCAGATAAGAAGATAGACGGCGGATTAAGAAGAGCCATCATTGACGCCCGAGAAGTACGGAAAGAAGCAATGACTATTTACTGGGCGTTAAAGAAATACGAGGACACCGGACTTACCCCGGAGCAGATCATGGAGCTGAAGGAGCGGGATACGGCGAAAGAGATCCTTCATATTCATCAAGAGTTTTCAGAACATCAGTGGAGAAGAACAGCGGAAGGTAAAATTGATGAATTTGCTATGTGTTTTGATTACCATAACGGACCTGTATGTGAGCGGTGTGGGTATAGCTTTTGCGAACACTGTGAACCAAATGGTTGGGATGAAGAACCGTGCGTAATAGATGAATACCGATGTCCAACTTGTAATGAGAATATAGGTAGATCCGATAAATATTGCAAATATTGCGGACAGAAGATAGAAAAGGGCAAGATCGCGGATGGGAGGAATAAACGATGAAAAAATGGAATCAAGGGCAACTTATAGATGAAGGGTATAGGATTGAAAACGCAAAGATTACTAATGTGTCGCTTAATATGGAAAATCATGGCTGTTTGTGCTTAGATTTGGCGTTGGAATGGGACGGATGTGGATGCGTGTATGGTGGCTATGTTCTGGGTAAAGGATACGTCGGAGCGGATGATGATTTTTTTAATGGATCCTCAAAAGGCTGCGAAGCGATTATGAGAATTATGGATGTGGTAGGCGAAAGTGAACTTTTGAAGCTAAAAGGGAAATACATACGGATTGCTCATAAAGGCTTGGGAAGTACGGTTGAAATTATCGGTAATATCATAAAAGATAAGTGGTTTGACTATAGGACATTCTTTGAGAAGGAGGACTAGGCTATGGCATGTAAAGCAGCAAGACAAACAGACGAATATCACGGATGGGAATGTACGATCACAGAAGGTGCGTGTATGTTCCTGACTCCAAACAGCAAGGCGTGTGCAGAAATGTACGGAGAAGGCCCAGATGCGGAAGAGATGTTTGATGAAGAGGAGGACTGACGTGCAGGAATTAGAAAAACTCGGAAAAGTTATGGGTGTGGTTATGGATAATTGTGACGATTGTCCTCTTGAAAGAATATGTAGTTCTGCTGTCTGCTATATCGAATGGAAGAGGTTTTTTGAATCAAAGGTAAAAGAGGAAGGATTAGAGAAATGCAAGAACTAGAGAAGATTCTGGAAGAAATAGAGAAACAGAAAAGCTGTTGTTTAATGATTGGCTATGCGAAAGAGTATAATCAAGGAGCATTAAAAATGGCCGAAGTGATAGAGGACATCATCCGCAAGCACATGGATAACAATAATTTGTGCGAGAAATGCAGCCGGAGAAAATGGTATCAGATAGGATATAAAGATGGAAAGAATGACGGCTGGATATCGGTGGAGGAGCGGCTGCCGGAAAGGACACCTGATGAAAAAATAAATAACTCATACAAAAAATATCTTGTGTTTATCGACAATATAGATTATTGGGATATTGATATAGCAGTGTATGATCTTTGGAATGATAAAAAATGGAGGGAATTTAGTAATACGTATTGCGAGATTGAAAATGTTACAGCTTGGTGCCCTCTTCCAGATCCATACAAGAAAATACAGGAGGAAAATAAATGATAAAGGTAACTCATAAACGAAACAGATCAAAGGTACTCAGGAATCGGAAGAACAAAAGGTATATGAGACGGCATATGGATGTACTGAGTTACATAAGGGAAAGGGCCAGTGATAAAAATGAGCACAAGGGATACATACCTTAAGGATTATGGACTGACATACGAAGATGGGAGACGGATCGTTGCATACTGCCGGAAAGCCAGGGACTACGATCAGAGGCTGATTCTTCAGGCGGCGCAGGAAGTCTACCCGGAGATTGCACCATATCTTTTCTTAAATCTTACAACTGGGCTTGGATATGACAGGATGGGAAATATACAGATGCAGAGGAAAGATTTCCAGGGATACAGAAGGAAAACAATAGAGACGTATAACAGGTATATGATACTGAATGGGAAACAGATTGTTTGAGGTGAAATAGTGGAATATTTAAAGAAATGTCCGAAATGCGGGAGGTATATGACACAGCATTTAAGATATTTATATGGACAAGCATTTACCATATATTCTTGCTTTTGCGGATATTCAGAAGATACATGTGGTGTTAGATATGATAATAAAACAACCTATACGGGAGGTGGAGCAAGTGACAGAACGGTTGACACAGAAAACAGACGAAGGAATTTTGGTTAAGGAATCTCATGGTGAAAATGTTATAAAAACTCTATATCAGTGCTATGGGGCAGAGCCATTACCAGACTATTCTAATTGTGATGAAGGATATTTGGCTATGGAAAAACTATTAGAATATGAAAGTGCCGAGGAAGATGGAAGATTGGTGGTGCTGCCGTGTGTTGTTGGAGATATTCTTCACAAACTAACAAGAGATTTTATATCTGAATACAGAGTTGTTTTTATAGAAATATCCACATGCGGCAATTTATTTTTTCACACAAAACTTATAAAGGGTATAAATGATACAGGAGAAATTTTTTCAGAAGATATGATTGAGAAAACCATATTTCTTACAAAAGAAGCTGCCGAGAAAGCATTGAAAGAAATGCAAACTAAATAAAATATGGGTACAACGACACCACCCCACATGCGGTAAAATATAATTAAGAATACCGTGTGGGGTGAGTTTTTTGAACCATGAAGGATATCAAGATCATACAGCAGAATACGCAATCAGGAATATGGAGCGCCTTCCGTATCATACGAGAACAGCACTGTATCATCTGAATCAGATAGCGAGCTTTTTAGGATTTGAAATTGTTGCCGTAAAAGATAAAAGAACGGGAAAGGAGTATAGGAATTAAAGGTGGAAAAAACAGAAACGGAGAAAAAGAAAGAGTATTTAAACGGTTACAAGTATTCTGTAGAGAATATGGAGGAAATGAAAAATAGATATTTGGAGCTAAAAATGTCTAAAATATATCCTCCCATTATCTCTGATGGTATGCCACATGCTTCTAATAAAGCCGACCTTTCTGGATATGTTGCGAAAGTAGATGAGATGGAAAGAAAGATAGTAAAGGCCAGATATGAAAGAGTGAAAAGGAAAAAACAAATTGAAAATACAATAAAAGCACTTGCAAAAGAAGAGGAAAGGACTGTTCTTTTCTTAAGATATATAAAATTGCTTTCGTGGAATCAGATTATGGATGTTACTGGTATTAGACCATTATATAAAATATTCAGAGTTCACGGAAAAGCTTTAAAACATGTTATAGTTGATTGACTTGCTATATAACGTATGGTATAATGATAACATGGACGAAGTTTAAATATTCGGTATATATAAGCTTCAAAAGGATGTGGCTTAATCCCATATAAGCCATACAAAGGTCAGTATTTCAAAGGGCAGAACGCCAGAATCAAAATCTGGCAGATAAGGGTTCAAATCCTTTCTGACCTGCTTTCCCAATTAATCAAGACGGATCAACCTACTAGAATGTCTTGATAAAAAACTTTTCCAGAGATCAAGGCCACGGGAGTTAAGGAGTAGTAAGCACTCAATTCTGGAAAATCCCCGGAAGTAATAGGAGCCTAAAACGGACATGTGGTTTTATATGGGGATACGCACACAACGCCAAAAAAACGATAATTCAAATATTCGTGTCGATGTTACAAACTAAGTTGTGTGTTCTTGGCTTATTACATTGAGCCGGATAATCAATGTACGCCGAGAGCTCTTGATGGAATGGCGAAAAGGCGTAAAAACAAAACCATCCGCTTGGAACGGCGCATAAGGTTCTGATAGGAACATAGCTCAGTTGGTAGAGCACCTGCTTTATGTACAGTAAGTCCCCAGTTCGATTCTGGGTGTTCCATTTCCGGAGAAATGCTATCTCCGGAAATTTCACTTACCCCTCGACAGACACCGCGACAGGACAACGGAGGGTTCGATTCCCTCCGCGCGGTTTATACATGTGGACAAGCTCCTTTAGTTTGTATGTGATTCAATGGTTTCAATTTGTTTTCTCCCCCTAATAAATCAGTCCGCATGTAAATTTTAAGACCGATGCTTTTCGTATTGTAGAGCATCGGTCTTTTATGTAAAGGATTAACAAATATGAAATTAGGACAGATTATGAGAAAGCTACAAAAGGCGATCTTGCAAAAGGGGCTAGTAATCAAGGTAGGCACAACGCAATTTTACAGTGCAGAGCAGAATCGCATGATAACGATATACATACTTAGTACACGAGTATTGCAGAAAACTCAAAATGATGAGTGGAAAGAGAAAGACTACGAAATACTGCGGAGTGCTTCACAGATAGAAATTGTGAATTGTTTAAATGATATATGGCAGGCGGTGAGAGAATGAATCAGATGGAATTGAATATAAGAGACAGCAATATAGCAAAACTTGGATTTATAAAATGCAAAGATTGCGAAGAACAGGTTATTTGTCCTCATGCGTTCTGCCGAGAAGGTTGCCGAACTGTGGAAACATTAAAAGAAATCCACTGGGAAGATAAGGACGGTGGGTAAATGAAACTCACACCAAAGCAGAAAGCCTTTGCGGATGAATACTTGAAATGTGGAAATGCTACGGAGGCGGCAAAGAAAGCAGGGTATAAGCAACCACATGTGCAAGGAAGCCAAAACTTAGAAAAACTTAGTGTTTCGGCATATATAGCAGAACGCCAGAAACAGATTGATGATTCCCGGATCGCTGATGTAAAAGAGGTTATGCAATTCTACTCCTCTGTCCTCCGCGGAGAGGTAAAAGATCAGTTTGACATGGATGCAGCTCTGTCAGACAGGATCGCTGCTGGAAAAGAGCTGATGAAACGGTTTGAAAGATCGGATGAAGGAAAGAAAGATGCTCTTGATAAGCTTGACAATTTGCTGGATAAGATCGGGGGCGTGATCTAATGCCATTTACGAAAAAACAGAGAGAATATCTTGACAATGCAAATCATCGCTGGAACATCAAACAGGGAGCGACAAGAAGCGGAAAGACTTATCTTGATTATTTTGTGATTCCAAAGCGCATACGGAAAGTCATCGACAAGGATGGGCTTACCGTTATATTGGGAAACACAAAGGGAACCCTGCAAAGAAACATCATAGAACCTTTGCAAAATATGTATGGGACAAGCCTTGTTACTGACATTAAGTCTGATAACACGGCTTATTTGTTTGGGCAGAAATGCTTTTGCCTTGGAGCCGACAAGGTGACAAGGGTTAACCAGATCCGTGGTGCAAGCATCAAATACTGCTATGGAGATGAGGTTGCAACTTGGAATCGAGAAGTATTCACCATGCTAAAATCTCGTCTTGATAAGCCGTACAGCAAGTTCGACGGGACTCTTAACCCAGAATATCCTACTCACTGGATCAAAGAGTTTATTGATTCGGATGCTGACATCTATTGCCAGAGCTATTGCATAGATGACAATCCGACACTAGACCATGCATTTGTTGAGAATCTAAAAAGAGAATATGCTGGAACCGTTTATTATGACAGATACATACTTGGGAAATGGAAACGTGCTGAAGGAGCGATTTATATAAAGTTCGCAGATAACCCGGACAGTTTCATATCTCCGGTTGACAGGGAGCACATATCACGGATTGATATCGGTATAGACTTCGGAGGGAACGGATCCGGTCATGCGTTTGTGGCTACTGCAAAGTACTCTGACGGAAGAAAACAGCCGGTAATGAGCAGAAAGCATATGAAAAAAGACTTTAGGCAAGGGATTGATGCAAACCTTCTGTCCGAACTTTTTTTGGAATTTGTAGAAGATGTTATAAAGAAATACGGGAAGCCGACTAATGCATACTACGACAACGCAGAGACAGTCCTCGGCCAGAGCATAAAAAACGCATGTGAAAAGAAATTCCCGTACTTGCATGTAAGGCCAGCAGTAAAAAAGAAAATTAATGACCGTATAGAATACACAGTCCAGCTCATGGGAGCCGGACTTTTTTCAATTACAGAGGATTGTGAAACGCTGTCAAAAGCATTGCAAGAAGCGGTATATAATAGCAAGTCAATGGAAGAAGAAAGGCTTGATGATGGAAGTACTGACATCGATACGCTTGATGCATTTGAGTACAGCATAGAAAGAGACTTCTCTGGGACACATTATAACAGAGTAATAGGAGGGATATAACATGTTTCGGGTAGCAGCAGGGACAGACATGACACCGGAAATATTGTCAGAATATATCGGAAAGCATAAGCAGGAAGTGACAAAAAGATACCAGAAATTACATGACGCATATGTGAATGATTACGAAATCTTTCATCTTCCTAAAAAAGCTGCATATAAGCCGGACAACAGGATATCCGTCAATTTTGCAAAATACATTACAGACACGATGAATGGATTTTTTATCGGAATACCGATTAAGATTAAGAACCCAGATAATAAAGTGTCTGAATACATTGATTTTTTGGATCAGTACAACGACCAAGACGACAACAATGCCGAGCTTTCAAAGATATGTAGTATTTACGGGAAAGGATACGAGATGTACTACAACGATACCGAAGGGAACATCGGTATCACGTATCTTACACCGCTGGAAGCATTTTTTATTTACGATGACAGCATATTAGAGAGACCGCTTTATTTTGTCCGGTATTATCTTGACGCGGATAACGTAGAGCGTGGAAGCTGGTCGGATGGTAGCATCGTACAACACTTTGTACAAAATGGATCGTATCGTTGGGATGGAGAAGCCAAGGAGCATCACTTTGAAGGAGTTCCTGCAACAGAATTTATCGAAAATGATGAGCGAGTCGGAATATTTGAAGGTGCAATGCCTATGATAGATGCTTATAACAAAGCATTGTCAGAAAAGGCGAATGATGTAGATTATTTTGCTGATGCGTATTTAAAAGTACTTGGACAACGGCTTGAAAAAGAAGATGTGCAGCATATACGAGATGATAGGGTTATCAACTTCGACGGAGATGTAAACGGGGTAGAGGTTGATTTCCTCCAGAAGCCAAACGGGGACGAGACTCAAGAGCATCTTTTGGACCGTCTGGAAAGACTAATCTATCAGATCAGCATGGTGGCAAATATCAGTGACGAGAACTTCGGAACATCTTCTGGAATCGCAATGAAATATAAGATGCAGGCTATGAGCAACCTTGCAAAGACAAAGGAAAGAAAGTTCCGAAGCGGTATGCAGAGGCGGTATAGGCTGATCTTTAGCAATCCGATATCTACAGTACGTGGGATTGGCAGTGATGCGTGGATTAATAACGACTACAAGTTTACTCTGAATTTCCCGGCTAACTTAGCAGAAGAGACAGACATTGCATCCAAGTTAGAAGGGATCGTATCAAAGGAAACACAGCTTTCCGTTCTTTCTGTGGTGGAAAATGTACAGGATGAACTTGACCGCATAGAAGAAGAGGAGAACGCACAGAAGGATGATGCAAGAGATAGAGTCATGCAAATGACGTTTGGGGGTGTAAACGGTGAACAGCAGAACGTACTGGGCCATACGGGAAACGAGGAACCGGATCAAGAATAAAAAAGAAGAAAAGCAGTACGACAAGGAGATTGAGAAAATCTATCAGAACATGATTGATGAGATCAACAAAGAGATCAATGGATTTTACAGCCGTTACGCCACAAAGGAAGGCATCACAATGGCAGAAGCAAAAAAGCGTGTTGCAAAGATTGACATGGAAGAGTATGAGCGTAAGGCGAAGAAGTATGTAAAAGAGAAGAATTTCTCAGAGCAGGCAAATACGGAAATGAGACTCTATAACTTGACTATGAAGATAAACAGACTGGAAATGCTGAAAGCTAGAATCGGTCTTGAAATGGTGTCTGGATTTGATGAATTGCAGAAATATTATGATGAGATACTCACTAAACGGACGTTGGATGAATTTGAACGGAAAGCTGGGATTCTCGGTAAAAGTGTATCAGATCCCCGAAAAGCGGCGGAAGTGATTGTCAATGCATCGTTTAAAAATGCTACGTCCTTCGACCGGATCTGGATGTATCAAGGGATGCTAAAATCAGAGCTGGACAAATTGCTACAGACCGGTCTTATACAGGGGCAGAATCCTCGTGTATTGGCTCGACACTTGAAAGAGAGGTTTGGAGTAAGTCAGTATAACGCTGAGCGATTGATGCGAACAGAAATGGCAAGAGTGCAATCCGAAGCATCTAAGCGGTCAATGGAGGAAAATGGGTTTGAAGAATACGAGTTCATGGCAGAGGGAACAGCGTGCCCGATTTGTAGAGCGCTTGATGGAAAGCATTTTAGGGTAAAGGATATGCTTCCGGGGACAAATGCCGCTCCTATGCATCCAAATTGCAGGTGCGCTGATGCCCCGTATATGGACAGAAAAGCCTTTGAAAATTGGATGGAAGAAAAATCCATTGAAAAGGATTCCGGTTCTGGTATAATGAAATCAGGAGCTATCAGTGGAGCTCTTACAGACAAGAACGATCCGTTACATGTAAAAAGGGATAATCACGCTTCTACATACTATGAGTCGATCCGTAATAGTAAGAAAGAACCTATTGTAAAATCTATTTCAAAGCATAGCGGTCTCTCTGAGATATACATATCGAAAGTGTATGATCATGTGTTTATGAATGAATACGAATTATATGGTGGAATGAAGCGTTTTGAACCAGATTATTACATGACAGAATCTTTTAGACGACTTCGAGAGGGAAAAGATATACAAGAACACGATATTATCCTTCTTAAGCATGAGCATCTGGAATATGGTCTAATGAATAAGCTGGGGCTTTCATATGATGAGGCGCACAATTTGGCTCAGAGCAAATACGATTATGCATATGCTCTTGACGAATTTAAGAAGAAAAATAATTTGTAGAAAGGGAGTGAGAGCATGGTAAGAATTGAAAAGGAAGCATTAACTGATCATATGGCTAGATACAGATATTTCCCAGAAAAATCAGAAAAGAGCGGTATTGTAGCATTAAATAGAGATACGGGAGAGAGAATCCTTGAAAAACTTCTTGAAGGATATGGAAATAATTATGCCGCTCATGCACTCCGACGACTAGAGGAATACCAGAGGAACGGAGAGTTCCCTGAAAGAGATATCGTTGTATGGTATTGATACCACCAGTCAGAAATGGCCGGTGGTATTTTTATACCCATTTTTAAGAAAGAGGAGTGGTGTGATTGATTTTGGTAGAAGTCCGAAAGGACAGGATTGTTGTTTCTGGTCATGCACAATACGAAGCGTCAGGAAAAGACATTGTGTGCGCCGGAGTTACTGCTTTAGTAACAACATTAATAGACTCAATCTTAGGATTGACATGCGATAAAATTCAATATGAAATCATGCCCGGATGGGCTGATATACATTTTGGGGATCTATCAGAAGAATCAAAGCTTCTGGTCGATTCCTTTTTTCTTGGCGTTTGTAATATCGCCAATGAATTTCCGGATCATGTTCGGATTATGTAACACATGGCAGGCGTGGAACCATTCAAAGCTACGGTTGTGCAGGCGTGGAACACTTGAAAAGCTACGGAATACGGGCAGGCGTGGATTCCCGGTAAAAGCTACGGAAGATAGGCGTGAAATCTTTAAATTACGGAGGTAGAAACAATGAAAAAAAGATTATTTATGGCGTTACAGATGTTTGCAGAGGATCCAGCAGGGACAGATCCGGCAGGGAATGACCCAGCAGGCGGTCAGAATCCGGCAGGAGCAGATCCAAAAGCGACAGAACCAAAAAACGAACCGGAAAAGAAGTACACGGATGAGGATGTAGACAGGATCATCAATCAGAAATTTGCACAAAAGTTTTCTGAATGGGAAAAGAAACAGTCTAAGGCAAAAGATGAAGCCGAAAAGCTTGCCGGGATGAACGCAGAGCAGAAAGAAAAATATGAAAATGAACAGCTTAAAAAACAGGTTCAGGAGCTGCTCCGGAAAGACGCGCTCGGAAAGATGGCAACAGTAGCTCGTGGGATGCTCGGAGAAAAGAATATCTCTGTGAGCGATGACCTTATTGAAATGCTGATTTCAGACGATGCAGAAAAGACAAAAAGCTCTGTTGATTCCTTCATTACAGCATTCCAGTCTTCGGTAGAAAAGGCTGTGAAAGATGCACTGAAAGGAAATCCACCGAAGAAAACATCGGAACCGGCATCGATCACGAAAGAACAGATTATGAAAGTGAAAGATCCACTGGAACGCCAGAAATTAATCAAAGAACACATGGACTTGTTCCAGAAATAAAGAAAGGATGAAAAGATTACATGAAAAAGAAACTTTATGATTTGCAGTTATTTGCAGCAGAGACAGGGGCAAGCTTATCTACAGACCTTGAGCCTGCCATTTCTATCGATTTTACTAGTCGAATTTCTCAGAACATCAAAGAATTGAGGGATCTTCTCGGTGTTACAAACCTGATCCCGATGTCTGCCGGGACAGATATCAAGGTTTACAAATGGACGGTAGAGGAATTAGCATCGCAGGTAGGAGAAGGAGAAGTAATTACACCGACAAAGGTAAAAAGAGCTTTGGGTCAGACCATTACTCTTGATCTGGACAAATACAGGAGAGTTACAACCGCAGAATCGATCCAGAAGGTTGGACGTACGATCGCAGTTAATGAGAGTGACGATCAGCTCATCAAAAAGGTGCAGAAAGCGGTTAAAACATCCCTTTACACCATGCTGAAAGCCGGTACTGGATCAGCAAGCGGGGCAAGCTTACAGATCGTCCTTGCAAACCTTTGGGCGAAACTTCAGGAATATTATGAAGATGAGGATGTAACCCCGATCTTCTTCATTAACCAGCAGGACGTAGCGGATTATCTTGGTACAGCACAGATCACAATGCAGACTGCCTTTGGATTTACTTATATTGAAAACTTCCTTGGACTTGGTACAGCGATTGTTTCCCCACAGGTAACAGCAAAGCAGCCGATCGCAACGGCGAAAGAAAACATCAGAGGCGCCTATGTCCCGATGTCCGGTGATGTAGCCCGCACGTTTAACCTTACCGCAGATGAGACAGGATTGATCGGTATGACACATTCTACAGCCACTTCTACGGCAACGGTAGATACTTTGATTATGTCTTGTGTCAAATTCTTCCCGGAATTTGCAGACGGTGTATTCAAAGGAACCATTGCGGGGGAATAATTAGCTCTGACATTATGACACTTTATTCCGGCGGTCAGAGCTTATTAGGTAAGCGAGTATCTTCATTAGTTGGAAATGATTTGAAAGTCCTTGCGGATGGATCCGTAGTAGGAACCATTAAGAAAGTAACGGGATATACACAGTTTTCCAGTAAAAAAGAAGAGCAGAGCGGGTATTATTTCCCGTTTAAGCTTACTAAGACCGGAACGACAATGACACTGAAAAAGAATGGAGTGGCAGGAGAAGGGAAAGAAGATATGGCGTTTGACCCGGAAATTATTCTGCGAGTTTCCAGAGGAGATACCTTTACCGTAGAAGTAGATGATTCGCCTGTTGTCACTTTTAATTTTAAAAACGTCACATGGGCTTAAGGAGGTGGACGCATGTTGGAGGACGTAAAAGAACTTCTTGGAATCGCAGAGGATGATAAAACGATGGATACGAGGCTGAATATTATTATCGCGGCGACTACAAAGCGTTTAAAAGTACTTTTAGGTGGACTGGATGTGCCGGATGATCTGAAATACATTGTTACGGACGTTTCCATCATGCGGTTTAACCGGATTGGATCAGAAGGGCTTTCTTCCCATTCAGTTGAGGGAGAGAGCCTTTCTTTCGCAAGCAACGATTTTGAGCCGTATCTGGACGATATCCAATCCTACCTGAACGCTCAAAAAGAAGCGACAAAGGGAAAGGTGAGATTCTTATGAGGTACGATACACCAGTATATTTCCAAAAGACTATTTCGGGGGAATATGATCCGAATACTGGAAATTATGGAGAAGATTCTGTCGATGAAACCTTGCGTTATGCTTCGGTTATGGATACAAGCATAAAAACTATGCGTCTGATCTACGGAGAAATCAGACAGGGCAGCCTTTGTATCCAGCTTCAGAACCACTATACAGACGTATTCGACCGTATACGGATAGGGGAACGAATCTATACGGTAGACAGTAGCCGAAAGCTCCGAGTAAAGCATACGTTTGTAGTATCGGAGGTGCAGTAATGGCTAAAAAAATAAAAATAGTTGGTTTGGATGATTTAGAATTAAAAATTAAAAATAATCTGGATATGAAGGCCGTAAAGTATGCTGTAAAACTGAATGGATCGAAAATGAATAAAAAAGCAAAGAGAAATGCTGAAAAATTTAAAGGCCATTATGAATATGTAAAAGGAAAAGGCAAACAGTTTGTAAAACCGACTGGAACATTAAAAAGAAGCATAGAGCTTGCGATAACAGACAAAGGAATGACGGCAGAGGTTGAGCCTCATACACTTTATGGTGGTTATGTAGAACTTGGAACAAGAAAGATGCAAGCACAGCCATACCTAAAGCCTGCTTTCGATGAGCAGAAAGTGCAATTTAGAAAAGATATGGATAAGTTGACGAGGTAATATTATGGATCCACAGCAGGAATTATTTAGTACATTGTTGACAGAATTAAAAAATACGGGATATGACGTATATGATGGATTTCTCCCTCCTGATAATACGCCATATCCATTTGTTTATTTAGCAGATAGTCAGCAAATTGACGACAGGAATAAAACTGCCGTTTTTGGTAGCGTATACCAAACGATTGATGTTTGGAACAACAATCCAAAAAAAAGGGGAGATGTTTCACAAATTTTGCTCAAAATCAAAGGAATATGCAGAGCAATAAGAAGAACCCCAAATTTTAATTGGGATGTACGAAATATAGAGCAACGCATATTATCAGATACAACTACAACACAACCATTACTCCACGGGATTTTAAACGTGGAGTTTTATTTTGATTAAATGGAGGAATGAAAATGAAGAAAAAATTTCTTTATAGCTTACAGGTGTTTGCCGAAGCGGTTCAAGGAAAAAGAATTGTATATCTTTTTAGAATCGCATCCGAGGCATCTACTACAGCAGGCAAAAGAATTCCATTTGTAACAGAAGATAGCCGAACAAAAAGTAAAGATGCGGATTCTACGGCGACAAAAGACGGTTCAATTCGGACACCTGGTACGGCAGAAGTAGAAATTTCTACTACGCTGATTCTGTCCAAAGGAGACGAGATTGTAAAAAAATTGGAAGATGCAATGGATAATGACCAGTTAATAGAGATTTGGGAAGCAAATCTTGATGAACCGGGATCCACATATTCATCAAATAAATTTAAAGGAATGTATTTCCAAGGTTACATAACTGAATTTGAACAAACGGCATCGGCAGAAGAGCATGTGGAGATTTCTCTTACATTTGGAATTAATGGATCTGGGAAACGTGGAGAAGTTACCGTAAGCGCAGAGGAACAGGAAGAAGCAAACTATTTATTCAAAGATTCAGTACAGGAGGAATAATAAAATGAAAGAATTAACGATTAAAGGACAAGTATATCAGTTTAATTTTGGGATGGGATTCTTGAAAGATATCGACAAAACAGTGCAGATTAAATCTGAAAACGGGAAGGTGGAAGATGCAGGACTTCGGTATGCTATCGGTGGATTGATTGATGGAAACCCGAAATCAATTTGTACGATTCTTTATTATGGAAATAAAGGGCAGAATCCACGTCTTACAGAAGCTTTAATTGAAGAATTCATTGATGATCCGGACACAGATATTGATGATCTGTTTGAAGAGGTGATGGGTTTTTTAAAGAGTTCCAATGCTACGAAGTGCATTACCGAGAAGACGCTGAAAGCGGTAGAAGATATGATGAAGTAATCATTCGTAGCATTGATTATGAACAAATTGCGATTGACTGTTTTAGATATTTCGATTTTAAAAATCTAATCGAAGTTGATAAGCTAACGATTCCAGAATACAAAATGTTGGTGAAAGCTTATGAATATAAAACAGTTGATCGCAATTATTATTTACATTTACTTGCATTTTTAAATTTTGCGGTTCAGGCCCAAAGATCTGCTGGTAAAGGAAAGACAAAACCGGTATATAAGCGGTTTTCTAAATTTTTCAATTATGAAAAAGAAATCCAACGTGTGGAAGAACGAGAAAAAGGTGCTGATCGTATAAGGGATTTTTTGAAAAGAAAAGGAGGTCGCTAAATGGCAGAGACATTTTCTGTAAAAGCAATATTGAGTGCCTCCGATAAAGGATTTTCTGCCGCAATGCGGTCTGCCAGAGAAAGCATTGGTAGTTTAAAATCTACGGTTTCTAGCGGAATTGGATTCGGCGTTATGATGGCTGCCGGACAGAAAGCATTTGATGTTGTTAGCAGTGGAGTAAGTGGTTTAATTGGAGATCTAAATAGTGCTGGAGCTGCTTGGAAAACCTTTCAAGGCAACATGGAAATGAACGGACACACAGCGGCCGAAATTAAATCCATAAAAGGGGAACTTCAGGACTTTGCGGAAGCTACAATCTATAGTTCATCGGATATGGCATCGACATTTGCCCAGCTTGAAGCTGTTGGAACCAAGAATACAACAAAGTTGGTAAAAGGATTTGGAGGACTGGCAGCAGCGGCAGAAAACCCAACTCAAGCTATGAAGACGCTTTCCCAGCAGGCGACACAAATGGCGGCAAAACCTACTGTAGCTTGGGAAGATTTCAAGTTAATGTTGGAACAAACCCCGGCTGGAATTTCAGCGGTTGCAAAACAAATGGGAAAGTCTACTCAGTCTTTGATAAAAGATGTACAAAACGGGAAATTGGCTACCGAGGATTTTTTTGATGCGATATCAGCAGTGGGAACGAATGACGCATTTACCAAGCTTGCTACCGAGTATAAAACAGTGGGTCAGGCAATGGATGGGCTTTCGGAAACTGCGGCGAACAAACTTCAGCCTGCATTTGATACGCTATCTGCCGTTGGAATTAAAGCAATAAGTAAGCTGGTAGATAAAGTTGGAGAACTGGATGGAGAGAAAATTGCGGCAAAATTAACTTCTGGTTTGGATAAAATTAAGCCATACTGGGACGTATTGTCAAGCGCTGCAAGTGAAGTCGGATCAGCATTTGGAGATGCTCTTTCCTCTATTACATCTGAGCTTGGAAAACTGACAGGTGCATTTGGAAGTACAGAAAGTATTCAAAATTTTTCTGACGTTATTAATTCAGCAAAAGGAGCACTTACTACATTTGCTGGATTTTTAGAAGAGCATTCAGATATTATTGCAAAATTAATCACACAGCTACCTAAGTTACTGGTTGCATATAAAGGATTTAAGATAGTAAGCGCCGTTGCTCCTGGAATGGCCGGATTTACAAAAGCTGTGGCCGGACTGGCAGCGCAGGGAATCAGTGGATTGGCAAGTAAACTTCTTGGACTTGGGACATCTCAAAAAACAGTGGGAGATATGAGTGCATTAAGCGCTCAAAAAATACTGGCTTCTGCAGCGTCGTTTGTTGCTCTTGGAGCTGGATTTGCATTGATAAGTGTAGGATTTTCATTACTATCAAATTCTGCAATCAGTTTGGCAAATGCAGGACCTTTGGCGATTGCTGTAATGGTTGGGATGGTTGCGGCTATTGCAGGACTTGCAGTAGGAGCGGCTGCGTTAGGGCCATCCTTGACGGCTGGAGCAGTTGGATTTGTTGCTTTTGGTGCGGCAATCGCACTTGTTGGAACAGGCGCATTGCTGGCGAGTACAGCACTGGCAGTTGTAGCATCAGTTCTTCCGACAGTTGTACAGTACGGAACGCAGGGCGCGGTTTCCATAGCAGCTCTTAGTGCTGCTATGGTGGCATTTTCAGTAGGTGCGGCTGCGGCTGGTGTTGCAAGTGTTGCGTTAGGAGTTGGGCTTGTGGCAGTAGGTGCAGGCCTTACAGTGGTTGGAGCGGCGGTAGTAGTGGTCTCAGCCGGGGTACTTGCTTTAGCAGCAGGTGCGACATTGCTTGGTGCGGGACTTACTTTAGTTGCTACGTCTGCAACAATTCTAGGTGCCGCACTTCCGTTGGTCGCAACAGGGGCTATGACCAGTGTTGCCTCATTAACAGCAATGCTGGCGGCTGCAACAGCGCTAAGCGCAGTAATACTTTTACTTAGTACGTCGGTTGTTGCGCTTGGAGTAGCGGCAGCGGCTGGAACCGTTGGAATTGCGGCCTTTGGTCTTGGAATGACGGCGGCAGCGGTCGGGGTTGCTGCAATGTCTGTTGCACTGAAAGCAGTCAACTCATCCATGAAGTCCATTGCGAAAAATGCGAAGTCAGCTAAAAGTTCGATTTCAAGTATGAAGAGTTCGTTGAATATCGTAAACGAGGGACTGGATGCGTTGGGAAGTAAAGCAAAATCAGCGATTAATTCTTTTATCAAGTCCTTTTCCAACGCAGAAAGTAAGGCAAAAACAGCAGGACGAAACATCGGAAATAATATTAATGATGGAGTAAAATCTGGACTAAACAAATTGCCATCTACTGTTAATAACGCAATGAACCAATTCAATTCAGGAATTCGGTCTGGTGGAAATCAGGCGATTTCATCAGCGAGAAGCATATCAAGTTCGATTTCATCTGCTTTACGATCAGCAGGAAATTCATCGTATTCCAGTGGTCGCTATATCGGACAGGGACTTGCAAATGGTATGCGTTCGATGCTTGGAACAGTGCGTAGTGTAGCGGCGCAGTTGGCAGCGGCGGCGGATGCGGCAATCCGGGCAAAAGCCAGAATTCACAGTCCTTCTAAAGTATCAAAAAAAGATGGTGCTTACTGGGGAGAAGGATGGGTGCTAGGAATCTTAAGTAAAGTCAAAGATACAAGAAATGCTATTACGGAGCTTTTGTATATGCCGAATATGGGCACTCCAGCTTTATCTCTGGCAGGCACTAACGGCCTGACTTTGAATGATGACTACGAGTATGGAGAACCAAATCATACATATACCATCTATGTTATATCCGAACTTGACGGAAAACAGGTTGCAAAGTCTACCGCCGTATATACGCAAAAAGAGCTAGAAAAACTGGAAAAGCAGAATAACCGGAAACACGGAATCAGATAAGGAGGGCATATGTACGATTTTATAGACATCACAGAATCACAAACAGGAAACGACCTTCCCTCCGAGGCAATTAACGTGAATGGAGAGTATATTGAAGAACATCTTCCGGGCTACCGTACTTTATATACAGAAGGCAGGGAGATGCTGGAATCCGAAGTGACGGAGATTCAGATTGGAAGCCAAAATGGAACCAGATACCAATATAAGCGAGATACTCCCAGAGAGATCACGGTTCATTATCAGATTCTCAGCAGTTCACCAGAGGATTTCCGTAATAAATTCAATGAGCTGTGCAGGATCCTTGACCAAGAGGAAATGAAGATTATTTTCGCTGATGAGGATGATAAATATTTTATTGGTACAAAGACAAGCTTTGACGCTCCGGAACCGGGGCGTCTTAGCACGACAGGAAGTTATACAATATATTGTGCGGATCCTTATAAATATAGCGTAGCAGAAAAGAAATCGGAAAACAGCGGATCCACGCAAATTACACTGCAAAATAATGGTTCGAAGTCGGTTCCTATTAACATCAAAGCCACCATGAAGTCAGATAACGGCTACATCGCGTTTACCCTGGGAGACCGGTTCTACCAGATCGGGAAACCGGAAGAGGTAGACGGAAAGCATTATGAGGAATCAGTGAAGCTGTTTGATGACCACTTATATGAAGATAAAGGGTGGTTAGTAAACCAGGGGATCACCCCACCGGTTACATCTGAGCGGTTGCAGAATGGTGTTGTTAAATATGTAAAAGAGAGTACAAATGAAGGCTATGCGACGACAAAGGACTATGGAAGTGGCAATTCCTGGCATGGGGCATCCCTTACCAAAATAGTTCCGAAAGATGTAAATAACAAATATCCGGTCAACTGGAAAGTTGCGTACCGTTTTGACTTTAATACGGATGGGGCTGTTTTCAAAGGAGTACAAGTCGGGCACACTTCCGTGACAATGATCGATGAACATGACGACATTATCTGTTCTATTATTTTTGAAGATACTTCTCCGGTAAACGAGTATTATTACATGGCGGTATTTATCGGTAATAAAAATGTATGGCATACGGACAGTACATTCCCAATGGCAAAAAAAGGAGTTACAGCAAGAGGAGATTATGGTCCTGCTGTTACAGCGGAAAAAATAGGAAACCAGGTTACGATCCGGTTCAATAATTTCGGTATCTGCAAAACGTTTTATGTAGATAACCCGGAGGCGGAGCTGAGAAAAATTACATGGTATGGGGCAGCTTATAAAGATCACTTTCATACCGAAAACAATGTGTTGCGCGCGCTCCATGTGATAAAGCATAATGTCGAGCGGTATGAGGATATCCCGAACTATTTTTCCAATGGAGATATTGTAGAAATAGACGGGGCATCCGGAAGTGTTTATATTAATGACGCTTATGATACGGATGTGGCGGATATTGGCAGTCAGCCGCTTCTTCTCCCTCCGGGCCAGCATACATTGGGAATCATTACATCCAGTTTTGCGTCCGTACCGGATGTGGAAGTTACATACCAAGAGAGGTGGATTTAATGCAATGGTTTATTATCGGACGGGATATGCATGTGCTGTGTACCCCGTCCACAGATTTGCCACAGACACTTCCCATTGATGACAGCGGGGATAGTCTGGGACAGGAGATCTCTATCACAAATAACAGTGCGGTGGGGACCTATGATTTTACGACGGATCCCCGGCATCCGGATTCCGTATATATCACAGAGGGAAATTATATTGCGTTCCGGGATAAGTATGGCAAGGATCGGCTGTATACAATCATGTC
>PPYF01000218.1_pt1 | contig 21537 bp, 21 predicted proteins | sample 1559871 | NCBI WGS metagenome assembly PPYF01 (sample SAMN08240021, study PRJNA423297) | Human gut metagenome, whole genome shotgun sequencing project.
TTTCGCTTGCCTCAAACAGCATGTATTACTTTACAGGCTTTTTCACTTTTCGTCAACCCTTTTTTGCAAAAAAATTAGCGATATTTTTTTAGAGTGCTAAAAAAGGCCTCAATTTGAGACCTTTTTGATTAATTCTGTAGTTTAGAATGTTTTATACCGTATGTTGCATACACAATGATTCCCACAATTAACCAGATTCCCACCATAATTTTTGTCGTATTTGGTAACATCCAAATGAAATATACGCTTAGTAGTCCAGCAATTACAGGCAGTACCGGATAAAGTGGCATCTTAAATCCATCATTCACAATATCTTTTCGATGCCGTAGAGGAATAATTCCAAATGAAATTAAAGCAAATGCGATTAATGTCCCTGCATTAATTAATGAAGCTAATTCCATTAAAGGAACCAATCCAGCAAAAACAGCTGCTACTATTGTAGAGACAATTACTGCGTGATCAGGAATCATCTTTTTAGCATGCACACTTCCCATGGAATCCGGTAATAATCCATCTCTTCCTAAAGCATAGAGTAATCTTGAGCCGCCCAGCAACATAGTAATCATTGCGGTAAAGATTCCGACTAATGCTCCAACGGTAATCAATTTATTCCACGCAGTTAAGCCAACTACTTTTAGTGCATAAGCTGCTGGATCATCAACATTTAATTGTTTGTAATTAACCATTCCAGTTAAAACTAGAGAAAAACTTACATATAGTAGAACAGCAATAATCACTGTCCCCATGATTCCTTTAACAACGTTTTTTCAGGATCCTTTGTTTCAGCACTGTTTGCTGCTAAAGCATCAAAACCAATAAATGCAAAGAATACAGTGGCTGCAGCTGTAGATATTCCCCCAATCCCTAATGGTGGTGTTTGGAATTTCTTAGGATAAAATGGGACATAGTTGTCAGCCTTAATATAGAACATCCCAATCACAATAAACAAAATAATAATTGCGACTTTGATAATTACTGCTATATTTTCCACACGTTTAGATAAGTTAGCACCTTGATATAAAATCAAAGCAACGATTAACACAATTAAAACAGCAGAAATATTTATTACTCCACCTTCCATTGGTCCAGCTTCAAGTGCTTTAGGCAAATGAATTCCAATTGGCGCTAAAATATTATTATTAAAATATGAAGCAAAACCAGTCGCTTCAGCAGAAACAGCTAAAAAATATTCTAATAATAATCCCCATCCAATTATCCACCCTACTACTTCTCCATAGATTACTGAACCAAAAGAATAGGCAGATCCAGCTACTGGCATTGCAGAAGAAAATTCAGCATAGGCCATTCCCACCATACCAGAAACAATTGCTGCTAATAAAAAAGAAATAGCAACTGCTGGACCAGCATGCTGTGCTGCTTCATGACCAGGCAAAATAAAAATTCCTGTTCCAATAACTGCCCCGATTCCCAATGCAACTAAATCACGAGCATTTAAATGTCTAGTTAAGCGAGAATCTGCTTTTAAAAAAGTATTTACTGGAACTTTCTTAAAGAAGTTTTTCATTCCAACTCTCCTTAATTTATTTTTAATTATTATACCTGATTTTATAGCTATTTCTACCCTATAATTAAAATTAATTAAAAAAAAAGACTACGAATTTAATTCGTAGTCTTTTTTTCAAAATATTGCTAACTATTTTTCTTCTTTTTTATCAGCTTTTTCAGCTTCCTTGATGTCTTTCTTCTCTTGTTCACGAGTTTCCTTGTCAAACAATACATCTTCAAGAATTTCACCATTTAAGTACAAATGCTTATCATCAATAGTGAATTTAACTTCCTTAGTATCTGGCTTAGAAACAATCAACTTAGCTGCTGGGGTTTCAAGGTCTTGTTCAACAACTCTTCTCAATGGACGAGCACCAAATTCCTTGTCGTAACCCTTCTTAGCCAAGTACTTCTTAGCATCATCAGTAACATGAAGCTTAATGTTTCTCTTAGCAAGAGACTTCTCCATCTTTACTAAGTAAAGGTCTAAGATCTTGAGCATATCTTCACTAGTTAATGAATTAAATGGAACAATTGCATCAAGACGGTTTAAGAATTCTGGTCTGAAGTAAACTTCAAGAGCTTTACGTAAAGCATCTTGATCGTCACCCTTAAGTAACTTGTCAGAGTATCCAGCGTTTGAAGTCATGATAATGATTGTATCTTTGAAGGAAATTGTTCTACCTTGTGCATCAGTTAAACGACCATCATCCATGATTTGAAGTAAGGCATTAAAGACTTGAGGATTTGCTTTTTCAATTTCATCAAGCAAAATCAATGAATATGGTTGGTGACGAATCTTTTCAGTTAATTGACCACCTTCACCATAACCAACATAACCAGGTGCTGAACCGATCAACTTATTAACAGCCATTTGATCTTGGTATTCGGACATATCCAAACGTACCAATGCATCTGCCTTACCAAATAACTTAATTGCTAATTGCTTAGCCAATTCAGTTTTACCAACACCAGTAGGACCAGTAAGTAAGAATGAACCAGTTGGACGGTTAGAATCCTTAAATACTTGCTTACGTGCAATTGCATCAGTAATGATGTCAATGGCCTTGTCTTGGTCAATAACAACTTTCTTCAAGTCAGAAGCTAAGTTAGCATTCTTTTGAGCTTCATTTGCATTAATTTCACTCATTGGAATACCAGTCTTAGTTTGAATTAAAGCATACATATCTTCTGGTGTAACTTTAAGTTCACTAGCTTTGCCGGCATTCTTAAGATCTTTCTTAAGGTCTTCAATTTCTTTCTTAATCTTAGCAGCTTCATCATATTTTTCCTTCTTAGCTGCTTCTGCCTTTTTACCTTCTAAGGCATGAATCTTGTTCTTAATTGAAGTTTCATCTTTTTGATCCATACCTAAGGACTTCTTAGCACCAGCTTCGTCCATTAAATCAATTGCCTTATCTGGTAAGTGACGATCATTAATGTAACGATTTGAAAGTTCTGCAGCAAGCTTCAAAGCTTCTGGATCATATTTAACATTGTGGTATTTTTCATATCTTGGAGCTAATCCCTTCAAAATTTGAATAGCATCCTTGATAGTTGGTTCTGGAACTTGAACTGGTTGGAATCTTCTAGCTAAAGCAGGGTCTTTTTCGATTTGTTGGTATTCACTAGTAGTAGTTGCACCAATAACACGAATTTCACCGCTGGCTAATGCTGGCTTTAAGATATTAGCAGCATCCCCAGAATTATTTTCTGAATCAGTAGAACCTGCACCAACAATATTATGTAATTCATCGATAAAGAGAATAACATTCTTGTCACCCTTAGCCTTATCGATAATCTTCTTTAGTTTTTCTTCAAAACTACCACGAAGAGAAGTACCTGCAACTAATTCATTAATATTTAACTCAATAATATGAGCATTCTTTAGTTTTTCAGGAACGTCTCCATCAACAATTCTTTGAGCTAATCCTTCAACTACAGAAGTTTTACCAACACCAGCAGGACCAGTCAAAACAGGATTGTTCTTTTTACGTCTACTCAAAATTTCAATAACTTGATCAATAACAGCGGTACGTCCAATGACAGGATCGTATTTACCCTTCTTAGCTTGTTCAGTTAAATCAACACCAATTGGCTTTTCCTTTTGTTGGCCATTTTGAGCGCCTTGTTGAGGTGCTTGACCAGCACTATATCTCATTGGTTGTTGACCACTAGTCATTCTTCCATCATTGAAAAAATCTCTGTTTAATTCATTAAACAAATCATCAAAATTATAGTTTCCATTGTCAAAGTATGCCATGCTTTACACACTCCTCATATTCTCAAAAATTTTAGCACTCATAAGTTATAAGTGCTAACTACTCACATTTCTTATTATAGCAGGTTATCCACAGAAAGCAAAACATTATACAATATTTTTTCCACAGCTTATTTTAATTTGTGAATAAAATAAGCGCAGAATGCTATATAAAGCATTTTACGCTTAAAGAGTTTGTGAATTAACATTATAACATAGGTCTAAAATTATTTATTTTTATTAATTTTCAAATAATTTAATCATTTATTATCTTTTTCTTTTTATGCTTGTCCTGGGGTCTTTGATTATTGCCAGGAATATTGTTTCCATTATTGTTTTCAAGCAAATACTGCTTAATTAACTGAACTACTTGTTTATTTTGAGGAAGAGAAGAATGTTGTGCATCGGATCCAGTAACAGTCATTGTTGTATAATGCTTTACTTGATTTTGAAAAATATACTTTCCGGCTGCCACACTACTTTCAGGCACAAGCCCATCAGACTCATAATTCTCGCCGCCTGATACCGAATATACATCTAAATTTTTAGGTATTTTCTTTCGAGTTTTAATAAAATCATTCAACATCTCGGTCTTATGATCGATATTACTTTCATTAAAATTGTACGGAGTTCCAAGAGTCATTAATTTCTTTATCGTGATTTCATCACTATAATCCGCATAATAGTTCTCAAGCCAATACGTCCAAATTAGGCCTCCATTTGAATGTCCAAAAGCTTTAAAATTATTAAATTTATACTGCCGACTGAGCTGGGCAAAAGCTTCATCAAACCAACCTGCTTGTTTCTTAATATTGGCGTAACCATCATGATTATTTTCAAATCCTACTACAATAAACGGTTCATTATCATTACGATTAATTTTACCGCTATACTTCAATGTACCATCTTTCTTCACTTGAATTTTTAATAGACTATGCTTTTTCAGAGTATCTTTATTTAGCAGATTAACCAATTCATTAAAACGCTCAGTAGTTGCACTTGATCCTGGAATCATAATTACAGGAGACATTTGTGACTTTCGTCTTTCAGCTAAATCATGATTAGCATTTTTGATCCAGAAAAAGGTTGGAATAGATAAAACGATTAAAAAGATGAAGGTACCTAGCAAAAGCAAACGATTTTTCGATATCCTATCTTTATTTAACATATTCATAGCCAGCCTCCTCATCATTTAACAAATCAATTTCGTCCTGAACATCCTTAGCCATCTTCACAATTGGAAGATATAACAAAATATCAAATGCAAACAGAAGCATTGAGAAAATTAGCGCTTGCCAGTTTCCATTTGTAGCAATAAAGGCATACAAAGGTCCCGGAGTTCCAGATAATACATTATAGGCTGAAGCCGGAATTAAATGTATTGCAATCATACTTGCAGCTAAAAGCATATTTACAACTGGTAAAAATACATAGGGCAGTAAGAATAATGGGTTAAGGATAATAGGAAGACCAATTAAAGCCCCCTGATTAGAGCCAAATAGAGTTGGAATAAAACTCCAACGGGCAACTCTGGCAATATTATTTTTCTTAATAAAAATTAAAATGCCAATCAATATCACTAAGGTTAGGCCGTTACCACCAAATTTTCCATAAGATTGATATAAAGAATTTCCCACATATGGATTAGGTACATTCCAACTTGAGCCATGTGTCAAAGCATAGTTTAAATTAGCAACATTAGTCGCACTATCACCACCAGCAGTAAGAGATACTAAAGGCTGGCCAATGCCACACCAGTTTAACAACAATGCTAGAAGTAATAAGGGAATAAAAATACCCAGATTTAAATTATTCTGTCCTTGACTTTGGAAAAATTGATAAAAGTTTGTGGCGATCATTCGTACATGGACTAAACTAGCTAAAATCCCAATTACTAATCCAATTAACCAAGTAGCAAGCATCGGGCGAAATGAATTAAAAGCTCTTTGCTTTATTACTTGGGCACTTTCTGCATGGCGATGATGATAGTCAGTTCCAAGAAATCTAAAAATGAGTCCCGTCCCAAAACCGATCAAGAGAGCAAATAAAAAACTATTAATATTCAAAAAACGCCAGTTAAAAGATAGTTGGAAATCTCTAATATCTCTAAAACGATATGCACATAACAGCAAAGCTAGCATTCCTGAAACACCAGCCATCTGGGCATCTTTTTGATATAAACGTGCAGTATATTGTGCTGAAAAATATGCAGTAAATAGTCCAAAAGTACCAAATATTACACTGGTAACGCCCTGACAGGCATACCAGGATGCATTAAAAATCTGATCAGGTAACCACTTATCAAAATAAAAGATATTAGATATTAAACTCGTTGGAGAGAAAACACTCTGCCATAAAAACTGAAAAATACTTCCTACAACAGCAAGTGGCATTAGCATCATCAGAGTTCGATCAGTTACTCTAAAAAATGCTAATCTACGAAGTCGCACAATAGTTTTAAAAATAATTTTTTCCATAATTTAATCCTTACCTCTAATAATCTATTTCCTAGTTTAAATTAAATATTGTAAGAAACCTATTCTTTTTTATTAAAATACAGCTTAAATCGGACAAGCTTCTTTAAACCCAGATTAGACAAAGAACATGCTATAATGATGAGGAAAATAAAAAGGAGAAAAATTATGGCTAAACGAAGTTTTTCGATTAATGATGAAACTGACCGTCTACTCAACTACTATTTAAATCATTCAGATAAAGAATGGGACTTAGTAATTAATGAAGCAATTAAAAGCTATGTATGTGATCATTTAACTCAAAAGCAAGTTCATGAAGCAGTTAAACATACCGGAAAAGATGCCTTTCCAGCTAATGAAGTTCTTCGTACTTTCAATAGTAGCTGGATCAATGGCGAGTCTTAATATTCATTGCATAAAGTCATACCTTCCGGCAAAATAAAGGTAGCAATTCTACAAAATAAGCTGACACTTGTCAGCTTATTTTTATACAACTATTCTTGATTAAAAGGAGGAAAATACATGCTAAAAAAACATGCGCTAGATCCAATTAAGTTAATCTGGTTATTTGCTGGTTCTTTAATAATTAATACTGGTGTTAGTTTTATTTGGCCACTAACTACCATTTATATTCATAATTATCTTCATGAGACGCTTACAGTAGCTGGGATTGTTTTATTTATAAATTCAGCTTTTACAATGGTTGGAAATGCAGTTGGAGGCCTTTTATTTGATAAATGGCATCCTTACCAAACCCTTTTAACTGGTGTCAGTATTTCCACCTTATCCACTTTCTTGCTAGTGTTATTTCATGGCTGGCCAGCCTATCCAATTTTGTTAATTACTTTAGGCTTAGGCAACGGTATTGTAGTAACTGGCTTAAATTCAATTGCTACTTTAATTCAAAGTCGGAATGCCTCTTATGTGTTTAATGTCTTGTATTTCACTCAAAATTTAGGTTTAGTATTTGGGTCCCTAATGGTGGGATTCATTTTACCTTTTGGTATTACTTATATTTTCTTACTTGCTTTTATTATGTTTGCCTTTTTAAGCATTGTAATCTTTTTTGAATATCGTGGTTTAAACCAGGCTCATGCCTCTACAAATAAAAAAACGACTACAGCTGCCCATCAAGAAAAAATTCCTTACGGCGCAAAAAGAGCTATTTTCTCTATCTTAATTTGTGTTCTAGCTGCTTGGATTGCTTATGAACAATGGAATTCTAATATTTCCTCCTACATGCTTGGCTTACACATGAGCGTTCGGTTATATAGTTTACTTTGGACTCTAAATGCTATTTTAATTGTCCTTATTCAACCGCTATTAACTTACTTTGATGACTGGCTAACTGCACATCTTCATGGACGATTATATATTGGTTTTAGTCTGTTTGGGCTAGCATTCTTACTACTAATTGGAGCAACCCACTACTTTAACTTTGTTTTAGCCATGGCCGTTCTAACATGCGGAGAAATTTTAGCATTTCCTGCTGTTTCAACTTTTGTTAATGATCGTGCTAGTAATAAAGACAAGGGAAAATACCAAGGAATTGTTCAATCAGTTACATCAGCTGGTCGAGCTCTAGGACCGCTAATTGGAGCTTTAGTAATTGATAATTTTTCCTATTTGACCTTATTTGTAGTTTGCACTGTTTTGGTCTTAATTTCTGTCCTTCTATTTGCAATCATTAATGCTTATAACAAGAAAAAAATCGCTGAATAGCGATTTTTTATTTTCTCTAATTTACAAAAAAAGCCTAATTCCACCAACATCGGAATCAGGCTCACACAGTGTTAGGTACCGCTATTCTGACCAAATAAAAGATACATTTTCGCTACCGTAGAAAATGCACCTTGCTACAACGGTACAGGTAAATCTTAGCACAGCAGACCTACTTGCACAACCGCTTTTAAGGAAGTCAAAATCATAAAAAAAGAGATAGGAAATATTATTTCCTATCTCTATGAAGGCGATTTTATTAAATTTTCCATGAGATCGTTACATATCTCTCTCACTTTAAAATAATCCTTAACTGGATAATTAGACTGAACTACTAATACATCGCGTGTATTGTTTGAAATACGATAGTAAGTTGTATATCCATCGCCTGAACCATTTGAAGAATGAAAATCAGGGAAGTTATAAAAACCAGCATTATATTTAGCAGGATCAGCTGGAGCATAAACAGTTTGTATTGATGAAGGTTTTATGATTTCTCCATTTAAAATCGCACTTGTAGCTCGATATAAGTCTTTATTTGACATGACTAAGCTTCCAGCGCCCAAATCTCCGTGTACTTTATCTACCGCAACACTATGTGGTACTAAGTAACCCTGAGAATTTTTAGTATATGGGACCGCAACCTTAATACGTTTATTTTTAGGTATATCCCAATAAAATTCTGTTTCAGATAAACCTAATTTTTTAATATAGGTCTCTTTCACTAGACTTTCATAAGAGTGATGCGTCACTTTTTCTAAAATACCCGATAATAAAATATAGTTACTAGATGAGTAGAAACGTTGATTATACTGTTTCTTATTGAAAACTATATTATGCTTAATATCATATTTAATTCCAGCTTGATTGTTTTTAAAGACTGGCGTTCCATAACTCGATTCATCTTTTCCTTGTAATCCGGCTTCCATAGTTAGAAGCTGCCCAATCGTAATTTGATTAGCATGGGGTACTTGAGGATAGAATTTCGATAATTTGTCATTAAGTTTAAGCTTTTTCTGCTCAACTTGTTTCATAACTAGGGCACCAGTAAAAACCTTATTAACTGAATTAATAAAAAAAGCTGTTTTGGGTGTATTATGCTCTTTTTTACTAATATTTGCATAGCCTGTAGACTCATTAAGAATTACTTTATTATTCTTAATCGCCAGGATATTACCTGTTATACCTGCTTGTGCTAGTTTTTTTTTATATCTACTGCCGCCTTACTTTTAACATTAGGCATCTTTACATTCGTTTTGTTGCCCCATGTCTTAGTAAAGTAGTAACTATTTAGCTTATAGTTGACTGGATGATTCTTTTCTTCCATAAACGGTTTCACATATTGATCTACCTTTAACCATCCATTCCAACCAAGGTGAATTGTATCTTCCATGAAGAATTTCTTTCCACCGTCTTTTGATAAGTTAGCTATATTATTGAAACCTTGAGATGTAAGCTGTTTGGTAATCTTAGCAACGCATTCTTGATACATTGTCTGAGATAAACCGGTATACTTAGCCCACTTTTCATTAACTGGTGGAATAATGAACAAGACATTAACATGTTCATGCGCAAGTTCATTTAATACCAATTCAAAGTCTGCATATTCTGGTGACTGAGTATAATCAAAATCTCTTTGAGAATTCTTCAGGTGCTTTAAGTGCTTATTGTTTAACTTTTTGTCAAAGAAACCATTAAAAATACCAAACTTATTATTTGTTGTTCCCTGTTGTCCCTGCTCATTAGCAAATTGACGTAAGTTATCATATGCATAAGTACCTGGCAGTTTACCTGCTTCTTTTTGAATCTTAGGAATATTATTAGTCATCCCAATAGATGAGAAGAAATTATCTTCATTCGCTAACATTCGACGTCTAGCTTTCAAATACAAAGTTTGATACTTAGACAATTTTTGTCCTGAAGCTAATGTCATTAATGCATACTTTGTTGTCTCACTAGCAGTTCCAGCTGGCATATCTAACAAACGCCGAGCAGCATAACGAGTAGCTACACTGTCCTTAGCAGTCAAAATCCAATCAACTGCTTGAAGTTGAGAAAAATACATCCCAAAAGCTGCTGGATTTTGACCTTGCTTAGTAAACCACTGTGGAGAAATAATAAAGACTGCTTTTTTATTAGAAAGCTGATTTACTGTTTCCTGCATAGTGAAAAAGTGAGTTAAGGATTGACTTCCCGGTCCTCCTAGTAAGAAAGGTCGATAATTTCTTTTATATTTATAAGCTAAGACACTTGGGTGCAAGGCATCCATTCTTGATAATTCACTAGAACCATAAAATGGAACATAGTTTTTCTCAAAAGCAGCTTGCTTAATTGATTGACCTTTAAAGACAGTTTGAGATTGTGAAACTGAAGCTTTAAAGAGAGCATTATCTGACTTTTCACCATTTTGCCATGGAATTAAAAATAAAATTATTAGCAAAATGAAAGCACAGAGAACTGGGCCGAAAATCTGCCACAGTTTACGTTTATTACTCATTTCTTAAGCTTTCTACCTTTGCAATGATTTTGTTTGGAGTATCCCAATCTTCACGGTGAAATTCTGATACTGGTGCAGTTACATCACACTTGTCTTGTAATTCAAGTAACATTTGAACAGTTGCCATGGAATCTAACAAACCATTTTCAAAAATGTTTTCATCCATTTGGTCACTTAAATCTTCACCAGTTAATTCATTTAAAATATCTAAAACAGCTTGCTTTGTATCCATAATAAGAAAATCCTTTCAAAAATAATAAACTACTTCCAGCCAAACCATAATGTACTCAAGAAACCTGAGAAAATTAGGAAACTGAAACAAACAACATTAAATGTTAAGAAAATTGCAAACCACTTTGTAAATTTATTATGTGGGATTTGCTTGCGGTGCTTACGCTTAAATCTTAACCAAATATCATTAATGATAATTGCCAAAGCATGGTAAATACCATATACGATATAGTACCACGTTAAGCCGTGCCAGAAACCCATAATTAAGAAATCTACAAAATATGCTAATTGCGATAATCTGATTCTATTTTTCACCAATTTATGCTTCATTGCAAAGAATGTAAAACGCATAAAGATAAAATCACGGAACCAGAAAGATAGAGTCATGTGCCATCTATTCCAGAAATCTTTAATATTTTGAGAAATAAATGGTTTATTAAAGTTCATAGGAGTTCTAATTCCCATAAAATATGACGTACCTACCGCAAACAAGGAGTACCCTGCAAAGTCAAAGAATAAATACATACTGTAGCAGTACATATAACCAAGCAGAGCCCAAGATAAGCGTAATCCCCCATTAGCTTGCCCATAAAAAATTGCATCTTTAGCTAATTGAGGAAGCCATAAGGTACCGAATACATATCCAATAATAAATTTATATAAGAATCCTTGAAAAATATATCTTGTACCAAACTTTAAATTTTCAATATACTTATCTCTTTCAGGGGCTTTATCGTAATCTTCTTTAAATCTTCGATAGCGGTCAATAGGACCTGAAGAAATAGTTGGGAAGAAAAGCAAAAACCTTGCATAAGTAATTGGATCAACTTTCTTAATTGTTTTATCGCGAAGTTCCATAATAACTTGCACTGTTTTGAAAGTTAAATATGAAATTCCGAAAAATCCAATCAAATCAGCAGTTTTATTTGGCACTAATGGTGCAATCTTTACTGCTGCTAATGGCAAAATTGCTAAGATAACTGCTAAACAAAAGACAGAGGTTTTATTCCTTCCAGAATTAACATATTTTTGATAAGCAAAAGTAACTATAAATTGGAAAATGATGTATCCAATTAATTGAACTCCCTGTAGCCAGTCTTTATCATTAAACATTAAAAACAAGAATAGTAAGGAAACGAAAGCTTCGTATGTTTTAAAGCGCCGTCCATGATATAAACCAATAATTAATGGCAAAAGCGCAATAAAAAGAATAACAAAGTAACGCGGATTACTATATGGTTGAATATTGATCACGCGTTATTTACCTCCTTAATTACTTGTTTAATATCTACCTTACCGTTTTGAGAGATTGGCATTTCATCACGGTAGATAAAGCGTTGAGGAAGCATATATGGCATAATATCTTGACTTAATGATTTGCGTAATTTCTTAGTTAGTTCAGCATCAGTATACTTCTCACGTACACCGTCTGCTAATTCTACTACAGCAACTAGTTGTTGAACTTTATGATCCTTATTGTATTTTGGAGCAACAACGCCATAACGCACTAATGGATTCTTAGCAAGATAGAAGTTAATTTCTTCAAGTTCAATTCGATAACCATTAAACTTAACCTGAAAATCAATTCTTCCACGGTAGAAAAGCATGTCGCCATCTAAAAATCCTAAGTCACCAGTACGATAACTTCCATGTTCACTTTCTTTAAAGAAAGCAGCCTCAGTCTTTTCTGGATTATTTAAGTATCCCTTAGAAACACTTGGACCTTCAATAACAACTTCTCCTTGGTTATCTTCTTCACCCTTGGAAGTATCAATTGAAATCTTTGTGTCATTTTTAGAAACACCAATTGGCAAGCGATCATACTTATTTAAAATTTCATCAGTAATTTCTACCTGAGTAACAGCAACAGTTGTTTCAGTAGGGCCATAAGTATTAAAGATATGGCTATCTGGGAATTTCAGCTTAAGCATTTTAGCTGTCTTATGACTTAATTCTTCACCACAGAATAAGAAGTGAGTTAATTCAGGATGATGCTTAGCATCAAAAGTAGGATCTAAGAAACTCATTTCTACAAATGATGGAGTTGAAACCCAAACATTGAATTTTAATTGGGGTAAAGTTTTGAAAAGCTGTCCGATATTTTCAGTTACATCATGAGGTAAAACTACTAACTTACCACTGGCAGTTAAAGCAGGATATAAACTCATTACAGATAAGTCAAAAGAATATGGTGCTTGAGCTAAGAAGCTAGGATGTTCTGGAAGTGAAAAGTCATTTAACTCCCAATTTACAAAACTAAGCAGATTATCATGACTAATTTGTACACCCTTAGGCTTACCTGTTGTTCCTGAGGTAAAGATAATGTAAAAATTGTCATCCCCACTTACAAACTTACTTTGATCAATTTCTGGATGATTATCAGAAACTTCTTCAGGAGTTAAAACCTTAATATTATCCACTTCAATAGGAAGTTTATCAATTGCAATTACCAAAGGAGCTTCAGAAACTTCTTGAATCATCAATAAACGTTCGCTATTAGAATAACTAGCAATCGGAATGTAAGCATGTCCTGCTTTAACAGCACCAATAAAACTAGCAATCATTTCAAAATTTTGACCACCCCAAATCATTACTGGAGCTTTTTCAGGAAGATCTAGTTCGTTGATCTTAGCTGCATATGCATCCGATCTAGCTTTTAGATCTCCATAAGTATTAGTTTCGCCAAGATAATCATAAGCGATCCGTTGTGGATCTTCAGCAGCAATTTGATCGATTGTCTTGATTACATCTTTAATCATTTAATGCGACCCTTTCATTTCTAGAAATCTTTATAAATAAATTTTGCAGCCCCAATGCCACTATATGAGTACAAGTAAACTAGCACTACAAGCACTGCAAAGTAAAAGAGAGTTTTAGCAATAAACAAGCCTACCTCTTTTTTCTTTGTATCGCTTTGCTTATCTTTATTTTCTGCCATGCTTACACCTCGTAATCTTTTTTCTAAATTTTACAACATTGTTATAAAATAGGTTAATATTTTTACTATTTCTTAGAAAAATAGCATGAACAGAAGTAATTATACCAAAAATAGCCCTAGTTATGGATAGTTCACTAGTGTTGGTTACGTTTTCTTTCGATAAAATAACCTATCCCTAAGAAAATTGTCGGTAGAATTGAAACAAATACCAACACTATTAAAATAACTCGTAAAAGCCAATCGGTATTTGTCCACCTTTTATCATTAGCAGTAGCAAGAGCATATGCTGAAAATAGGATAATTGTAATTATATTTATTAAAAACATAATGTTGTGTGTATATTGATACAAAACTAAAACACTACTACCGGATATCAAACCACTCCAACCTGCTAATCGTACCCAAAAAGATATTTTCTTAATCATTTTTAACTCCCTAATAAGGCATTTATATTCGCCGATAGAATTCGGTCAACAATCATTATTTGATCACGTGCATATGCTTTTGATCCTGATTCAAATAACATCAGTAGCTGCCCATTTTGAACATAAATTTGTTCTAGATATGGCGGCATAATAACGATTTTTTCCGCATTTCCTTCATCTAAGTTATTCAAAGCTGAAATTGGGAAAAAATACAACTTAGAATCTTTGCTTCCATAGGATTGACTTAAAATAATCCAATTCTGATAAAATGCAATTCCTTGAATCTGTCGGTCCATTGAAGCACTTCCTGAACCTAAAGCCCAAGAAACTTGGCCTGTTACTGCTTTAATTTGATCGCTAGTAATTGTTCCCTTAAAGTCTCCTGAACGAGCAATCGGATAGCTAGCAATTTGTCCTTGACCGTCAGTATTAAAAAAGCCAACAAATAATTGATTATCGTAATAAGTAACACAAGATGCTCTTTCAATTGTTGGTAAAGAAATCACATTATCATATTCGATAGGTTGCTTTTTCTTATTATAGCTATATTTTTCTAATTTCTTTAACGAAAAAGACATTAGTGCAGATGAATCATCTTGACTACCCGTTACCCAAATATTTTTAGCAACCGGATCATAAGCAACTCCTCCTAAATGAGGTGCTCCTGGAACTTGAATGGTCTTTAAATACTTTCCTGTTTTTTTATCTAAACAATAAATGACCGAGCGATGATTATGAGTTGAATCATAAGCCGAAATTAATAAATATTTTCCTGCTACAGTTAGCCCTTGCGGTGTCATTGAGTCCGCATCTGTAACTTTCTTTTTATTAAAGTCATAACTCGGCGTTACAACTTGGCCTGGTATTACCACGCTACTTCCAATCTTACTTGCCCGTGGCGTTTCATAAGCTGCGCTATAAACGTCGGGATATTTTTCATTTAATTGTCGTTTGAAATAAGCTAAATTATGATGACCCGGACTAATACTTGTCCCATCTTTTGCTTTTTCTACATCAGGTCTAGAAGTAAAAGTGGCTTTTGCTTGTTCCCGTTTTTGGTATTGTTGATAACCATAATATCCTCCATATGCCACTCCTGCAGCAATTCCGAGAATCAAAACCAACTTAAATAGAATCTTTAAAAATTTCTTCATTAGCTTTCCCTACCTAATAAATAATTTTCTCAATTCGATATTATACCTGAATCGTCTGCCAACTACCGAAAATTAAAAATAAGTAGCTATCTTATATTTCTTTCGATTTTGTACTATAATATATAAATTGTAGTAGTGAATCACTTATGATCCATTGCTATTAGCATTAACATCCAACTTTTTATTTTCATTCTTACTCCTCCAAGTAGATTGAATAATAACAAGATCAGCTTAAAGCTGATTATCTATCTTCGAAGAGACCTATGCACTTCCCAGCATAGGTCTTTTCTTTTGCAGTAAAACAAAAAGAGGCTCCTTTCGCATTTGGATACCTCTTTTAATTGTCTGTTCATTTATCCCCAATGGATAAAGTCTAATGCATTTTTATCTTGAGTATATCTAGCATAAACTGAATTTCTTAATTTATTCCAGATCTCGCCCTGAAAATTATTTAACTTAAATTCATTTAATGCCATCGAATTTTTAACTAGACTAACAACATTGAATAGTTCGGAAGTCAAAGCAACTGCATGATATTTTCCTGTTTTTAAATTAGTAATTGTTTTGTTTATTTGCTCAATAACTTGAATTTTCTCAGGTGACTTATTATCAGCTAAACTTAGTTTAAATGCTTCAAGTAAACCTATGTATTCTTGTGTATCTTTATCTTCCATTAATTAAGTTTTATCATACCAATTATAAATTTTAATTATTTTTTCAAATATATTTTAGTATTCATACAGCTAATGCATAAGAAGTTTACGTGTTAAGATCACATTTTAATGTTAGTGGTATACCAATTTTATATTTTTTCAAAAACAATTGTATGGGGGGTGTCGTAGTACCCCCCAGAAGTTGGTCGATTTTTTTCAAAATCTCCCCCAGAGTTTTTTGTTTTCAACCTTTTTTTAACAAAAAAACATCTAAAAACACTGTTATATCAGCATTTATTTAGTTATTATAAAATGTAGTTGTTTCTATATAGTATCAAGACAAGAAGAAACTCGTTTTCAACTCGTTTCAAATTCCCAAGTTAGGAGGGATAAAATGAAAAATAATAATGTAACAGAAAAAGATTTATTTTATATTTTAGATTTATTTGAACACATGAAAGTAACTTATTGGTTAGATGGTGGCTGGGGGGTAGATGTATTAACTGGAAAACAACAAAGAGAACACAGAGATATAGATATAGATTTTGACGCTCAACACACTCAAAAAGTTATACAAAAATTAGAAGATATCGGATACAAAATAGAAGTTGATTGGATGCCTTCACGTATGGAACTCAAGCATGAAGAATATGGGTATTTAGATATTCATCCTATAAATCTAAATGATGATGGATCAATTACCCAAGCAAACCCAGAAGGTGGTAATTATGTTTTCCAAAATGACTGGTTTTCAGAAACTAATTACAAAGGTCGAAAAATACCATGTATTTCAAAAGAAGCTCAACTTCTTTTTCATTCTGGTTATGATTTAACAGAAAAAGACCATTTTGATATAAAAAATTTAAAATCAATAACATAATTGCTTTATTGACGTTGAGCCTCGGAACCCTTTTAAAAACCGTGGGCTTCCGCCCACACCTGACAAACGCAATGCGTTTGATCATGCCTCTGAAAAGTGAGTAAACAGTCATACCTGTTGGCTTTTCTGTCGGTTTACAAAAGCTAAATGACAACAAAAAAAGCTGCAAGGGTAAATGCACTCACTACGTTCGCCCTTGCTGCTTTTTCTATTGCCATTTTTAACGCTTATGCCGACGAAAAGACCAAACAGGTGTAAATATACTCGAATTGATTTAAAACGCCTTAAAACGCAAATATGAGCTTCTAACGACTTAATTCATCTCTATCTCGTGTTCGAGTTTCATTTCTATGAATTTTTTCAAACTCTCCACCTTTTACAAACTCTTTAATTTCACTCACAAGGTTATTCATGAGCTTTTCAGCTTGTCTAACAGTTGCACCAAGGGTATTTTCCATAAACTGATTAAAACCTCTGTAAATGCCCTTAATTTCGTTTTTAAGCGATTTATTCTCTTTCTCCAACGAATCAATTTTCTCTAAATTATTATTAAATCTATCTGCCAAATCATTGTAATCACGCACTACCTCTTTGTATTTGCCTTTTACGTAATCAATTCTTTTTGGTAAATCTGTTTCTGCATATTTTTTTAGTTGCTCATTCGATTTATATAAATCTTCATAGGCTTGTATTAAAGCATTTAATTTACTTTCAGGGATAATCACATTTCCTGTTTTTCGTTCTTCATTTTTCGTAAATTCATGACGTAACTTACCAATTCCAATCGTTTCGCCACTTGGTACTTTGACCGTTTTCGTTTCGTCTTTTAAATCTAAACTTTCTTTGTTGATTGTTGGTGTTTTATCGTTCGATAACGCTAAAACTTCTGACTTCCGCTGTTCCAGCGTGGTAGTCATCTCTTTTAATTCGTCCTTTGCCTTTTTATATTCAGGCACCGTTAAATTTTTACGCTCTGACCCTTTTTCGCCACGTTCAAGCTCAAAACCACGCTCATTTAAATATTTTGGTAATTCGTCTTGTACCGCCTGTAAGGCTTGACGATTAAAAACAGTCTTTGCTGATAACTTCTTTTCCGCATTGAAAGGCACAATACCTAAGTGCATATGTGGTGTTGTTTCGTCTAAGTGAACTTGAGCGTAGCGGATATTCTCATCACCAAATTTTTCAGCGAAGTAATCTTTCGACTGTTCGAAAAAGTCTTTAATTTCTTTATCGTCTTTATCTTTAAAAAATTGGTTGTCAGAAGTTATGATCCATTCGTTTATTAATACAGCATCTTTTCTGACAGCACGACTACTTGATTTGTTGTCATTAATAAATTGCTCAATATCTCGTTTATAATTTTCTGTCCGATTGACCAAATCATAATTTAAATACGACCGTTCAACATCAATATCTTTGTTCGAATGATTGTCTGTATTTCTCTGATTATGATTACCCACCCCAACCAAATTTCCTGATTTCATCTTTTGCATACGAGCCACTACAAATGACATATAAACACTCCTAACTTCGGTACAACTTCCATGTAAAGTATACACACTATACTTTATATTCATATAAGTGTGTACTCTGCGAGGCTGTCGGCAGTGCCGACCAAAACCATAAAACCTTTTAAGACCTTTCTTTTTTTCGTAAAAAAAGAAACAAAAAAACCCGACCTCTGCCACCTCAGCAAAGGGGGGATGCTTTCGTTACCACTCAAAAATAAAAAAGATACAAGAGAAATCTCTCGTATCTTTATTCAACAATAGGGCCCAATTGCAGTATAAATTTAACAGTCGTTCATCATGTTATTATTTATCAGAGCTTGTGCTATAATTATTCTAATTTCATAAAAAGGAGAATTAATATATGGGCATTTTTAGTATTTTTGTAATCAACACAGTTCATTATCAACCAAACAAAAAATAAGTGGTTATAATGGATTGTTAATATAAACATTCATTATAACCTCATAGGAGTGGGTTATAATGAACAAAAAAAATATAAAAGATAGTCAAAACTTTATTACTTCAAAGCATCATATAAATGAAATTTTGAGAAATGTACATTTAAATACAAATGATAATATTATTGAGATTGGTTCAGGGAAAGGTCATTTCACGTTTGAATTAGCTAAAAGGTGTAATTATGTAACCGCCATTGAAATAGATCCTAAATTATGTAGGATAACTAAAAACAAACTTATTGAATATGAGAACTTCCAGGTTATCAATAAAGATATTTTACAATTTAAGTTTCCTAAAAATAAGTCATATAAGATATTTGGAAATATACCCTACAATATAAGTACAGATATAATTCGAAAAATTGTTTTTGAAAGCACAGCTACAGAAAGTTATTTAATAGTGGAATATGGATTTGCTAAAAGGTTGCTAAATACAAATCGTTCACTAGCACTATTTTTAATGACAGAAGTTGATATATCCATATTAAGTAAAATCCCTAGAGAATACTTTCATCCAAAACCTAGAGTTAATAGCTCGTTAATTGTATTAAAAAGACACCCTTCAAAAATATCACTCAAAGATAGAAAACAATATGAAAATTTTGTTATGAAATGGGTTAACAAAGAATACATAAAACTATTTTCCAAAAACCAATTTTATCAAGCCTTAAAATATGCAAGAATTGACGATTTAAACAATATTAGCTTTGAACAATTCTTGTCTCTTTTCAATAGCTATAAATTATTTAATAGATAAGTTAAGGGGTGCATAAACTGCATCCCTTAACTTATCTTATTTTGCTTAAACAATCTTGGCCCGTAAACTGCATAACTCATATGTAAATCGCTCCTTTTTAGGTGGCACAAATGTGAGGCATTTTCACTATTTCCGGCAATTACTTCCATGTAAAGTATAACCCACTATACTTTGCAAGCAAAGTGTGGGCTCGCCGAGGGGTCTTGCAGACAGCTGTTCGGCTCTTTTGAGCCGAGTATCAGCGCACCCTTATGGTGCAATTAGCTGATACCTGTTTGACGTTTTGCTGCCCTACTTTTTCAGTAGGTATGCAAACATCAAACCAAAATAAAAAACCCCCTTCGACTTTCGTCAGGGGGCTTTTTATTATTAAGGATTATTAATTTTATCAATAACTTTTCTCAAATATTTAACTAACCAGACAAAAAAGATAACTAAAGCAATAATATATACAAAACCCATTATCATTTTAAACACCTACCAAGTATAAGTAACTTCTTTACACTTATAAGTTATCATAATTAGAAAACGTTTTCTAATAGTGTACTTTTATAAGCTATTTTTCTTCTTCAACCACATGCCATCAATCATCTTGTTGATTGCTAAAGTATTATTATTAATCGCCACGTCAAACCATTCATCTGATTTTTGAATACAAATCATTAGAAAGTCAGCATAATTATCAATCTCATTTTCGTAAATATAAGTGATAATATCTTTCATCACACTTATTTTATTTGTTTTCGTTAATTCAAAATAACTTTCAACATCAGCACCACCATGAGCAACAATCTCATCTCTTGAGTATTGATATTTTTCAGGATTATCCAAATGAATAAAATACCTAATCATTCCACGTCCTGAACCAACTTTTTGTGGCGCAGGCACATTCAAAGGTTCAATGATTTTCTCAACTGCTTTAAGTGTAATTGGACCGTCTGCTGACAACATCACATGCCAATGCGGTTTTTTGAACGTTCCGTCAGGATTGAAATCTTTATCATGCAAAGGACTTTCAACCCAACGCATATGCGTTTCATCTAAAATCTCTCGCCAATTTTTTGGCGCACTCTCTGGATACACAATAAATGCCCAGTCTCTACCTTTTACAATCTTTTCACTCATGTTATAATAACCTCACAATCATATAATGCGTAAATATGTTTTTCGTACAAAGCCCCTTCTGCAAAAGGGGCTTTTTTTTATTTAAAAATAGAACCTTTTTCTTTTTTCTTTTAACTGGTTAATTAAAAACGTAACTAGACCAGACTTAGTCATACCATGTTTTCTAGCCATTTCTTCCAAAGTATTATTTGTTTCAACAGGAATAGATAACGTTATCTTTTTCTTTTCGTTATTAACCACAATTAACACCTCATTTCTTTAAAAAAAGTCTGCTTCCATAATACTATTATCTTACAAAGAATCATTTCTAAATTTATCGAAAGATCCAGAAGGTGAAAAAGATGGTTTCTAAAGATGGAATTATTACCATATTGACTGAATTCGTTACCTTACTTAATAAGACAAATCCTCATTCAGAATTTACTAACTTTCTTACAGATAGTCTAAACACAATTAAATCTAGCAATGGTGTTGCTTTCACAGGTCAACTGCAATATTTTTTTAATCACGCCCCTGTTGTAAAGTTTTCTGATAATATCACGTTTACCTCGCAAGAAGAAAAACTATGGAATAAACTTCTTTCGCTAAACGAGCTAGGAAATAATCTTTGGGGTGCAAGTTTATAATTCGTTTCAACTTCTTAATCAAATTGTGACGTTTTTTAATAAAAAACGTCACAATTTGTTCACATTTTCATTCTAATATATAAACCATAGCAACGGGGAAGACAAAACCCCATCGCTATTAGCATTAACATCCAACTTTTTATTTTCATTCTTACTCCTCCAAGTAGATTGAATACATTTATCAGTCTTTGACTGATCCTATACTTATATATTTTGAAATCCGCGTCTTTCCCAGCGCGGATTTTTTTGGCTCTTTTGCAAATCCTGTTGATGGATAATTTTAAGAAGGAATTAAGCAGCTAAGAAATAGCTGTTTGATT
>PPYF01171957.1_pt1 | contig 21529 bp, 24 predicted proteins | sample 1559871 | NCBI WGS metagenome assembly PPYF01 (sample SAMN08240021, study PRJNA423297) | Human gut metagenome, whole genome shotgun sequencing project.
AAATCGGCCCAGATCCGCGAAATTTTAATCAGCGAGTCAGCTTGGGAAGAAATGACCTGCTTATTCGCACCTTCCCTAGCTGAGGTGTTCTATATGGCATCGATAAAACAAGCAGTTGATGCCAAGGGACAATCAAAATATTACGTCCACTGGAAGGATGAAAAATCCGGTCATGGACGCCGCCGCATTTTTAAGAATATTGATGATGCTGCACATCTTTTCTGGCAAAAACAGAATATCGAGCTGGATTGTCGAACCGCCAACTGGACCGGAATAGACCATTCCTGGACTTTCCGAAAGTTAATTCTGTTTTATCTTGGCTATCAGGCTGGCAAGCTGGAAAAAAATATCATACGGCTGTCGTCATATACGAAATGCCGTCACGATCTTCTCGCTGTAGACGGGCCGATACTGGAAAAAAATATTCTCCATATCAGCCATCGCGATATCGTTGATTCGGTTCGCACCGGCTGCCATCGCTGGATTCGTTCGGCTTTCTTCCTGCTGGTGGAAAAACGGCTCATCACTTTTAACCCTGTTGACCGTCCCGCGCGCCGGAAGCGTCGACCCATCACCATACCGCCATCATCATCGGTCAGAGAGCTACTGAATAACGCGCCAGTTCGTGAGCGTATCGCGTGCTGGCTCGGGATTTGTGGCCTGCGCATCGGTGAGGCTCTGGCGGTTACTTATAACGACGTGTCAGCCGACTGGATCGACATCAGGGGGCATGTTGTTGATGGCGTTATACTCGAGGGGCTGAAAAGAGGCGTGGAGCGCCGGGTACGGATGCCGCGTGAGCTTTTCGCGTTGCTGGATAAAAGTAAACTCGGTACCTCTGAGCCTCTTATCTGCAACCAGTTTACCGGCGCATGCCTCGCTACCAGCTACGGCACTCAGGGAGTTCTCGTCAGAACCCTGAACGACTATGGCATTAAGCGATTCCATCATCTTCGCCACTTTGCTGTATCTCGCCTGGCAAACAAAGGTGTCGATATTCTGAAGGTTTCCCGACTTATTGGGCATTCGAACATCAAAACCACAATGGACGTTTACGGTCACCTGTTCGGTGAAGTGGTGGAGATGGATTTGGACTGAGTTATCCACATAGTGGAAATATTAGGGCGATCCACTATCTCCCCATTCTGCGCGGCCTCCGGGCATCAAATCGCAGTTTTCCCGAAAAAAAGGATATGCCGCATTTTTACCCCCTCTGATATGCCGCACTTGGCACCAGAGAGGACGCGGCCTGCACGCCAGAATTTACCGCGTGATACGCCGCACCCGGATCGGAGAAATTGGGTTTTGAACAAAAAATAATCACATTGACTTAGGCGGAAGTATGGCTCCTAAAAAAAGCTTCAGAAAAGCCTACGTCGGTATCGTTATGGACATGGCATTAGCCCGTAGCAAAATCAGCAATCGGATGGTTGCTCAGCGCTTAGGTGTGGACGAGACGACGATCCGTCGCTGGCGTAAAGAGAATATCGAGTTTGAGCGCGCTTTTACTGAGGCTCGCGAAGCTCTCAGAGAGAAAATAAACCGCGTCGCCGGTAAGAGTCTGGACGTTCGTAAACGGAAGGTTGTCACCACATCGCCGGATGGTGTGAAAACCACGATTGAAGATGTGCTACCCACGCACAACGATATTGCTGTTTTCTCAAAGGTGCTCGGTCTTGGTACCAGCGTCTATAGCGAGGAAGAACGTCAGCGTGATGTGCTTCGCGAGGTGATGAAACACAAGGTGGCCGGGAAATACTCCGCGCTGGAGGCGGCGCAGCTGCTTGAGGCTGAGGGGGTAAAAGTTCCGACAACCCTGCTTATGGAGCTGGGAGCACCGAAGATTTTCGAACCGTTCAACAATATGGACGAGGCAGCCAAAGCCGACGCGGCGAACCTGACCCCGCAGGAAGCAGCAGATATCTACAAAAAATACCTGGGCTGAAAATTGCAAAAACAGGCGTTTCGAACCGTAAAAACGCTATGCACTTTTTGACCCGTTTTATGCACGTTTTATTCATCCCGATTTGACCACTTTTCTGTTCAAAATAGAGGCTTCACGCCGTTTGCGTGATGGGTGCTGTTGCGCCAGTGCGGGTAACGACCATTATGTTAAATCGGGGCGTTTTTGAGGAATTTTTCTGTGCCGATCCCGTTCCCCTTTGACTTCCGCAAACCGGACTATACCGCCGTGTTTGAGTGGAGAATGGAGAGGCTGGAGCGGATCAGGAAAGCGCCTGAAATGCTTCCGGCACTCCGTGAGTTTTACCGCACTAACCCGGCCCAGTTCATCATCGACTGGGGCATGACGACGGACCCGCGTAACCTCGATTATGGCCTGCCTGCCACCATCCCGTTTTTGCTGTTCCCCCGCCAGGAGGAATGGATTCACTGGATCATGGACAGGCGCGCCAATCTTGAGCATGGACTGACAGAAAAAAGCCGCGAAATGGGGCTTAGCTGGACCTCTATCGGTCTGGCCTGTTCGCTTTGCCTGTTCAATAAAGAAATGGTGATCGGGTTTGGTTCCCGTAAAGAGGAATATGTCGACAGTACCGGCGACCCGAAAGCACTGTTCTGGAAAGCGCGTAAGTTTGTCGAGCTGCTGCCGGTTGAGTTTCGCGGTTCATGGAATGACAAAAAGCACGCACCTTACATGCGCGTGGAGTTTCCGGAAACGGGCGCGGTCATTAAGGGGGAGGCAGGCGATAACATTGGCCGTGGTGACCGTACCACGCTTTATTTCGTGGATGAGTCGGCATTCCTCAAACGGCCATTAATCATCGATGCTGCGCTCTCTCAGACGACCCGCTGCCGTATAGACCTCTCATCCGTTAACGGCATGAATAACCCCTTTGCACGTAAGCGCCACAGCGGAAATATCCCGGTGTTTACGTTCCACTGGCGCAGCGACCCGCGCAAGGATGATGAGTGGTACCGCAACGAATGTCTGAAAATTGATGATCCGATTATCGTTGCTCAGGAACTGGACCTGAACTACAGCGCATCCACAGAGGGGATTCTCATTCCTTCTGAATGGGTGCAGGCTGCCGTCGACGCGCATATCAAACTGGGTATTCAGCCCAGCGGCCAGCGCCTCGGCGCAATGGATATCGCAGACGAAGGGAAAGACAAAAACGGCTTTTCTTGCCGCTATGGCTTCCTTCTGCAGAACGTTCACGAATGGTCTGGTATTGGCAGCGACATCTACGCTTCTGTCGTTAAATCGTTTGGGTACTGTGACGATTACGGTCTGGATGAGTTCCGTTTCGATGAGGACGGTCTGGGTGCTGGTGCGCGTGGCGATGCTCGCGTGATAAACGAGCTCAGGCAGGCTGAAGGCCGGGGAACAACCACAGCTACGCCTTTCCGTGGTAGCGGTAGCGTATTCGATCCGGAAGATGAAGCCGTTCCTGGTGATAACGGTAAAGCGGCGCGCCTGAATAAAGACTTCTTCGCGAACGCGAAAGCACAGAGCTGGTGGCATCTTCGCAAGCTGTTTCGGAACACCTTCCGCGCGCTGAATGGGATGGACTACAACCCCGACGAAATCATTTCGATAAGCAGCGAGATAGAAAATATTGATCGACTGCTGATGGAGCTTTCACAGCCTACGTGGTCGAAAAACGCCGTCGGTAAAATCCTCGTGGATAAACAGCCGGAAGGCACAAAATCGCCGAACCTCGCTGACGCCGTAATGATTAATTACGCGCCGATGGATTCCTCTCTTGATACCTGGGCCAAACTGGCCGGAGCGTGACATGTCCCGTAAGAAACGCCAGAACGGCGCACAAAAGCCCGTTGCGACAGCTGACGGGTACAACAATTTCACGGCCAAACTTGGCAGCGATACCAGAAACATTCAGACGGGCGGAATGTACATGCCCGGCTACATCAGCCGAAACAGGGTGATGCTGGAGTTTGCGTATCGTTCATCGTTCCTCGTAGGAGCTGGTGTAGATGCGATGGCCGATGATATGACCCGCAAGGGGATTAACATCAGCTCAAAGCTGAAACCCGGACAAAAGGGAAAGCTCGAAACCTTCTGGGATGAGCTCGCTATATGGGATGGTCTTAACGATAACCTCAAATGGTCACGATTGTACGGTGGCGCGGTGCTGGTGGTCCTGCTTGAAGGGCAGGATATGTCTTCCCCGTTGAAACTGGATCGCATCAAAGAGGGGCAGTTTAAGGGCGTGATGAGCCTTGACCGCTGGATGGTTAACCCGAGTTATTACGATCTCGTTACCGATTACGGTCCCGATTTTGGGAAACCGAAATATTACAAGGTAATCACGAACCAGCAGGGGATTCCCCCCTGGAAGATCCACCATAGCCGCGTTATCCGCATGGAGGGCGATACGCTTCCTTTCCAGCAGGCCCAGACGGAAAACGGCTGGGGGATGTCTGTTGTGGAGCGTATTTTCGAGCGCATCGAGGCGTTTGATACTGCGACGGTCGGCACCACTCAGCTGATCCACAAAGCTCATCTGCGCACATACAGCATCGAAAAACTACGCGATATCCTGGCCAAGGGGGGCGACCTTGAAAAAGGGTTTATGAAACACATGGATATGATCCGTGAGTTTCAGACTATCGAAGGAATGACCCTTATGGATTCCAGAGATACGTTCCAGACCCACAGCTACACGTTCGCGGGTATCGCGGATGTCCTTCTGCGTTTTGCTGAGCAGGTTTCTGGCGCGACGGGAATTCCTCTCGTCCGTCTGTTCGGGCAGTCACCTGCAGGTTTCAACACTGGCGACGGCGATCTGGAAAACTACTACAGCCGGGTTAACTCGCTGCAGGAGAGACGCTTACGCCGGCATATCCGCTGGCTGCTCGATATCTCCTGGCGTTCTCTGTTCGGTGAACCACTACCTGACGATTTTACTTTTGAGTTTAACAAGCTCTGGGAGATGTCAGACGTGGACCGCGCAACGATGGCGAACAATGTGGTTACTGCACTCGGTACCGCCGTTCGTGACCTTGGGATGCCACCTGCAGCAGCGCTTAACGACCTCAGGAACATTTCTGATGTGATTGGCATCGGTGGTTCTATCACTGACGAGGACATAGAAGATGCGAAGGCCCAGTGGGAGGAGGATGAACCTGAAACCATCCCTCCGCCGCCGTTCGGAGATCCAGTATCGAAAAAGCCTGTTGGCGATAGCAAACCAGATAGGGCAGATCGTCGATGGTACCTACGATGGTTCACAGGCCAGCGCTGACAGCATTTCGAAAACGCTGGTGGACTATTCCGAGGTAATCAGCGACTGGGCAGAGCAGGTCGGGCGAAGGATGTTTGCCCAGGTCGAGCAGGAGGAATGGAATCAGTGGAAATCGGTATCAGAGGAAATCGGCGCTGGCCTGCGCGATGTGGTGGGTAACACCCCCGTCGGGCAGGTGGCGCAGGATATCGTTTACCGTCAGATTCAGCTGATGAAGTCCCTGCCGCTGGAAGCAGCTGATCGCGTGATGGACATACAACAGCGCGCAATGCAGGCGGTTATCACGGGTGAACGTCCGGACGAGCTCTACGAGATGATCATGGCCTCCGGTGACGTGGCCGCCAGCAGGGCGCAGCTGATTGCCCGTACAGAGATTGGACGAGCTACCGGCGCGCTAACGCAGGCCAGAGCCCTTTCGGTTGGCTCAGAGGGCTACTGGTGGCGTATCGAGGGGGCCGGCACGCGCGATTCTCACCGCAAGATGAAAGATAAATTTGTGCGCTGGGATAACCCGCCGACGCTGGACGGTATGACCGGACACGCCGGATGTTTACCGAACTGCAAATGCTGGCCTGAAGTACAGATTCCTGCACCGAGAAAATGAAAAATACGGCTTTGAGCAATCATTTCATGCGAACTGCAATACCCGCGAAATGTTATGAAAATGTTGTATTCGAAAAGACCGATTTACAGCCCAGTTAATCGCTACTTTTACGGCTTTAAGGGGACATTTTAATCGAGTTCATTTTCGTCGGTGCGGGTAAGAACCCTTATGTTAAATAGCCCGTTATTTCGAACATTTTTCCCATCTCACAAGGTCGCCTCCGGGCGGCCTTTTTGTTGTCCGTAATCGAGCAGGTAACCCATGAAATATTTCTTCACTACACGCCTGGGCGAAACGCGCTATCTGACGGCGGACGGTTCGCTGCTGTGTAAAGACGTGCCGATCGCACGTACAGGGACGCAGGTCTATTTACCTGAGGAAATCGACCTCGAACCGGACGGCACCGGCACGGTGACTGTCTGGCGAACAGAAGACGAGGTGTTTTCCCCGGAGACAATGGCGAGCTTTGAGGGCGTAGCCGTCACGCTGGGGCATCCAGAGGACAGCCTGGGCAACATCGTTTTCGTGAACCCTTCTAACTTCGCAGAGCTGGCGCACGGACACATTCAGAACGTCCGGCGCGGCACCGGCGATAAATCGGATCTGCTCATTGCTGACGTGCTTATTAAACGGCAGGAAGCAATCGACGCGGTGAATTCTGGCCTGACCGATGTCAGCTGTGGCTATGACGCGCAGTACAAGCAGCTGGCACCCGGTAAGGGCAAGCAATACCAAATCACAGGTAACCACCTCGCTGTCGGCATCGACCGGGGGCGTGCTGGTGGACGCTGTGCAATCGGGGATTCCATCCCATCAACAACAAAGGAGAAGCCTGTAATGTCATGGCTTAAAAAACTGGCTCAGGCCATTAAGACGAAAGATGAGGATGCGCTGGCAAAACTCATCGACGAAGCGCCGGATATGCCGTCTGATGGCATGCCATCAATCCCCGGTTCCTCTATCACCATCAACATTCCTTCACAGGCCACAGCCTTACCTGAAGGCAATCGCACCACTACGGACGAAGGCGATCCGAACAAAGACAAAACCGGCACGGGCGATGAAGAAATTCCAGCCTGGGCGAAAGCGCTGCTGGTTCGCCTGGAAAAGCTGGAGGGTAAAACCACCGACGCCGATCCGGACCCGGGCAACATGACCACCGACGAAGACGAAGAAGAAAACCGCAAAGTGACGGGTGACGCAGCCTTTAAGCGCAACCTGATCGCCGATGCGGAAATTATCTGCCCTGGCTTCCAGCCTGCTGGCGATAAGAGTCTGAAACGTCAGGTGCTGAATCACGCAATGCGCACCGGTGACAGCCTGAAATCGTTCGGAGTGGATGATTTCTACAAAGCGCCTAAGGCTACGGTCGACGCGGTGTTTACTGCCGCCGTGGCGCTGCATAAGGCGAAAAATCAGCTGACCCCGCTGAACAACATTACCCGCACCACGGACAGCGGAATCAGCACTAAACACCTTTCCCCGGCAGAACTGAACAAGGTCAACGCCGAATTCTGGGCAAAAAACAAATAAGGTAAATCATCATGGCAGGTACTGCATATTTAACGCGCATGCCCCTGGGCATTGCCGGGGGCGTTACCCGTCCTCGTGATCTCACCATCGAGCCAGTAAGCCTGGACTACACGAAGCAGTTCTCGTCCTACGGGCTGCCAGGTAAATACGTGAACGATAAATTCGTTCCGCTGGAATCAGGCGACACTATCAGCAAAGTGAAAGGGATTCTGGTTCGACCGTTCCCGATTACCTCAGCTCTGGACCTTGCTTACATTGGTGTGACGGCTAATCAGGTTGGTGACAACCTCAAACGCGGTTACATCTGCGTAACTGCTACCGCAGGCAACGCGGCGACCGCGAAAAAAGGCGATCCGGTTTACGTTCGCGTGGCTGGTGGTACCACTCAAAGCCCGGTTGGCTCCTTTGTGCTGTCGCCGGACTCTACCGCATCAAATACACCTCAGCTGCCAAATGCAGAGGTCATGGGGCCGGGTGAAGCCGACGGCCGTATTGAAATCGCTTATAACATCTGAGGGAATAATTAATGTTTACAATTGACAGAGCGACCATCGACTCCACCGGCGCGTTTCTGGTCGGCGAACTGGAGCGCATGGATCAGACGCTGAACATGCCTTTAGTGTCCTACAAATGGTCACGCGACATGCCGCTGCGCAGCGATATTTCTATCGCTGATGAAGTGTCATCTTTCACTAATACCGATTTCGTCGGCGTTGGTGGTCCAAACCCTAACGGTAAAAACTGGATCGGTAAAAAAGCCACTGCCATTCCTGGTATCGAGCTCGATATTCAGCCTACCCGTAACAACCTCACCTTGTGGGGGCAGGAAATCAGCTGGACGGTGCCGGAACTGGCTTCTGCCCAGAAACTGGGCCGTCCGGTTGATGTCCAGAAATACGAAGGCATGAAGCTGAAGTGGAACATGGACACCGACGAACAGGTTTATATCGGTGATAACGAGCTCGGCGTTGCTGGCCTGCTGAACCTGCCGGATGTTACGCCTGTTGCTGCAGCTGCAGCGTGGACCGCAACCACTGATCCGGATGTGATTGTTCAGGATATCAACCTGGTGCTGTCTGATGGCTGGGTTCGTTCTGGTTATGCGGTCTGCCCGGCAAAAATCGGCCTTGCGCCGGAGCTGTTCGGCCTGCTGGCGAGCAAAAAGGTTTCCTCTGCAGGGAATATCTCCGTGCTGGAATACGTGAAGATTAACACCATCGCGTTTCAGGAAAACGGAACACCACTGGAGATCGTCTCCATGAAGTGGGCCTCCAAGCGTGGCGCTGGTGGCGCGCATCGTATCGTTGCTTACACCCAGGACGAAAAATACGTTCGCTTCCCTATGGTTCCTCTGCTGAACACGCCGCTGGAGTATCGCGGGCTGCAGCAGTTGACCACTTACTACGGCAAGCTGGGCCAGGTGGAAACCCCGTATTCCAATACGATCTCTTACCTGGACGTTCCGGCGTCTTAACCTGAAACAGGCGGGGAAACCCGCCTTTTTTTATGGAGCAAAAACATGAAATACGTTGTTTCCGGTGGCGCGACTCTCAGCTTTGCCGACGGTTCTAAATTTGAGCTGTCTCAGGGCATCCACGACAGTTCCTCTTTCCCGAAAGAAGTTAAGGACCACTGGGCCTTTAAAGCCTATGCGCGCCCGATTGACGAAGCCGACCTGGCGAACGAGCAGAGCAATGAAGACCTTTCCGCGAGCCTTGTTCTCCTGGCAGAAGAAAATAACACCCTGAAAGCGCAGCTGGCTGAGCATGAAAAAACCATCACCGCGCTGGGGAATGAAAACACAGACCTGAAAGCGCAGCTGGCAGCCGCTCAGGCACCAGCAGGCGGTAAACCTGCCGACAGCACGGACAAAACCGATAACACCGGCGGGGACGCGAAAAATGCCAAAAAACAGCAGGCTTCCGACTAACGAGCAGTTCCGCACCGACTTTCCCGAGTTCGCCGACAAAACACGCTACCCGGACCCCTCAGTGAATTTCTATCTGGGGCAGGCCGATTCGCTTCTGAATCAAGACGTACAGGGCGATCAGTTCGTCTACCTGGCCGAACTATTCACGGCTCACTATACGGAGCTGCGCGGACGCACGCTGGCCGCTGCTGCCGCTGGTGGTGTGAACAGCAACGGCGCAGCAGGTGTCGTGTCTTCTAAATCAGTGGATAAGGTTTCAGTGAGCTATGACGTGTCCGGGGTAATCAATCCTGATGCCGGTTTCTGGAACAGCACCGCCTACGGGCGCGAGTTCTACTGGTGGTGGTCGATGTTCGGCGCTGGTGGCAGGCAGTTGCTATGAAAAGCGGGTTAACGGTTCGTGCTGATAACGCCGTGGCTGTTCTGGAATCCCTCCGGCAGCTATCCGGAATGGATGTGCTGGTGGGAATACCTGAGGACAAGGCAGGGCGTGAAGATGGCTCCCCGATTAATAACGCGGAACTGGGCTACCTCCACTCAACCGGCGCAACGGTGGAAATTGACGGTGAGACCGTTACGTTACCGCCGAGGCCATTTCTGGATATGGGGATCGAGGATTCAAAACCCCGAACTACTGAGCACCTGAAAGCGGCGGCAACTGCTGCGCTGGAGGGGAACACAGAAGCGGCAATGCGTGAGCTGGAAAGCGCCGGACAGATTGCCCGTGATGCTGCAAAAGCCGTTATAGGTGCTGGTGACCGCCTGCATCCTCTTTCTGAGAAAACCCTTGAACGCAGGCGGGCCGAAGGCATTCCCGGCGAGAAGCCGCTGTATGCCCACGGTTATCTGCTGCGCTCCATTAACTACGTCGTGAGGAAAAAATAATGCCTTTTCTCGATGTGAGTGAGGTTCTTCTCGATCCTGACTTCATGGACACCAGTCTGGTTTGTCACCGACAGGTTCAGACGGTTGATGAGGATAATTTCGCGACAAATACCCCGCAGGATATTCCGTTTTCCGGAGTAGTGACTGTCGATCGCTCCCTCGAGGCGAAACGTATGGCCGCAGGCCAGAACATCAGCGGAGCAATCCTCATCGTGACGCAGTTCAGACTAACGCAGGGCCAGCCTGGTACAGACAGTACCCCGCGACTGGATGCCGATATCGTGACCTATAGCGGCCGCGACTATCGCGTGACTTTCGTCGACCCGTACACCCGCTACGGTGCCGGATTCGTCCAGGCACATTGTGAACTGATGGACTTTGACGGAGGGACGCCGGATGAGTAACGACAGCACCACGCGCGGATACCTGACGCCTGCCGCTGGTGGGCCTGCCTACGATGAGGCGCTGGAAAGGGAAATCAGCCGATGGATCCGCGGCGTCACCGGGTTACCGGCCAAAGCGGTTTTTCCCCGGTGGACAGATCCGCAACCGTCGATACCGAAAAACGGGAACACATGGTGTGCATTCGGCATCACGACCGTACCGCTCCCCGGTATGCCCGCGAATATCCAGGTGGATGAGAATACCTCTGATCAGTGGGCATGGGAGAGCGTGACGGTCATTTTATGCTTTTACGGTCCGCAGGGAGCCAGTACGGCGACGACTTTCAGAGCTGGTCTCTTTGTTGAACAAAACAATACAGAGCTTAACCGGTCCGGTCTGTCCTTCAACGATGCGGGGACCATTTATAACCTGCCCGAGCTGATTAACAACCAGTGGGTGAGGCGCTACGACGTCACCGTTACCCTGACCCGCAAAACCATCCGCACTTACAACGTTAAATCCATCGTTGACGGCAACGTCACGATATCTACCGGAGATTGACCATGGCGAAAGGCCTGCCGTTAAACCGCGTCACGAACGTGACTGTGACGCTTTCCGCCAGGGCAGCGCAGGGCCGTAATTTTGGCTCAATGCTGATCCTGGGTAATTCAACAGTTATTCCCATTTCTGAGCGTCTTCGCCTGTACTCTGCACCGGATGATATCGGCGATGATTTTGGCGTGAACAGTGAAGAATACGCCGCAGCGGTTATCTGGTTCTCCCAGTCACCGCGACCGACTCAGATCTACGTGGGCCGCTGGGCGGACACACTCGCCACTGGCGAAGCCGGGGATACCGAAACCCTGCTGGAGGCAGTGAACGCGCTGCTGGACTACAACAACTGGTACGGGCTGCACCTTGCCGTTCCTGAGGCCGATTATCCGGCAGACGCCGACCTTATCACCGTATCGGCAGCTGTGGAATCGGCGACGGTTTCCCGCATTCTGGCGATCACCACTGACGATGAGCGTGTCATGGTTGTGGCAGATACGACGGATCTGGCGACGAAACTGAAAGCGGCGAAATACAGCCGGACCTATATCCAGTATTCGTCCACCAGCCGCTACGCTGCGCTGTCCTCTTTTGCCCGTGCCTTTACGGTCAATTTCAACGGCAGCAATACCACCATTACCCTGAAGTTCAAGCAACTGCCGGGTGTTACCTACGAAACGCTCGGAACGTCTCAGGCGACCGCCCTCGAAGATAAAAACTGTAACGTATACGTGTACTACGAAAACGATACGGCCATTCTTGAGCAGGGCGTCATGTGTAACGGTGATTTCTTCGACGAGCGCCACGGCCTCGACTGGTTGCAGAACGCGGTTCAGACCGCCGACTACAACACGCTGTACACCAGCACAACGAAGATCCCGCAGACCGACGCAGGGACGACCACCCGTATCGCCAACATTGAGAAGGTCCTCGATGTGGCCGAACGAAACGGCCTGTTTGCTCCGGGTATCTGGAGTGGTGGCCCGATGGGGCAGCTTAATACGGGTGACACCCTGACGAAGGGCTATTACACCTGGGCTGACACCGTTGATAACCAGTTGCAGACCGATCGCGAAGCGCGCAAAGGTGTACCGATTCAGGTCGCTGCAAAACTGGCTGGTGCCGTTCATTACGGCGACGTCGCAATCACCGTAGTGCGTTAAGGAGAAAAAATGTCTACGTATTCTTTTCTCGATGTATCAGGCACCCTGGCGGGCCCGACCGGAGCTATCGATCTCGGTTCTGGCTCAGCTAACTCCGAAGAGGGTATTACGCTGTCGATGACTGAAGCCAAAAACACCATGACAATCGGTGCTGACGGCGAAGTAATGCACAGTCTGCATGGTGGCAACAGCGGGACGCTGACAGTCACTCTGTTGAAAACCTCCCCTGTGAACAAAAAACTCTCACTGATGTATAACGCACAGCGACTGTCTTCTGCGACCTGGGGGAATAATGTGATCGTGGTGCGCAACAAGGTATCGGGAGATTTCTTCACTGCGCGTTCATGTGCATTTCAGAAACAGCCTGACTGGAATAACCCTAAGGTCGCCGGAACGGTAGCCTGGGTATTCGATTGCGGCAAAGTCGACGGCCTGCTGGGGGAGTTTTAACCAATGGAATTTGAAATCAAGGGCATTAAATACAATGCCGGAAAACTCAGCGTTTTTGATCAGTTGAAGGTTTCCCGTAAATTACTGCCGGTTCTGGCCGGTGTGCTGGCGGATTTTGGCAGTGTTCGCGCGATGCTTCCTGCTGGTGGCATGGAAAACGCGAATCTCGATGCACTGGCACCGGTACTTGAAAAAGTCCTGCCGCGTATCGCCAGTGAGCTCTCAGCACTGAGCGAAGAAGACACCAACGCGATTATTCATCCCTGCCTTGCGGTAGTGGCTCGCCAGAACGGAAAAAAATGGGCGCCGGTGTTTAACAGCGGTCAGTTGATGTTCGACGATCTCGACCTGTTTTCCATGCTACAGATTGTGGCGCGGGTGGTCGCCGATTCGCTCGGAAATTTTTTGCCCGCACTCCCTACCAGCGCGACGCCGGACCAGTCTCAGGATTAACTCTTAACAGCCTGCCTGACGGGCTGTCTTATCTCCTTGACCCGGTGGATGCCGGGTTAATTCCTTACTACGCGTTGAAGGATGGATCTGTCGATCTGTGCGATATCGCGCTGATGAATGACCATCTGGCTGTTAAGGCCGACAACCAACGCCGGATTGATAAATGGAGAGAGGCTAATGAACGCGGAGACTATTAAAGATTTCCTCGTATCGCTGGGATTCAGCCTTGATGAGTCCGGGTATCAGAAATTTAATTCTGTGCTTACGGGAGCGACCGCTAACGCGATCAAAATGGGGCTCGCGGTCGAAGGGGCTGCGCTCTCCGTTGTGGCATTCACCGCGAAAATAGCCTCAGGACTTGATCAGCTTTACTGGGCATCGCAGCGCACTGGTGCGACGGTTCAGGGGATTAAGGCGGTAGGCTACGCCGTTTCTCAGGTTGGCGGCAGCGCCGACGCCGCGCGCGGTTCGCTGGAAAGTCTGTCACGTTTTATCCGTAACAATCCAGGCGCTGAGGGATTCCTTAACCGCCTGGGCGTTCAGACGCGTGACGCCAGTGGCAAAATGCGGGATATGTCCACCATCTTTACGGGAGTTGGGCAGAAGCTCAGCAGCATGCCGTATTACCGCGCCAACCAGTATGCACAAATGCTGGGGATTGATGAAAATACCCTGATGGCAATGCGTCGCGGGGTAGGGAGTTTCTCAGGCCAGTACAACGCAATGGCAAAGGCTATCGGCTTTAATGCCGATCAGGCCGCAGCGTCGTCAAATCGGTTCATGACTTCACTGAGAGCATTCGGTGAAATGGCCGGAATGGCGCGTGACAAAATCGGCTCTAATCTTGCTGACGGACTGGCAGGATCACTTGATAATTTACGCAAGCGTATTCTGGATAATTTTCCCAGGATTGAAAGTACCATCACTAAAGTCGTGAAGGGGATCCTCTGGCTGGGAGAGATTGTGGGGCGCGTCGCTTTCAGAATAACCGAAGCGGTGGGCGATATTATCGACTGGTGGGACAGGCTGGATACCGAAACGAAAACCCTGATTGAGGTTATCGGTGGTCTGGTCGTTGTTATGCGGTTGCTGAATTCTACTTTCTGGATGTCCCCCATCGGCATTGTCATGTTGCTGGCGGGCGCGATGGGTCTGCTATGGGAAGACTACAAGACCTGGAAGGAAGGTGGTAATAGCCTCATTGACTGGGAGAAATGGGAACCAGCCATAGAGAAAGCAAAGGATGCTATCACCTGGCTTCGCGATAAGCTTCTCGAACTGAAAGATGGCGTGGGCGGATGGCAAAAATCGCTCGAAATCCTTGGCACGTTTATTGCTGGTGTCTGGATAGCAAAAGTGCTCGGTGCGTTCGCTAAAATATCCGGCCTCCCGATCCCGCCATGGCTGAAATTGTGGGGGCTTTACGCAGGCTATATTGTCAGCGACAGAGAGAATATTGCCGATAGCGCAAAATCCTCTCTTAACTACACCAAACGAATTATCGGCGACACGCTGGCCGCTATCGGTATAAAAACAGATATTGGTCATAAAGATGTCAGCGAGGTTCGCGAATGGCCTGCGTGGATGGACTGGCTGCACGGAGGGCCCGGTAAAGTTATCCGGCAGGGACAGAGTAACGGCGTGGTGTATGGTTCCAACATCCAGTCCGATATTCCCGGCGGCGGTACTCTTGCCGATAGAAACAACAACCCCGGTAATATTCGTCCGGTAGGTGGTAAAGGTTTCCGGTTTTTTGAGTCAGCACTCCATGGCTGGGAGGCGATGAAAAAACAGTTAATGCGCTACTACACTGGTAAAACTACAGGAAAAGCGCTGCAAACCATTCAGGATATTGTCAGCACGTGGGCCCCGGCAGGTGATAACAACGATCCGCAGCAATATGCAAAACAGGTTGCTGGATGGATGGGAGTGTCGCCAAACGCTGTACTGAACCTGACCGATCCAAACACCATGGGTGCATTGATGCAGTCCATGGCGCGTAAAGAAGGTTATTCCAACTGGAACAGTCCACTGGCGTATCACGCCGCTGGCGGAGGAAGCCTTAACCAGCAGACCGTGATTAATGTACATGGCGTAAACAACCCTCAGGAAGCGGCTAATCTGGTTGCGGACAAGCAGGGGGCTGTGAACGCCAGAGCCGTACAGCAATTAAAAGGACCGACATAATGGACTTTTTATCTGTTTTGCTGCAACAGCGCACCCGTTCGATAGGAATCATCATTCCTGATGTAGTTATCTCTGAAAAACACAGTGATGCTCTGGAAATTACAGAGCATCCCATCGAACAACCCACGAACGCAGGTGCCAGTGGAGAGGGGGCCGGCTATATATCAGAGCATGCTTTCAGGCGCCCTTCCGAAGTGGTAATGGAAACTGGTTTTTCCGGTGGTGGATCGTTGCTTGATCTTGCTGACACATCGGCGATTGGTCTGTCTCTGGGGCTAAGTCCGAAAGAACTGTATCAGGAACTACTTAACCTGCAGCGTGATCGTATTCCTTTCGATGTGACAACCGGCAAGCGGACTTACAACAATATGTTAATAAAAACGCTGGAGGTGACGACTGACAAAAGCAGTGAGAACGTTCTTCTGGCAACCCTGACCCTCAGGGAAGTGATCATTACCTCCACGCAGACAATCAGCGTTGCTTCTAAAAGCAATATGACAGAGGGGGTGGGGACATCTGCTGTACAGAATACGGGCACCAAAACAACGGTACCGCCAAATAACTCCATTCTGAAATCGTTACCACAGATGGCGCAAAAAGGCATCACCAGTGTAGAGGGTTTCCTGAGCAACATCTTTACCGGAGGAGGTGGTTGATGGAAGCTGTAGAAATTCCGCTGGTGGCTGACAATCAGACGTTTGCCACCACTCTCAACGGTACGGTTTATCGCCTGTCGATCATGTGGCGTGGAGTATATTGGGTTCTGGACATTGCCGATGGCAATGGTGACGCCATTATCTCCGGTATACCAATGATTACGGGGGCTGATCTGCTGGCGCAGTACCGATATCTGAATCTTGGATTTTCGCTGGTAGTGCTTTGCGACGTAGCGGGACAGGAAAACCCGACGCAATTTGATCTCGGGACATTCTCACATCTTTACGTCTTTACGGAGTAGCAATGTCAAAAAACTGGATGCGTCACTTTGAATTATTGCTTGTTGACGATAAGGGCGACGGAATAAAAATTTCCGAGCTTAAAGTCACTTTCGATATTCAGAAAATGCCTGCGACCATATTTAATGGATTTGTTGGAAACTTTAAGGTCTATAACCTGTCTCCCACAACTCAAAACAGGATTATGCAGAAGGAGTTCTCGCGTATACAGGTTATCGCCGGATATAAGGGACTTCCGGATGAAGCGGGTAATTATCCGGACGAAAATATCGGCATGATATTTAACGGAGATATTCGTTTCACTATCACCGGGAAAGACAATGCGACAGACAGTTGGATCATGCTCCAGTGTATCGACAGCTGGGAAGGGCACCTGAACGCCAGTGTGAAAACTACCGTGGCTGCAGGGTGGAAGTACAGCGATCTTTTTAGCCTGGGCATGCAGTCGTTTGGGCCTTATGGCATTGAATCCGGAGCAGTTCCGGATATGCCAGAGACTGTTTTCCCTCGAGGGCGCGTTGTGTATCAGAACACAGCGAGGCTGATGAATCACATTGCCGGTCAGTGCAAAGCCAACTGGTGGTATGAAAATAATCAGGTGAACATCGTTCCTGAGGATAATTACATCGGTGTTGCTACAGTGCTGAATGCAAATTCCGGGCTTATTGGTATGCCTCAACAAACCATGGGTGCAGGTGTAAACGTTCGTTGCCTGATTAACCCTAATATAAAGATGGGGGGGCTTATTCGTCTGGATCAGGCCTCTGTGTACCGCGCAACCTTGAGTAACGACCAGATAGCCCAGTCTCCCGCTCGACTGGGGGAATCGGAAAGCGACGGCAATCTCTACGTCAACGACCTGCCGGGCATGTCGCAGCCTGCCAGCATAAATACTGACGGTGATTACATTGTGGGCAGTATCGACTATACTGGCGATACTCGCGGGCAGGCGTGGTATATGGACCTGCTTTGCCTGGCTAAAGATGGCAAAGAGTTAATGAGTCAATCAACGGTTGGGAAGGTAGATCTGGGATGAAATTAGGAAGGGTTGTTTTCTTTTTGTCTGTGCTGGGTGCGGTAACTCCCAGCGTATCTTTTGGAGCGCTACAGTGTGGTGACTTTTATCTAAAAGCGAATGCTGAAGGCTTAACTCTGATAAATGGCCGTAAACCTGAGACGCAAAAAATCACCTTCTTAAAGAAACAAGACGATTACGACAATGTAATGATTCAGTGGATGATACCATCATCAGAATCAGGCAGATGGCTAGGTATGGACTATGTCCGTCGAAATGGTAAGCCGATCCTCAATGTCGAAGTCGTCCGTAAGAACATGGACGAGCCTCGAGAGTTTTGGACTTATGACTGCCGGAAGGTGAAATAAAACGATGGCGGCATTTATTGTTATTTGTATATTGATTATTTTTTTCTATTTCAAAATAAAGAAATACTTTAATAAAAAGTCAGACGATCAATTCATGCGTAACATGGAGCATTCACCAAAAAGACGAACACAAGCAGAATTCGCTAGGTTTGAAAAGATTAGAGCCCAACGTATTGGTTCTAAAAAATTTATTTGGCATTCGGCTGGTGATTCAGGCTGTTGTCCTGAATGCGCTAAAAATAATGGTAAGAAATTCCTCTGGGATAAACCTCCAAAAACCGGACTGCCAGGTGAGGGTAAGTGCTGCCCTGATGGTAAATGCAGGTGTTGGGCTGAAGCTGTAATTCCACCACCGAGAAACGTTGATATCTAACCCGCTTCGAAGCGGGTTTTTTTATGTCTGGAGACAAGATGCCAGTTTCACTTTCCTCTCAATTGGGTAGTAGAGAACAAGCGGATGCACGACTGGCGGGTTCCATTATGTCGTCGTTGCGAGTTTCAATGCCTGGCATTGTTCAGTCATTTGATCCTGGTACTGTAACAGCCATTGTTCAACCCGCCATTAAAGGTTATGAGCCGGATTCGAATGGCGTCAACCAGTCGACTACATTACCGCTGCTGGTGGATGTGCCGGTGATATTTCCGCGAGGCGGCGGCTGCACGTTAACTTTCCCGGTGAAAGCCGGCGATGAATGCCTGGTGATTTTTGCCGATCGCTGCATCGATTTCTGGTGGCAGAACGGCGGGGTACAGGAGCCTGTCGACGACCGGGTGCATGATCTATCGGATGCGTTCTGTATCGTCGGGCCGCAGTCGCAGGCGCAGAAAATCAGCGGCATCAGCACCAGCGCCGCGCAGCTGCGTACTGATGATGGTGCTGCGTTTGTGGAAGTGGCTGCAGGGCATAACGTTACGGTTAAAACTCCCGGCACGCTGACAGCGAATGCAGAAGGAGGAACCACGATCACGTCGCCCACCATCACGCTAAACGGTAACGTGACAATAAACGGAAATCTTTCTCAGGGTATGGGGGAAAGCGGCGGTACCGCGACGATGCGTGGGCCTGTCACGGTGACTAACGATGTGAAAGCCGGTGGCAAGAGTCTGATGACGCACACGCACGGCGGAGTACAGACCGGCGGCGGTAACACAGGAGCGCCTAACTGATGCGATACAGACGTGAAGACGCCGACGGTGAATATACCTTTGGCAGTGGTGATGATACCTGGCTGATTAACTCACCTGAGGCCGTGGCGCAGGCTGTAAAAACACGGTTCGAATTGTGGTACGGGCAATGGTTCCTCGATACGACAGAAGGGACACCGTGGATTCAATCCGTACTCGGTAAACAGAAACCGGAAACCTATAATCTGGCGATCCGCAAGCGCATCCTCGAAACGCGGGGCGTGAAATCTATCCTCTCTTTCAATACGACAGTGAACACCACGACGCGCCGCGTTGAGTTCACCTCTACAGTCGACACCATCTACGGAACAACGACAGTAACCAGCGAGGCATAAATGGCCCTCAATTTGGACACACTCGGCTTATCGGCAACGGTAACCGCTGAGGGTATTAGTGCGCCCGATTATCAGACGATACTCGATACCCTGACAAGCTATTTCCAGCAGATTTATGGCAGTGATGCTTATCTGGAACCGGACAGCAAAGACGGCCAGATGGTGGCGCTGGTGGCACTGGCGATTCACGATGCCAACAACACAGCCATTTCCGTCTATAACTGCTTTTCTCCTGCAACCGGGTACGGTGCAGCGCTAACCAGCAATGTAAAAATTAACGGTATTGCGCGCAAAGGGGCGACGAACTCGACTGTAGATCTGCTGCTTACTGGCACTGCCGGCACGACAATTGCAAACGGATCCGTGCGGGACCAGAATAACATTATCTGGAATCTCCCGACGTCTGTGTCAATCAGTGTCGACGGAACGGTACTGGCGACTGCAACGAGCGCTAACAGCGGAGCGATTGCCGCACTGGCCGGAACTATCACCACCATCAACACGCCCACCCGTGGCTGGACATCGGTAACAAATCCTGCGGCGGCCACTGTTGGCGCACCGGCAGAAACCGATGCAGAGCTGCGTATCCGGCAGGGGCAGAGCGTAGCGCTACCGTCCGTCACACCGTTTGAGGGTGTCGACGGTGCGATCGCCAATGTTGCTGGCGTGACGCGACACAAGCTCTACGAGAACGATACTGGTGCTGTTGACGTTAACGGTCTTCCTCCGCATTCAATTTCTGCCATTGTTGACGGTGGTGACATTACAGAAATAGCCCAGACCATCAGGGGCAGTAAAGGGCAGGGGACGTCAACCTACGGGACCACCTCTGTTACGGTGCCTGACACTTACGGCAATCCGCACGTTATCAGCTTCTCCCGGTCGACTGATGTCCCGGTCTACGGGCATATCACGCTGAAAGCCTTCGCGGGATATACATCTCAAATCGGTGTGCAGATCCAGCAGGCGGTCGCTGATTATATCAACGGGCTGACGATAGGGGATTCTGTTTTGCTGAGCCGCATTTACTCGCCGGCGAACCTCGGTGTCGTGAGTGGTGGCAGCGCGCGCTATTACGACATTCAGGAGCTGCTGATTGGCAAATCATCCGGATCATTAGCGGCGGCAAACATCGATATTGCCTACAACGAATCAGCGTCATGTAACCCGGCAAATATCGCTATTACGGTGACGTCATGAGCAAGTACACCGAGTTAATCACCAACTACCACGCGACGAAGCCCAAATTTTTTGACCATATCGATCTCAGCACCCGACCACTGATTGATATCTCTACCGCCACAAGAGGGCTGGTAAGTGCCTTTGATATCGATACAGCCGTCGGTGTGCAACTCGACATTCTCGGTCTGTGGATCGGACGAAGCCGCATTGTCAGCCAGCCAATCAGTGGAGTTTATTTCAGCCTGGATATTGATGGTCTTGGTTTCGATCAGGGGGTATGGCAGGGGCCGTATGACCCTGATTCAGGTTACACAACCCTGAGTGATGAAACCTACCGAATAATCCTTAAAGCGAAAATTGCAATTAACAACTGGGACGGCCGTAACGACTCGCTCCCGCCAATCCTTGACGCTGCGCTGGAAGGTTCTGGCCTGAAAATGCAGATCGTCGACAACCAGGACATGACCATCAGCATCTGGGTATTCCCGGAGACTGACATTTCAAACGTTTCTCTTGAACTTATTGCGGCCATTCGACAGGGGTATCTGACGGTGAAAGCAGCAGGGGTATGGGGAGGAAGTATAGAAATCCCGGCGGTAGAAACACCGTCAGAAGGTAACCGATTCTTCGGTTTTGACATGGATAATGAATATATCGCCGGATTTGATGACGGCGCATGGGGAGAATTGCTCTAATGCCTATTAACGATTTTAAACCGTTCGCGGCTGGTCCTGGCGCAAACGTAACGTCCCAGGCGGACTGGGAAAACCTGCCAGCACTTTTAACCGGCTTTATGTCTGGTAAGGCTTCCAGTGCGCAAATGAACAAAGCCTTTCGGCAGGCAAGTTTTATCGCTGCTGCGTTGGCACAGTTTGTGAGCGAGAAAACGGATCAGGACGTGCTGGATGACGGGGATTTGCCTGGGTTTGTTGAAAAGCTGACTGCCGGCTTTGCGGCACAATATTTAAGTCGCTCGAATCCGTTTGGTGATATCGCATCAGATGGCGCAGAAGCAATTGCAACGGCTCTCGCAAACCTTCGTTTGGCAGAAATGGGGAATACCAGTGGCAAGCTGGCGATAATCGGTAACGTCAAAACAGATAATGATAAGTGCGC
>PPYF01546693.1_pt1 | contig 21509 bp, 30 predicted proteins | sample 1559871 | NCBI WGS metagenome assembly PPYF01 (sample SAMN08240021, study PRJNA423297) | Human gut metagenome, whole genome shotgun sequencing project.
GTCTTAACTGCTTTAAGTCCTTCGATTGTAGCAAGTACAACATTCTGTTTGTTGTTGGATCCTAAAGATTTTGTACGGATGTTCTTAACTCCAGCCGCCTCAATTACGGCACGCGCCGGTCCTCCGGCGATAACACCAGTACCTTCCGGAGCCTTCTTAAGAAGTACGGAAGCGCTTCCGAATTTACCAATCACATCGTGTGTTACACTTGAGTTTTCATCAAGAGATACGCTGATCATTTTCTTCATAGCGTCCTCTTTACCTTTACGAATAGCTTCCGGAATTTCAGTAGCTTTTCCTAAACCTGCACCAACATGGCCATTTCCATCACCAACAACTACTAAAGCTGTGAAACGGAAGTTACGACCACCTTTAACAACTTTGGTTACACGCTTGATTGATACCACTTTTTCTACTAATTCCATCTGACTAGCATCAATACGTTCCTGTCTCATCTGTGTTCTCCCTTCCTTAGAAATTCAGACCAGCTTCTCTTGCTGCGTCTGCTAATGCCTTGATTTTACCCTGGTAAATGAATCCGCCTCTATCAAATACAACTTCATCAATACCTTTAGCTTTTGCTCTCTCGGCAATTACTTTTCCAAGGTATGCTGCTGCTTCAACGTCGTTAGTCTTCTCGAGCTCTGCTTTCACTTCTTTCTGAAGAGTGGAAGCGGAAACAAGAGTATTTCCAACAGTATCGTCGATGATCTGTGCATACATATGATTATTACTTCTGAATACAGCTAAACGCGGTCTCTGCGCTGTTCCGCTGAAACGGTTGCGTAATTTCATGTGTTTTTTTCTACGAACTTCGCTTCTAGATTTCTTACTAACCATTTTCACACTCTCCTTATTTATTTCTTACCAGTCTTACCGACTTTACGTCTGATTACTTCATCAGCATATTTGATTCCCTTGCCCTTATATGGCTCCGGTCTTCTCTTATCTCTGATCTCAGCCGCAAACTGTCCAACTTTTTCTTTATCGATACCTTTAACAGTGATCTTGTTCTGTCCCTCAAGTACAGTCTCGATTCCTTCTGGATCGATCATCTCAACTGGATGGGAATAACCAAGGTTCAGTGTCAGTTTATTTCCTGATTTAGCAGCTCTGTAACCTACACCGTTAACCTCAAGAACTTTCTCGTATCCGTCTGTTACACCTACAACCATGTTGTTGATCAGTGTTCTTGTCAGACCATGAAGAGATTTCATTTTCTTCAAGTCGCTCGGTCTTGTAACGATTACTTCTTCGCCTTCAACTTTGATTTCCATTTCTACTGGAAGCTCTTTTGTAAGAGTTCCCTTAGGACCTTTTACAGTCACTACATTGTTCTCAGCAACTTCTACAGTTACTCCTGCAGGAATTGCTACAGGCAGTCTTCCTATACGTGACATACCATTATCCTCCTTAACTTAGATTCTCGGAGAAGCTGCGTTGGCTTCTCTGTTTTCAGTTACATTTATAAGGAAGTTCTTTTCACTAAGCAAGTAGTCTCGCTAAGTTCAAAGAACAACCTCGCACTAAGCTCAAACTTCGGCTACGCCTCGTTCTCACTAAGTTGCTTTCGGCTTACCAAACGAAGCAAAGAACCTCTCCGCCAACGCCGAGTTTTCTAGCTTCTTTGTCTGTTACTACACCTTTGTTTGTAGAGATGATTGCTGTTCCGAGTCCGCCAAGTACCTTCGGGATATCCTCTGTATTAGCGTAAACACGAAGTCCCGGTTTGGAGATTCTCTTCAGTCCGGAAATAACTTTCTCGTTCTTGTCAGCACCATATTTCAGTGTGATGTGAATTGTCTTGAAAGCTCCATCTTCTACAAGGTCATATTTTGCGATATATCCTTCATCAACAAGAATGTTTGCGATAGCAAGTTTCATCTTTGATGCCGGTACATCTACTGTATCATGTTTTGCAGTGTTTGCATTACGGATTCTTGTAAGCATATCTGCAATTGGATCGCTCATAGTCATGTGTGTGATTCCTCCTATGTTATTTCACAGTATATAGTTGCTTTCGTCTTACCAGCTTGCTTTTTTAACACCCGGGATCTGTCCTTTATAAGCCAGTTCGCGGAAGCAGATACGGCAGATACCGTATTTTCTTAAATATGCATGCGGACGACCACAAATTCTGCAACGGCTGTATTCTCTTGTGGAGAATTTTGGTGCACGCTGCTGCTTGATTTTCATTGATGTTTTAGCCATGAATTTCTCTCCTTTTTACTTTGCGAATGGCATATTGAACTGTGTCAATAATTCACGTGCTTCTTCATCAGTCTTGGCTGTTGTAACAAAAATTACATCCATACCTCTGACTTTGTCAATCTTATCGTACTCGATTTCCGGGAAGATAAGCTGCTCCTTGATTCCAAGTGCATAGTTACCTCTTCCGTCAAATGCGTTCGGGTTTACTCCTCTGAAGTCACGTACACGAGGAAGTGAGAGGTTGATCAGACGATCAACGAACTCGTACATTTTCTCTCCTCTTAAAGTAACTTTACATCCGATCGGCATACCCTCTCTGATCTTGAAGTTAGCTACAGAATTCTTTGCTCTTGTTACAACCGCTTTCTGTCCTGCGATTTTCTCCATGTCTGCAATAGCTGACTCCAGAAGTTTAGCATTGTCTTTTGCCTCACCGACACCCATGTTAATTACAACCTTGTCAAGTTTCGGCACTTCCATGATGTTTTTATATCCAAATTTTTTGATCATTGCATCAACGATCTCATTCTGATACTGCTCTTTCAGTCTACTCAAAGTCCTGGACCTCCTTCCTTGAATTAATCAATAACTTCGCCTGTTGCCTTAGCAAAACGAACTTTTTTGTCTCCATCCATCTTGAAGCCTACTCTTGTTGCTTTTCCGTTATGAAGTAACATAACGTTTGATGCATCAATGTAACCTTCCTGATGTACGATTCCGCCGTTCTGGTTTGCCATGCTTGGCTTTGTGTGCTTTGTCAGCATATTGACGCCTTCAACCAGGACTTTTCCGTCTTTTTTATCTACGGCAATAACTTTGCCTTCTTTATCTTTATCTTTTCCGGCGATAACCTTAACCATATCACCTTTTTTAATTTTCATAGTTGACATTCTCAGGCACCTCCTTACAGTACTTCCGGAGCCAGAGAAACGATCTTCATAAAGTGTTTCTCTCTAAGCTCTCTTGCTACTGGTCCAAAAATACGTGTTCCACGTGGGTTCAAATCGTCTTTTATAATAACAGCAGCATTTTCATCGAATCTGATATAGGAACCGTCTTTACGACGAGCGCCTTTTACAGAACGGACAACAACAGCTTTAACGACATCACCTTTTTTAACAACGCCGCCTGGTGTTGCATCTTTAACAGTTGCAACGATCACATCTCCGATGTTGGCGTATCTTCTTGTAGAACCGCCAAGAACACGGATACACAGTAACTCTTTCGCACCTGTGTTGTCTGCTACTTTAAGTCTGCTTTCTTGCTGTATCATGCAGGTAAACCTCCTTCAAATAATTATTTCGCTTTCTCCATGATTTCCACAAGTCTCCATCTCTTGTCCTTGGACAGCGGTCTTGTTTCCATAACTTTTACTGTATCTCCAACTTTACACTCGTTGTTCTCGTCATGAGCTTTAAGCTTGTAAGTTCTCTTTACGATCTTGTTATAAAGTGGATGTTTTACATGGTCTTCAACAGCAACAACAATCGTTTTGTCCATCTTGTCGCTGACAACCTTACCCGTACGGGTTTTTCTTAAATTTCTCTCTTCCACGGTTGCTGCTCCTTTCACTATGCTCTTTTAGCCTCTGTAATCAGAGTCTGGATACGAGCGATATTCTTTCTTACTTCTTTGATTCTGCTTGTATTATCCAACTGATTTGTTGCGTTCTGGAATCTCAGATTAAAGAGTTCCTTCTTAGCAGCTACTAATTCTTCATTTAATTCCTCTACGGATTTTCCTTTTAACTCGTTTACAAATGTATTAATTTTCACTGTTATCACCGCCTTCTAAGTCTGCGCGAGAAACGATTTTGCATTTGCAAGGTAATTTATGCATTGCAAGTCGAAGTGCCTCTCTAGCTGTTTCCTCTGGTACTCCTGCAATCTCAAACATAACACGGCCTGGTTTAACTACTGCTGCCCAATACTCAACAGTACCTTTTCCACTACCCATACGAGTCTCAGCCGGTTTTGCTGTGATCGGCTTGTCTGGGAAGATTTTGATCCAAACCTTACCACCACGCTTGATGTAACGTGTCATAGCAACACGGGCTGCCTCGATCTGGTTAGAACGAATCCAGCATGGTTCCATAGCTACGATACCATATTCACCGTAAGAAATCTTATTACCTCTAAGAGCCTTACCTTTCATAGTACCACGGAACTGTTTACGACGTTTTACTCTTTTTGGCATTAACATTATCTATCTCTCCCTTCCTTATCTGCTTTAGTCGGAAGAACTTCGCCTTTGTAAATCCAAACCTTTACACCGACTTTTCCGTAAGTTGTATCAGCTTCTGCGAATCCATAATCGATGTCAGCACGAAGTGTCTGCAGCGGAATTGTTCCCTCGCTGTAGAACTCTGTACGAGCCATATCAGCACCGCCAAGACGTCCGGATACGGAAGTCTTAACTCCGAGTGCTCCAGCCTTCATAGTTCTGGACATGCATGATTTCATAGCACGTCTGAAGGAGATACGGTTCTCAAGCTGCTGAGCAATGTTCTCAGCTACAAGCTGTGCATCTTTGTCCGGTCTCTTAACTTCTTTGATGTCAACGATGAGCTTCTTATCTGTGAACTGTGCAAGCTCTGCTTTCACCTTTTCGATCTCGGAACCACCCTTGCCGATTACGACACCAGGCTTAGCTGTATAAACGATGATCTTAACGCGATCGGATGCTCTTTCGATTTCAATCTTAGAGATTCCAGCGCTGTATAATCTCTTCTTTAAAAACTTTCTGATCTCGTGGTCTTCAACCAGATTGTCAGCGAAATCTTTTTCTGCGTACCATTTGGAATCCCAGTCTTTGATAACGCCAACTCTCAGGCCATGAGGATTAACTTTCTGTCCCATATTGTCCTCCTATCTCTCATTGAGCACGATTGTGATGTGGCTCATTCTCTTCTCGATTCTGTAAGCTCTACCCTGTGCTCTAGGTTTGATTCTCTTCATTGTCGGTCCTTTGTTTGCGTAGCATTCCTCGATGTAGAGGTTCTCAACGCTCATACCATTGTTATTCTCAGCATTTGCGATTGCTGATTTCAGTAACTTCTCTATAACGCTTGAAGCATATCTTGGATTGTATGCTAAAATACCAAGTGCTGTCTGTACATCCTTGCCTCTAATGGCATCAAGAACGAAACATGCCTTCTGAACAGATACTCTTGCGTAAGAAATCTTAGCTGAAGGTCTTGTATCTCTCTGCTCGTTTCTTTCTCTTTTGATTTGGGATCTATGTCCTTTTGCCATGGATGAACCCTCCTTTCAAAATATATGAAAATTATCTAACTTTTGACTTCTTCTCGTCTTTTCCGTGTCCTCTGTAAGTTCTTGTTGCAACGAACTCACCGAGCTTGTGGCCTACCATATCCTCTGTAACATATACAGGCACATGTCTTCTTCCATCATGTACGGCAAATGTATGACCTACAAATGATGGGAAGATTGTAGAACGGCGTGACCATGTCTTTATAACTGTTTTATCACCTGCAGCGTTCATAGCGTCTACTTTTTTAAGTAAGCTTTCGTCTGCAAATGGTCCTTTTTTAAGTGAGCGAGCCATAGGTTCTAACCTCCTTGTGAATCTGATTATTTAATCGCTTTACCATCTCTTCTTCTTACAATCAGCTTGTTAGAAGATTTGTTCTTCTTACGAGTCTTAAGACCAAGTGCCGGTTTACCCCATGGAGTACACGGTCCTGGACGTCCGATACTTGTCTTACCTTCTCCACCTCCGTGTGGATGGTCGTTAGGGTTCATTACGGAACCACGAACTGTAGGTCTGATTCCCATGTGACGCTTACGTCCTGCTTTACCAACATTGATCAGGTTGTGATCACCGTTTCCTACAACACCGATAGATGCGCGGCAGATGATCGGAACCATTCTCATTTCTCCTGAAGGAAGTCTCAGTGTAGCGTACTTTCCTTCTTTCGCCATCAGCTGTGCGCTGTTACCAGCGGAACGAACCAGCTGTCCACCTTTTCCCGGGTACAGCTCGATGTTGTGGATCTGTGTACCAACCGGAATTTCTGAAAGTGGAAGGCAGTTTCCTACTCTAACCTCAGCGTCAGCACCGTTCATAACTGTCATGCCGTCTGTAAGTCCTTCTGGAGCAAGGATGTATGCTTTCTCACCATCTGCGTAGCAGATCAGTGCGATGTTAGCACTTCTATTTGGATCATACTCGATTCCAACAACTGTTGCCGGAATTCCGTCTTTCTTTCTCTTAAAGTCGATAATTCTATATTTCTTCTTAGCTCCGCCGCCACGATGTCTTACTGTGATTTTACCCTGTGCGTTACGGCCAGCTTTTCTCTTCTTGGATTCGAGGAGGGATTTCTCTGGAGTTGTCTTTGTGATCTCTGAGAAATCAGAACCTGTCATCTGTCTTCTGGAAGGTGTATATGGGTTATATGTTTTGATTCCCATTACTGTCTCTCCTTTCGTTTGCTCTGATTATTTGTTTCACGGGTTTGCACCGTATAATGTCTTATTTTTTACAGACCTTCAAAGATTTCAATATCAGCGCTGTCTTCTGTCAGTGCTACTACAGCTTTCTTTGTCTTAGCTGTCTTTCCGAAAGTCATTCCACGTCTTTTGTTCTTACCATCAAGGTTCATTGTGTTGACGCTTTTTACTTTTGTACCGTTGAACATTTTTTCAACAGCTTCTTTGATCTGAGATTTTGTAGCCTCTGTGTGTACAAGGAATGTATATTTCTTGTCAGCCATAAGCTCCATGCTCTTCTCAGTTACAACTGGTTTAAGGATTACATCATAATACTGAATGTTTGCCATTATGCGTACACCTCCTCGATTGCTGCAACAACAGCTTTCGTAGCGATTACTGTGTTGTATTTCAGGATGTCATATACGTTGATTGTGTTTGTATGTGCTGTTTTAACATCCGGGATATTCTTTGCGGAAATCTCAACATTCTTGTTTCCATCTTCAAGAACTACCAGCGCTTTATTAACGTTCAGGTTGTTCAGTACTGCCTGGAATTTCTTTGTTTTGATTTCGTCGAAATTGAGTTCATCAACAACGATGAATTTGTTCTCTTCTACTCTGGAAGTAAGTGCAGACTTAAGAGCTGCTCTCTTCTCTTTCTTATTCATTTTGAAGGAATAGTCTCTCGGAACTGGAGCGAATACAACTCCACCGCCTGTCCACTGTGGTGATCTTGTTGATCCCTGTCTTGCGTGACCTGTTCCTTTCTGTCTCCATGGTTTTCTTCCGCCACCGGAAACTTCAGAACGTGTCTTGGCTTTCTGTGTTCCCTGACGATTGTTTGCAAGCTGATTTACAACTGCCATGTGTACGAGGTGCTCATTAACTTCAACACCGAATACAGCATCGTTCAGTTCGATTGTATCAACTTCTTTACCTTCGATATTGTAAACAGATACTTTTGCCATCTGTATGTTCCTCCTTTCTTAGCTGTCAGACTAGTTTGCCTTCACTGTCTCTTTGATTGTTACCAGGCATTTCTTTGGTCCCGGTACAGAACCTTTAACGAGGATGAGATTGTTCTCTGCATCAACTCTTACTACTTCAAGATTCTGAACAGTGATCTTCTTGTTACCCATCTGTCCTGGCATCTTCTTACCTTTGAATACCTTACTTGGATCAGATGCTGAACCGTTAGAACCAGCATGACGATGGAACTTGGAACCGTGAGTCATAGGTCCTCTGCTCTGGTTGTGACGCTTGATTGCGCCCTGGAAACCTTTACCTTTTGAAACAGCAGTTGCATCAATCTTGTCTCCTGCTGCAAAGATATCAGCTTTAATTTCCTGAGCAAGTGTATACTCTTCAGCGTTCTCAAATCTGAATTCTTTTACATATCTCTTTCCGGATACGCCTGCTTTGTCAAAATGACCTTTTTCAGCTTTTGTCACACCGTTTCTGTGAGCGATGGACTTCTTTCCACTGTTGTCTTTTGTGACAATCTTTTCTTTCTTGTCAACATATCCAACCTGTACTGCGCTGTAACCGTCATTCTCAACTGTTTTAACCTGTGTTACTACACAAGGACCAGCCTGCAGAACTGTTACCGGAATCAGAACTCCGTCTTCTTCATTGAAGATCTGAGTCATTCCAACTTTTGTAGCTAAGATAGCTTTCTTCATTATAATTACCTCCTGTGATTTACAGCGGAACGCTTTCGCGCTCATCCTAAATTTTAGGAATACTGTTTAAAATTAAGATGTCCTTATTATTTGGACTTCATCTTGATGTCGATAAATACACCAGCTGGCATTTCTAATCTAGAAAGTGCATCAACAGTTTTCTGTGTTGGTGTGATGATATCGATCAGTCTTTTGTGAGTTCTCTGCTCGAACTGCTCTCTGGAATCTTTGTACTTGTGTACAGCTCTCAGAATTGTTACAACTTCCTTCTTAGTCGGAAGTGGTACCGGTCCACTCACCTGTGACCCGTTCTTTTTTACAGTTTCGATGATTTTCTTTGCGGATGCATCAACAAGCTGATGATCATACGCCTTCAATGTGATTCTCATTACTTGACTTGCCATAAAAAAAGTCGCCTCCTTTTCGTACTTTTCACATCAGTACGACAAGCGGTGACTGTACACTCTCCCGTGTGTGTCGTGAGAAACTCACACGTTGTTTCATACTCCTACCCTGGTTATCCCATTGGGGCAAATAGTAATCAGTTTTTGATTCGTACAGTGACTTGTCGCCAGTTTCCTAACTTGACATTCGCTCCACGGAAAACCTGCACCAGCTTATTCATTTGCCGGGCAGCAACCTCGCGCTTCATTGCTATCATGTCACAGCTTATATATAGAAGAAACTCGTTTTATATCATTATTGTTTCCCCCTTTTATTCAATACATGATGTGTTTAAACTGGATCCCAATTAAGATTCTCATAATTTTTCTTCTCAAATACTTGACATCACTCTGTTCGAATGATATTATTATCTCGACTTGTAAGACCAAAGGCGGTTTTCCTATTTACTGAGGAGAAACTGTCTTTTTTTATTCGTTTTTACAGGTCAGATACTTCAGTTATCATGCAGTACGCTAACGCCGGATGTTTTCCCCAAGAATATCCCTGCCGCAGCAGTACCGTCAGCGCACAGCCTCTTTGTAGGAATTCCCCAGTTTCGTGTGCAGATGTTTCTGTCTGGTAACTAAAGGATCCTCTCAATTACATACCATAGAAATGACGCCGCCTGCTGGAGTTGCAGATCCAGCAAAGCGGCGTCATTTCCGTTATAATGCATTCTTGTTACTGTTCACACGATGTGCGACCAGTAACGCATTCTTTACTTTTATAAGAGTTTTTCTATCTCCGGAAATGGACTCAGACTCCTTTTCAATATTCCATGAATATATGCGATCACCATTCCATAGTTTGCAATCGGGATTCCTTGATCCTGTGCGCAACTGATCCTGTATTTCATTTCGCGTTCATTCAACATACACCCTCCACAATGAATGATCATTTTGTATGAACCAAGGTCATCTGGGAATTCTGTTCCTGAAGAAGTCTCTATTATAAGTTCTTTCCCTGTATACTCTTTCAGCCAGCGTGGAATCTTCACCGTACCAATATCATCACACTGTCTGTGATGTGTGCACCCTTCACTGATCAGTACTTTATCACCGTCTTCCAGAATATCCAGTGCCTTTACTCCGTGTACCATTGTTTCCAGATTTCCTTTATATCTTGCAAATAGAATCGAAAAGGAAGTTAATAAGATATCCTTTGGTGTATCTTTTGACACTCTACCAAACACCTGACTGTCTGTAATAACCATCTTCGGCTTTTTTCCAAGTGAAGCTAATGCTCCTGCAAGTTCTGTTTCTTTTACAACAATAGCAGATGCATCTGCATCCAAAATGTCACGAATCGTCTGCTGCTGTGGTAAAATCAGGCGTCCCTTTGGTGCCGCACTGTCAATCGGCACAACAAGTACTACAAAATCGGATGGTTCAAGAAGATCTCCAACAATCTTTCGTTCTTCCTCTTCCTTTCCTTTCAATGCTCCAAGTTCTTCCTTCAGCTCATAAATTCCGCTTTTATCCGCTGCACTTACAAGAAGAATCTTCTCTTTCTCTGTTTTCAAATAACTTGCGGTATTTTCCTTTACCCGCAATCTCTCATCTTCTTGTGTAAACCGTTCACATTTATTCAGTACTATTATATAAGGTATGTTCTTTTTCTGAATCCGCTCTGTTATCTTGAGATCTTCTTCACTGACACCACACGTTCCATCAATCACAACAACAGCAATGTCTGTCTTATTCAACACCTGATAGCTCTTCTTCACACGAAGTTCACCCAGTTCACCTTCATCATCAATTCCAGGAGTATCCATCATCACAACAGGACCCAATGGAAGAAGTTCCATTGTCTTATAAACCGGATCCGTTGTTGTTCCTTTCACATCAGAAACTACCGCAAGATCCTGTCCAGTTACCGCATTCATCACGCTTGATTTTCCAGCATTCCGCTTACCAAAAAAGCCGATGTGCACTCGTTCGGACACCGGCGTCTGATTCATACCCATATTCTTTTTCCTTTCTTTTGGCGGAGACATGTGGGAATCGAACCCACCCGGGACGTACCACGCCCCACACTGGTTTTGAAGACCAGGAAGCACACCAGTTACTCTTCTGCCTCCATAATGCTTAGACAATTCATCATTGTTCAAGAATGCCTCGGCATTCTTGCTGCGAGGTGCGCGTCATGCAATTGCATGACATACTTCTACTGCGCACCTCTGCACAAACGCCAGCTGATATCTGGTCATCCGCTCCGCCATCTGATTCTATCCTAACAGAATCTTTCTTTCCTGTAAATCACAATTGCTTACATCAGTTCCTCTGCCATCTTCTCGATGTCCGCTTTATTCTGCTCATCCATAGAAGACATAATCTTTACTGAAGTCTCAAGCCATGTGATATTCTTGCTCTTCTCAAACATGCCTCTCATCACTTTACCAGCCATAGAAGCCCAGGATCCGTTCTCAATCAGACCAATTGTCTTATTCTGATAGTTACGCTCTGTCAAGTGCTCGATAAATGTCTTCATGAGCGGGAATACATCTCCGTTATAAGTTGTTGAAGCAAGAACGATCTTACCGTAACGGAACGCATCTTCTACAGCCTCTGCCATATCCTCACGGGCAAGGTCTGTTACTACGACCTTAGGGCATCCTTTTTCTTTCAGCTTCTCAGCAAGAAGTTCAACTGCCTTCTTTGTATTTCCATAAACAGATGTGTACGCGATCATAATACCTTCAGATTCTGTTCCATAAGAAGACCATGTATTATACTGTCCAATGTAGTGCTCCAGATTCTCTGTAAGAACCGGTCCATGCAGCGGGCAGATTGTCTGAATATCCAGTGTTGCTGCAACCTTCAAAAGATTCTGAACCTGTGCTCCGTATTTTCCAACAATTCCGATTACCATTACCTCCGGCCAATGTACCATCGGTGCAAATACAAATGTAAGCTCATGTTTTCCAAGTGTCAGTGTATCTTTATTCTTCACTTCCAGCTTGTTCTCGTCTGCAAGTTTCAGGTCACGGAAGAAGTTTCCGATCATTGTAAATGTCTTTGCATTTCCAACCACCTTTATATTCGGATATACTTCCAGAAATTTCTGAATATTTGCTGAATGATCCGGCTCCATGTGCTGAATGATCAGGTAATCAGGTGTTGCTCCATTCAATACATCTGCAATATTCTTCAGCCACTCATCGCCAAAAGCTGCATCCACTGTATCCATAACCGCAATTTTCTCATCATTGATCACATAGGAATTGTAAGCCATGCCATTCGGCACGATATACTGACCCTCGAATAAATCAATGTTGTGATCATTTACACCTACATATAAAATGTCATCTGTAATTCTCATATTATGCTCCTTCTCTGCCGAACTATCAGCAGTCTTTTCATTACCGCTCCCACTGATCTGTGAGCAGCACTTTTTTCGTTACTGTACACTCTCGTGTGAACAGTAACCTTTTTTCTTTTATTACTGAATAGAGTATAGCGCAAACCGCCCTCAGAATCAACGTTCATTCTCATATTCTCGTTTCTTTTTTGGAAACATGATTACTTTTCACTTCCATATCTATCACTCCACTGTTCAACACAGATTATGCGCATTTTGCCTTGAATCCAAAGATCAGACCATGCACTCATGAAGTTCTTCTCTCTCAATTCCCTTTTCCTGCATTACATGCTTGATCTGTTCTACCGCCTCAAGCGGTGCTGCCCAGGCAAGTCCACAACCGGCCGAGATTACTCTAGGCACCGGAATCAGTCTGCCCGGTACCGCCTCTGCCTTGCACGCTTTTTCCATCGCCATCGCATCCGCAGTTGTGTGAAATGTCACCACAAGTTTTAATTCTTTCTTTCTCATTTATGAGATCTCCTGTTTTCCTCTTATCTTTCTTAAAAAATCACAGATTGCCCAGGCAATACTCATACCTGCCGCAATCCCCAATGCATATAAAAATGTATCTCGTCCATAATTCCATGCCTGATGTAAATTTCCTTCAACAACACTTCTCATACAATAATAAAGCGTGCTTCCTGGAATCAGTGGAATCACCGATGTTACAAAAAATGAAGTCGAAGTACTCCTGCAACTACGTGCAAGTATCTCCGCATATAAGTCGATTCCAAAAGCTGCTGCCAATGTCGGGAAGAACACACCTCCCCAGAATCCTCTGCAGATGATAAATAACAGCCAGCCCAGAAAACCGCCAAGTGCCGCCAATGGAAGGTGTTTCTTCTTCATATGAAACAATATGCCAAATGCAACCGAACCCGCTGCGCCTGTAAATAATTGAACAATATACGTCATCAACCAATCCTCCCAATCAGAAATATTGCTCCGATAAATCCAAGTGCAAGCACTGCTGCAAGAAGCATTGCCTCTATAAAACGCATAACCCCAGATATCGTATCTCCAATCAATATATCACGAATTGCATTGGTTGCCATCAATCCCGGGATCAATAACATAATATCACCAATCATAATCTTATCCACGTGCAGAGCCGGAAAAAGCCTCGCCATAACACAAATAAAACATCCCGCAAGAAATGATGCCACAAATTGAAACGTCACTTCATTCATGCAATACTTTCTTATATGTCTCTGTGCTCCCCAGATTAAGATGCCTGCTAATCCGGCCAGTAATGCATCCCAAAGATTTCCTCCATAGAAAAGCGCAAAACTAAAAGCTGCCAGAATACTCCCTGCGAGTTTTCCTGTCTGTGTCGGAACAACTTTGTCAATCTGATCGAAGACTTCCCTGAGTTCTTCAGGAGACATAGGATTCTGGCAAAACTGTCTACTCAAATTATTCAATTTCTCCAGCTTCTCAAAATCATTTCCTCCGGTCTTTCGGATTCTCCTTGTCTGAGTTCGTACATTTTCTTCTGGAAATTCCATTGTAATAACAATACTTGATGTGATCACGAACACATTCATCTGTGTTGCACCGCATGCATATCCCATACGGTTCAATGTATCTTCTACACGAAATATCTCCGCCCCGCTTGAAAGCAGCGCATCTCCGATATCAAGAAATACATGCAGATATTTTGTTGAAATATACATGCTGTTATCCTCACATTTTCCTTTTTCTCAACTCTCTTATTATAACCGAAACCAGACAAATAGAAAACATTTTTTATTACTAAAATGCTCCCTTTACCAAATTCACATTCAGTAAAGGGAGCAGGGCTTTTTACTATTTCATTTTACTCGATCACAACAGCAAATCCATCTTCGATTTCTTCTACTGTTGTTTTCTTTCCGTGATCCTTTGCAAATTTCTCCACATTTGTTTTCTGATGTGGTTCTGTCACAAGAACCTTTACCGGACTATCGTCACTTTTAATCGCTTCTGCTGTCAGCATCAATGGTTCTGGACAAGATAATCCTCTTGCATCTACTTCTCTCATAACTATTTTCTCCTTATTTTGCTTCGCTTCTCTTGTTTGTAAATGCGATTACAAAACATACAATAATACAAATAATTGCTGCGATCTTACCTGCTGGCGGAACAGCTCCGGCTACGATCTCACCTGTCTCAGCATTCAGTGCTGTTCCACTTGCTGCCAGGCCAAGGTTATGTGCAAGTGCTCCACCTGCAAACATACCGATCACTGTTACTCCTGCATCAGATGATCCCTGACCTGCAAGTACAAGCTGACGCAGCGGGCATCCTCCTGCAAGAACTGCTGCAAATCCTACTGCATACATTCCAAGAATGCTCCACAGGTGCTGGGAGTGAGCGATCACTCCAGGTGTATTGAATGCAAGAACAAAATGTCCTGTTGCAACATTATATACAAGCATAACTGCGAAGAATCCTACAATGATTGTGATCAGGTCAAAGTTCTTCATAAGAATGATATCGCGGATACTTCCTGCGAAACACATTCTTGATTTCTGAGCAAATGCTCCAAAGAGAAGTCCACCGATCAGAGAAATAATGATTGGTGCATGCATACTTCCCGGACCTGCTGTACTACTCTTTAAAAGATTTGTTCCAAGTGCAAGTACAAGTCCAAGGAATACAAGTGCTCCGATCACAAGAATCATTCCGAGTACAAAACGTACGATTGTGGAAGATCCTGCTGTTGCACGATATTCTTTTGTCGCAATTGAAATAATAAATGCACCGAGGACGATTCCGATGATTTCCGGTCTTGCATACTGTACCGGTTCTGCGGAATGAAGTCCAAGTGCTCCTGCTGTATCACGTACAAAACACGCAATACAGATTGCCATGTTCGCTGGGTTACCAAAATAAGCAAGTGTTGCTGCTACCAGACCCATTACGACACCGGCGATTCCCAGTTTCTTCTTTGAATCAAACAAATTCATTTCCTTTTCCTCTCTTTCTCTACAACTCTTTTATTGCACGAATTGCAAAATCGACCTCTTCTTCTGTATTGTAATGAGAAAAACTGAATCGGACAGCTCCCTGTTCTACTGTACCGAGTGCTTTGTGCATCAGTGGTGCACAATGTGCTCCCGGTCTGGTCGCAATCCCATAAACTTCATTCAATTCATCACTGACTTCAGAAGAGTCATAATCTCCCAGATTGAAAGTCACGATCGGAGCTCTTTCCTCTGCTGTAAAATCTCCATAGACTTTCACATCCGGGATCTGAGAAATCCCATCATAAAACCTGCGCATCAGATAAAGTTCTTTCTCACGGATCACATCAATTCCTGTACGGTTCAGATAATCAATCGCTGCGCCAAGTCCTGCAATCCCATGCCCATTAAGAGTTCCGGCCTCAAGTGCCGTCGGCATCTGGGACGGATGATGCATGTTATAAGTATCCACGCCACTTCCTCCACACAGAAGCGGACGAATTTCCACACCTTCCCTAACATAAAGTCCTCCGGTTCCCTGCGGTCCAAGCAGACCTTTATGTCCTGTGAAGCACAATACATCAACCCCAAGTTCCTGCACATCAATTGGATAAACACCTGCTGTCTGAGAAGCATCCACAACAAACAAAATATGCTTCTTCGATGCAATCTGTCCTACCCGTTTCAGATTGATCATATTTCCTGTCAGATTCGAAGCATGCGTACACACAATTGCTTTTGTGTTTTCCCGCACCGCATTCTCCATCTCTTCATATGACAGATTTCCCTTTTCGTCACAGTTTAGAATTGTAAGCTCTACTCCCTGTTCCTGACACCAATACAGAGGACGCAATACTGAATTATGTTCCAGCACTGTTGTGATCACATGATCGCCCGGTTGAAACAAACCTTTTAATGCAATATTAAGACTCTCTGTAGAATTTGCAGTAAATGCAATTCTTGTCGGACTTTCTGCATAATCGCCTGTTTTACTTCTTCCGGTTTCTGTAATGTAGTTGCCGCATTATCCATGTAGATCATAGGGCTTCTTTTCCTTTCTGTATGTGTTTATATCGTTTACTTTTTAGATACAAATCACTAGTTATAGTATACTTCTCTTTTCTGTTTCCGTCTAATAGGAATCCGTAATGGATCTGCCCTATTTATAGGCTTTTTCTATAAATAGGGCGTGTTATTTGCATTCAACTATCCCTGTATTTTCTTTCTTCAAATACATTCTCTTTATCATCTTTATAAAACGCTCTGCTGCCGGAAGCAACGGATATTCTGCATCATAGACAAGGTTGATTGATCTCTTTCCACCTTGACTTCCCAGTGGAAAAGCCAGAAGTGTTCCATTTTTCAATTCCTCTTCTGCCGCAAGTTTAGACAAAATCGTAACTCCCATTCCTTTACTTACAGATCTTTTGATCGTCTCCTGATTCTCCATCAAGGCTGCCAGCTTCAGTTTTTTCATATCAATCCCTTGTTCTGCCAGCATTTTTACTGCTTCTTTTTTTGTTCCGGACCCTTCTTCTCTTAAAATCACCGGCTCGTCCATGATCCAAACCGCCAATATTTGTCCTTTTATTGTCTTTTCGATTTCAAGCATTTGTACCGCATAAGCATAAAGCTCTTTTCCACTCTCTGACAGCTCAACTCCTCTTGTATTTCTTATAAGGAAACAGGTATTCAGTTCTTTTTCTAATGCAGACACATGTGCACTGATAGTTGGCTGCGTAAGGAATAACTGCTTTGCCGCTTCCGAAAAACTTTTTGTTTCTGCTACTTTCACAAATGCTTCCAGTTGTTTTAAGTTCATTCACTCTCCCCTTACTTTCCTCTGATTTGTTCTCTTTGCAATTTATTTCCTGCGGAGCGTTCTGTCTGTGCACCTTCTTTTGCTGTAAATCTGATTCGATCTGTATATTCAAAAATCAATCTGGCATTTTTTCTGCTTGTCTGAAATACTTCTTTTACCTGGCTCAGTGTAATCACTTTAGATACAGATAACATACGGCTTACTTCTGTTCTAATTTTAAACGTAATCTCTGTTGTTGTATAAACACTCTCACAAACCTCTGTAATTTCGTTTTCTTCCTGCATATAATTCAGAATTTCCATCAATTCATCTTGACTTTGTATTCCACTTTTCTTTTTCGTTTTTCTTGCTGACTCAAAAAATGTTTCCAATTCCACTTTGTTCAAAAAGAAAACTTTATTCTCATCTGATTGACTGGCAAAGATTTCTCTTAATTTAGAAACTTCTTCCGTCTCTTTTACTTTATATCCCTCCGGAGAAATCAGCTCTATACTAGAATTTTCCTGTTGTAACCTTATACAACCGACATTTCCATGTTCCTCCAATAGTATAAGACATTTCTGAATTTCCCGATTCTGTTCCTTTTTCCCTTTGCTGATCTGATTGAAAAGAACTGTCTTTGGCATTCCTCTTCGATATGGATGAGCAGACAACCAGCTTTCCAATTCATCCATAATTCTCTTTTCTAAAGAAATGTGTTCCTGCAGGCTCTTTTCTTGATCTGGGATTTCCTTTGAACACTTATTTTCTTGATTCCAAAAATTGTTTTCCAACAGTTCCAGTCTTTGTAAAACCCCATCATGATATTTTCGCTCTTTTTTTTCTCCCATTTCAAGGATAATTCCTCCACCGATTGTCTCGAGTGGTGAATAAAATCGGACAATAAACCTGTCCCCCGGACAAAACGCAGCAGGTTCTTCTAATCTTAATTGGACATAGGCTGATTCCCCCGGCTCAACTTTCTCACAGGACAACGGAACTGCTCTGCACAGAACTTCTGTTGTTCCACTATAAAAATGTAATCGAGTCTGATGTTCAATACTTCTTTTACTTTGTGGAAGAAGTGTCAGTTTTGCATTCACATAGCGGCTGACTTTCATACTTCCTTCCGGTGCGATCACATTTCCTCGATACACAAACTTCCCATCACTGCTCTGTCTTCGGTCCGTCTGAACCAGGTTCAGTGCGCTTCGCTGACCTGCTTCACAAGCTTCTGCCTCCTGCTCATGCACCTGAACTCCACGAACTCTGCACGAAGTTTGTTGTGGATAGATCATCACCCGATCTCCCGAATGAATTTTCCCGTCAAGAAGTGTTCCCGTCACAACTGTTCCGCTTCCTTTAATTGAAAATACTCTGTCCACAGGAAGTCTTGGAAATGCAGGGATTTTCCACATTTCTTTCTGCTTTTTTACACATTTCAGGATTTGATTTCTTAATTCTTCTATTCCGGCTCCTGATTTTGCTGAAACACGTACAATGTCCACATTATAGTTCAGCTTATCTTCTACCTGATCATTTCTCTGACCTACTGTAAACAGCTGCTGCATTTCTTCACAGATCTGCTGTTCTATCATCTCCAGCCATTCCTCATCCACAAGGTCACATTTATTCAAAACAACAAGGATATTCTCAACGCCCAGAAGGCGTAAAATTGCCAGATGTTCTCTTGTCTGTGGCATAATCCCCTCATCTGCTGCAATTACAAGAAGAACAAGGTCCATTCCTACCACACCTGCAGTCATATTAGAGATAAATTTCTCATGACCGGGAACATCAATGATTCCGACACGCTCTCCGTCTGTCAAATCCATCCATGTAAACCCTAGATCAATTGTGATTCCACGTGCTTTCTCTTCTTTCAGACGGTCTGTATCTCTTCCCGTTAATGCCTTGATCAGTGTCGTCTTACCATGATCGATATGTCCGGCAGTTCCGATGATCACATGTCTTTCCATCTAATGCAGTCCCTTTCTTAATGCTGTTTTTCTTTCTTAGTTATGCTTTCTTTCCATAATATGTCTGATCTGTGTCGCCAGATATTCGATTCCTTCTTCCGAGAAAGTTCTCATATCCAGAAGGAAACGCCCTTCCTTTATTCTTCCAATTACCGGAACTGAAAGATTTCTCATCCTGCTTTCTAATTCTTCAACGGTGATTTCAGTTGGTTCCAATGCTACTCCATAACTTGGAATCTCTGTTTCGGGAAGTGCACCGCCACCAGCCTTAGAAATACATTTTTCCACTTGAATCTGAACGGACGCTCCCTCTTGATTCCATCTATCAGCACAGACCATTGCTTTCTCTTTTATTTCCTCCACAGGTCTTGTCAGCATTCTCAGTGTTGGAATCTTTTGAACCGCTTCTTTCTGATCCAGATAACATTTCAACACTTCTTCTATTGCTGTCATTGTAAATTTATCTGCTCGAAGAGCCCGAAGCAATGGATGATTACGCATCTGATCAATATATTTTTTCTTTCCTACAAGGACTCCGGCCTGTGCTCCACCAAATAGTTTATCACCACTAAAACAAACAACATCTGCACCGGCCTTTACTTCTTCCTGTACGGTTGGTTCTTTGGATAAACCATATTCGTCCAGATTTATAAGTACACCACTGCCCAGATCTTCAATCACTGGAATTCCGCTTCGTTCCGTATGATTCTCGAAGTTTTCAGGTGGCAATTCCTGCGTGCGCTCTATCAGACCAGTACTTAATTCATACAATTCTTCTGCACTTACCGATTCTGTAAACCCGACAATTCTGTAATTACTTGTGTGGACTTTCAAAAATGCTTTCGTCTTTTCACTGACTGCTGCTTTGTAATCTTCTATCCTTGTACGATTGGTTGTCCCGACTTCTTTCAAAATAGCACCGCTTAATTCAAGAACTTCCGGAATACGGAATTTCCCTCCGATTTCAACAAGTTCTCCTCTGGAGACGATCACTTCTCCGCCTTTTGTCAATGCACTCAAGGCAAGAAGTACAGCTCCGGCATTGTTATTCACAACAATTGCCGCTTCTGCTCCCGTGATCTGACAAAGCAATTCTTCTGCATATCCGGTCCTGTTTCCACGTTTTCCAGTCTGTAAATCATATTCCAGACTGGAATAATTCTCTGCAACTGCTTTCAGTTTTTCCGCAATCTCATGACTAAGCGTTGCACGTCCAAGCCCGGTATGAAGGATTACTCCTGTTCCGTTATAAACTGGTTGGATCGCCTTTTTCTGTTCTTGTTCCAGAAGATGGTTCACTTCTGATTTCTTTGAACTTGATTCTATCTCATACAGAAATTTCTGAATCATTTCTTTCGCTTCATGCTCACTGATTCCCTTTTTGATTCCTTGTGAGATTTCATTTCTCAGATTCTCCACAGAATCTCTGACTGCTCCGAGAACACGCTCATATCCTTCTTTCTCTGCCAGTCTCTGAACATTTTCTTTCTTCATCAAGTCATCTACTCGCGGAAGCAGGCGAAAGATCTGATTCTTTTCTTTCTGTAAATTTTCTCTTTTCTTATTCTGATCTGACTTTTCCAACTACTGCTGCTCCTTAATTTCTCTTTCTACAGCGAAATGCCGCAAGAAACCGTTACTGCTCACAGAGCACTGTGAACAGTAACAAGAAATCTCTTACAGCATTTCCATTTTTCCTTTTTTTAGTTGGATGAGTTTTTCCTGCCGCTCTTTAACACAGCCTACAACAGAAACTTTCGTCTCCATTCCCACTGCCTCAAAGTCTGCTAACAGACTGTCTAATTCTTCTCTTGGGACACTGACAAGAAGTCCTCCTGAAGTCTGCGGATCGCTGATCAAATCTAAATAGACCTCTTCTACGTCTTCTGCATCCAGTCCTTCCGCTGCAAACTCCCGGTTCTTATATGCTCCTGCCGGAACGAGTCCCATCCTTGCATATGCAATCGCTTCTGTCATATATTCAATCTGCTCCGGATATAATTCCAGAGTCATGTCACTTGCCTCAGCCATCTCTGTACAATGTCCTAGCAATCCAAATCCCGTCACATCTGTACATGCGTGGATCGTGTGTTTCTCCATTGCTCTTTTCGCTCTCTGATTCAATGAAGCCATTACTTTCGCAACTTCCTCCGCGGCTGCTTCGGAAGCCATCTGTGCTTTCACTGTTGTATTCACAATACCACTTCCAAGCTGTTTGGTCAGAACCAGCACATCTCCCGGCTGACACCCGTAATTCTTATAAATCTTATCCGGGTGAACGAAGCCTGTTACCGAGAGTCCGTATTTCGGTTCATCATCCTGCACCGAATGACCTCCGACCAGAACGGCTCCTGCTTCTAACACCTTGTCTGCTCCGCCTCGCAAGATCTCCCCTAAGATCTCCGGATCCAGACAATTTGGAAAACATACAATATTCAATGCAACCTTCGGCTCTCCTCCCATTGCATATACATCGCTTAAGGAGTTCGCCGCTGCAATCTGTCCGAACAGATACGGATCGTCCACAACCGGTGTGAAGAAATCCAGTGTCTGTATCATGGCAGTCTCATCCGATATTTTATAAATTGCGGCATCATCTGATGTCTCAACACCGACAAGCAGACG